>Ga0137407_10001731_pt1 | contig 14265 bp, 8 predicted proteins | sample CZOMad2_2_16fung_FD_108410 | JGI IMG/M metagenome (GOLD analysis project Ga0137407, IMG submission 108410) | Vadose zone soil fungal communities from Angelo Coast Range Reserve, California, USA - CZOMad2_2_16fungal (Illumina Assembly) | ecosystem: Environmental > Terrestrial > Soil > Vadose zone...
AATATAGGATATACTAGAGCGCTTTTTGGTTCTGGTTCCGCTCACCGGTGCTTTGAGAGGAGTCGCAAGAATGGGCTTAGGAACGACACCTGAATCTGCCATCCCGCGCCAGTCCCTGCCTTCAGCCGTGGCGGACAAGTTGCGCGACCAAATCATTCGCGGCGAGATCGCGGAGGGCACGCAGCTCCGCCAGGATGCCATCGCGACCCAATACCAAGTCAGTCGAATTCCAGTGCGCGAAGCGCTGCGGCAACTCGAGGCCGAGGGATTAATTGCCATCGTTCCCAACCGCGGGGCCGTGGTCCCGGCACTTTCCCCGGATGATATCGAAGAACTCTTCTCCATCCGCTCCCTGCTCGAACCTGAAGTTCTGAAGCGCTCCATCCCGCACCTTACCGAGGAAGATTTTTCGCAAGCGGAAGCGATCCTTAAAACCTTTGTGAACGAACTCCGCCGCGACGACCACGTCTCCGGTTGGGGACGCCTGAACTGGCAGTTTCACTCCACCCTCTATTCCAAGGCCAACCAACCGCGTTTCATGGCGACCATCCGGAACATCAACAACAGCGGCGAACGCTACACCCGCCTTCAGTTGTACTTGACCCACGGCATCAAGCGGGCCAATGAAGAGCACCACCGACTTCTTGAGTTGTGCCGGGAGCGCGAGGTTACCGCCGCCTGCAAGCTGTTGCGCGAGCATATTGAGTACGCCCGCCAGTCTCTCAAGCAGGTGTTGCACGAACGGCGCGAATCCACCGAGCAGGCGGAAGAAAACAACCGGCGGCCGCGGCCATAGGTCAATCAGCGGTCAATCAGCCCCGCTGCCCAACGATCTCAAACTTCTTCTCTCCACTTGTTGCGATGATGACGGTATCGCCGTGCGGCCCACCAAGCTTGGCGGGCCGGCCATTCACGGTAACGTTTCGCAACTTGCTTTCGACAGGAAGCCGAAGTTTGAAATTTACTTCCGCCGGCACCCTGGCCCCGGCAAATTCAACCTGCCCCACGACTGCGCCGGTTTCAGGCTTGGCTTGCAGCGTGAAGCTGACCCGGCCCCAGCGCGTGGGAGCCTGCGCAATGCTGATTTTCTTTCCGGACGCCACCCACTGGCGCGGAACGCCCTTGGCCAGATGGAGCCGGTCTTCATCAGAATCCTCGAGTACCAACATCCAGCGCGCAATGAGTGGAATGGTCTGTTGCGCGGGAATGCAGTAGAGCGCGGAATCTCCAGTAATGCCGGTCACCTCGCCGGCCGTCCAACTCCCGCGCGTGTGGCCGTGATAGCGATGCGCGTAGAGAAACAGCAGGAATTCTTCGACACGGTCCAGCCGAAGCAGCATTTGCGCGTATCCGTAGGAAATGAAGCCAAGAATCTCGCGTCCATCGTCGTGAACTCCGCCCACGTTGGCTACCACTCCTACCGTGGTCGCCCCGTATGCCCGCATGCAGTCGATCACGAGATTGGCCAGGTTCGCGGGCAACACATCGGCCTGCAGTAATTCGGCATAGGCACGATGCGGCCATTGCTGCGGGCTGGGCTTTTCTGTCTGCAGCGACTCGCGAAAGGTGAGTGTGGTTCCGGGAAACAATCCGATGTAAGGCGGCGTCTTGTCCCGCTGAATGTTCTTTTCAACGCTTTCGACCGTGCGGCGGCGCAGGGTCTGGCCACGTTTCGACCAGTCGGCGGCGAGTCTTCCCATGCCCGCGGCAGCCTGGTTGCGTCCCAGTTCCGTCCAGGTCTTGGCGATGTCGTTAAAGCCTCGAGCCGCGAAAGCGGTGTTCGCGTAGTATGCCTGCCAGTAGAGCGACGGATCCTCCATCAGGCACGAATCGGACTCGCTCCATCCGCGGATCAACCCGTGCGCAGGATTGTCCTGCGGCAGACTCAAACTTTCATCGTGCATGTCGGCCAACAGCTTCGCCGTGGCCTCGATCTTCGCCCGGTGCTTCAACAGCAGCGCGCGGTCGCCGCTATAGTTGAAATATCGAGCCAACAGCGAGAGCGTCATCCCGAACTGCGCGGTTTCCGGACCGCGCATATCAATCATGCCTTTCGAGTCGACGAAGTCCGTGAAGTAGTTATCGATGTACAGCTTCGCCGTTTCCAGCCGCCCCCACTCCATGTTGGTATAGATTGCGCTGGTGAAAATGTCCTGGAAGGCATCGTATTCTGAACCGCCGTAATCACGATCTACTGCTCCGTATTTGGGATAAATTCCTCCCGGCCGCGTCATCAACTCCTTGGCGAACGCATGTTTCGGCATATCCACCCAAACCCGCTCGGGGAGCGTCACCGGCGCCATGTCATGCAACTGGCGGTCCCAATACTCGGCGAAGTCCAGTAGCGCCGAATAGAACTCCTCCGGCTGTGGATCCTTGCGGGCCGGGGGGAACGCCGGATAACTCTGGCCATAAGCCACCTTGGTGACTTTCCCGTCTTCGATCCGCGCCGTGCGGTGCCAGGTGTGGACGATGTACTTGGTCGCATTGACGCCCACATCGCCGAACACAACTACTTCCCAATACACACGGTCGGATGAAGGAATGACTTTGCGGACGGCCGGCATCCAGCCTCCCACCAGGCCGTCGTAGACCTTGCCTTGTTCGACCGCCTGATGAAGTTCGGGTGCGTATTGAACCGGATGGTAGGTGCGCGTGCTCCCGCTGCGGTAAACCGGCGTGACGTCGTAGGCCTCTTTGGTTCCGACGAACGTCGTCCAGTTGCGGGGGTTCTTATCGGTGGACGCCATCGGGGGAGCTGCCGACTTCACCGCCTCAGGGTCGGGATCGCCATCTTTCAGCGCATGATCGCCAAGCAGATGGTCGGCCAGTAAATCGGCAGGCGCCAATGAAACATCTTTCAGTGTGAGGCCAAGGTATGGCGCGCCCTCCGCCATGGACGCTTCGGCGCTTTTGGGAAGTTCCCGCGTTTCTCCGGTGGAAGAGACGAAGACGATAGATCCGTCGCGAGTGCGCAGATCCTCGTATACCTTCCATGGCACGGATCGCCGTTTGAACTCGCAAACAAGTCCGTACCCGTCCGTGGATACCGGGCCATCCGACGGATCCGGGCCCTTCGCCGAAGCCATGAGTTGTGGTTCTGCTGCGACCACATCAGCCGCCAGGACTTCGAGGCTGGCGGCGGCCGCTGCCATCGCTTGCAAGAAGTTGCGTCGGTCCATAGACACCCCCGTCACTCAAAGGAAAAACGATTCGCAAACTACCGCCGTCGCCGTCGTGGAGTCGGAGGGCGCGGAGACTCCCGATCCTCTTTGATCTCAAAATTAGCAGGCGGCGTGACGCCTAGCAGGTGCTCGACGAAATAGTCCCAGCGCCGCCGCACCAGGTACAGCGCGTGGTCCCCGCTTTCTCCGTGATACATATTCGGTACCAGCAGCATGTCAAAATTCTTGTTGGCCTTCATCAAGGCATCGGCGAAGCGCATGGTCCCGACCGGATGGACGTTGTCGTCGATATCTCCATGTTCCAGTAACAGGTGCCCCTGCAGACGATCGGCCATGGTCACATTGGACTGCGCCACGTAGTCATCGCCTATGGGGTAGCCCTGATAGGCTTCGTTCCACCAGGCTTTGTCCAGGCGAGCGTCGTGATCTCCCGAGATGGAAACACAGACTTTGTAGAACTCGGGATGCACCAGTATCGCGTGGGAAGAACCGTATCCCCCGGCGGAGGTGCCGAAGATGCCGACGCGGCTGATGTCTATGTAGGGATAGCGTGCCGCCATTTGCTTGATCAAGGCTACGTGATCGTCAAACGACCCGCCCAGGTTGTGATAGGAAAAATTGTGGAAGGCGCGAGAGCGGCCCACAGTGCCACGACCGTCCACCATGACGACAATGAAGCCCAACTCCGCTACGGACTGCAATCGGAGGCTGGCGGCAATCGTCTTGGGAACGAAGAATCCCTGCGGGCCGGTGTAAACATGCTCGACGATCGGATACTTCTTCGAAGCATCGAAATTCGAGGGACGCCAGATCAATCCGTAAATGTCGGTGGTGCCGTCGAGAGCCTTCCCCTGAAAGGGCTCGGCAAATTTCCAATTCGCCTGTGTCAACTCGCTGAAGTCCGCCTTCTCCAGCACCTTCACTTCAGTGCCATTGTCGGCGCGGCGTAGCACCGATTCGCCAGGAAGATCGACCCGGGAATAGGAATCAACGAAGAACTTGCCGTCCGCGGAGAAGCTGACTGTATGGTTGGCGTTCTCGGGCGTCAGCAACTGCAAACCCTTGCCGTCAAAGCCCGCGCGGTAAAGATGAGTGAGATAGGGATCCTCGTTTTTCTCGCGTCCGCTGGCCAGAAAATAAACCTGGCGGTTTTTCTGATCAACGTATGAGATCTCTCGCACCACCCAGGGCCCCTGGGTGATCTGGTTTTCCAATTGCCCTGTCTTCCGGCTGTAGACGTAGAGGTGGTTCCACCCATCGCGCTCGGACGACCACAGAATTTCCTGCGAGGGGTCGACGAAGCGAAAGAATGTCTCGCCCGGATCTACATAGGGATCGGCTTGCTCCCGCACCAGAACTTTTTGCTCGCCGGTGGCCGCATCCACCACGCGCAGCTCTTTCGCCTTGTATCCTCGCTCGTCGTAGTCGTAGTTGAAACTCTTGCTGTCTGCGAACCACTCGAAGCCGGGGCCGTCCTGGAAAGGAAGCTCCAGCGGCGGTGTCTGCACATCGATGCGCTTACCCGACTGAATATCGAAGACAATCGGTTCCGCCCTGGCCAGCACTTCGCCCGGCAGGGGATAGACATAGGTGAAAGCCCGCGGCCGAAGCTGGTCCGCAGGGACGAACTGCAGGCTGGTGAAGTGTCCTGAATTCCTGGAATCAATCCGGTAGGTGACTAGCTTCTTCGAATCCGGAGACCAGAAAACCGCCGCCGGCTGCTTTACATCTTCCGTTCCCTGGTCGACCATCACACGCAGCGAGGGGAGAGGAGTGGCGTAGTCATAGGATGGGGCTCCGTCATGGGTCAGTTGCAGGACGGTGCCGGTCGAGAGGTCGCGCAGATAGAGATTGTGTTCCGAGACGTACGCAGCGAAGCGCTTGTTGGGAGAAACTACTTCATTGGGTTTCTCCGGAGACGCGTCTTCCGCCTTGCACTCATAGGTCGCGAGCTGACAAGTCCACTGCACGCCATCCAGCGAAAATCGAATAGCCTTCCCGTTGTCCAAAAAATCGAAGTCCTGAAAGGGCAGGTCCGTGGGCGAGTAGTTTTGCTTCGAGGCCTGGGTAAGCGCCGCCGCCAGGCGCGCCTGATCGAAGGCGGGCCCGACGGTATTCTGTTCCGCATCGACCAGGACGAAGTCTCCCCCCTTCGCCGTGGATCGGCGGTACCAGAACCGGCTGGTCTTCTCCACCCAATGTGGCGTTACGTCGGCAGGAAAAGCGTGGTGACGCAAATTCCCGGGCAGAAACCGCTCCGCCCGGTGATAGTCCTCCAAGGTTCCCTGGGCCACGGCCGGCAGAGCGAATAGAACCAGGGACGGCAGCACGAATCGCAGACAAAGAGTACGCAGCGTCATCTTTCAAGTTCCTCTCCGGCCCACCGTCGTGAGGCCCAAAAAAATTGCATTTACCGGACCCGCAATTCTGGGCGGGCCCGCAAATGCACTTGCCTTCGATCCGTCGCCCGGCCTCGTGCTCAGAACTCGAAAAGCCTCTTGGATTCAAAGAGAAAAAAACCGCCTTGGCCAAGAAATGATATTGGGCCCCAGCAAGACGTTATGCAGTCGGGACACTGCAAACCTTAGCGGCGATCGGTCTGGGAAATGATCCACGGGAAACTAGCGGCACGGTGACAGCAACATTTACCGTTGGTTGGACTTTGTATATTTTATTCTATATCTTTGTCAATCAGATTTTCGCCAATGCTCGCCCGGCAACGACACACCTGCGGCTCCCGGGTGACGGGAGAGCCTTTTTTACGCCTGGTCTAAGACTTGCCGGTCCAACCCGTTCGCACACAATCACGCTTTTCGCATCGACTTCTTACGGTAAGCTACAAGCCTTGCAGATACTTCACCTCTGACCCTCGCTCGTGAAAACTGTCTCTACCATCTCCCGGCGCGATCTGCTCAAGGGCCTTGGATCCTCGGGGGCTCTGCTTGCTATTGCGCCCCGCGCGTGGCCGGGGACCGGAACGCGCGCCGTCACTTTTCTCGATGTTGCAGGCGCCGCTGGAATCACCTTCCGCCACGACAATGCCGCATCCTCCGAGAAGTACCTGATTGAAACCATGGGCGCGGGCTGCGGCTGGATCGACTACAACCAGGACGGCTTGCTTGACCTGTACCTCGTGAACAGTGCGGCCACCGGCGTGTACCGCCCCCCGCAGCCCCTGCGAAGCGCGCTTTACCGCAACAACGGCGACGGCACCTTCACCGACGTCACCGCCAGCGTCGGTGTAGGCGCCGAGGGTCTGTTCGGAATGGGCGTAGCCGTGGGCGACTACGACAACGACGGCTTCCCCGACCTGCTCGTCCTTGGCTACGGGCGATGCATTCTCTACCACAACAACGGGAACAGCACCTTCACCGACGTGACCGCCCATGCGGGCGTGGAGAACGCCGGACGCTGGGCCTCGAGCGCAGCCTGGTTCGACTACGACAACGACGGCCGCCTTGACCTGATCATCGCCAACTATGTGGACTGGTCGCCGGAGCACAACTTCTATTGTGGAGACCGCGCTCCCGGCATGCGGAGCTATTGCCATCCCGACGACTTCCACGGCCAGCCCCCGACGCTCTATCACAACCATGGAGATGGCACTTTCACCGATATGAGTAAGTCCTCGGGCGTGGGGGCGAAAGGCGGCAACGGCTTAGGCGTGGTGACCTTCGACTACGACAACGATGGCTGGCAGGACATCTTCATCGCCAACGATCACATGCCGAATTTTCTGTTTCACAACAATCGGGATGGCACCTACCGTGAAGTCGCCTACGCAGCGGGCGTCGCGGTCGGCGACGATGGGCGATTCGAGGCGGGCATGGGAACCGATGCCGCGGACACGACCGGCAACGCGCGCCTGGACCTCATCGTCACCCACCTGGACATGCAGTTGGCGCGCCTTTACCAGAACCTGGGGGACCAGACGTTTGACGACGCCACCTTCCGCTCGAAACTCTCTTACGCCACCTACCACATGAGCGGCTTCGGCACGCGTTTCATGGACTACGACAACGACGGCCTGCGTGACCTCTTTATGGCGAACGGCCATGTGCTCGATAACATCGAGCGCTACCACGCCGGCACGCAATACGCCGAGCCCAAGCTGATGTTTCGCAATACCGGGCGTGGGATTTTTGAGAATGTCAGCGACCGCCTTGGACTCGACTTTCAGTTGCCGAGAGTCAGCCGGGGCGCTGCCATCGGCGACTTCGACAACGATGGCGACCTGGATATTCTGGTGAACAACAACGGGCAGTCTCCCCAACTCCTGCGCAACGACGGGGGCAACACCAATCACTGGTTAGAGATTCTGCTGATTGGGACGAAGTCGAATCGCGACGGTGTGGGCGCGCGATTGAAGGTATCAGCCGGTGATCTCGTGCTTTACGACCAGCGAAAGGGTGGAATGAGTTACCAGTCCGCCCAGGATCCTCGCCTCCACTTCGGACTAGGTCAGCATTCCAAAGTCGACGCGATTGAAATCACGTGGCCCAGCGGGATGGTAACCAGGCTCTCGAATTTGAAAGGCGATCAGATCATCGCCGTGAAGGAAGGAGCGGGAATCGTGGAGCGGCCGTTTCCGCGCGTCTTGTGGAAATAGGCACGAGTTTTCAGGGATGCTCGGACTCGGGTTGTCCTTTTGCTGATCCTGCATAGCCAGCTTTCCGTTCTCCGGGGGCTGATCTGATCTTCTCGGCCTGGGCTTGATTCAGTTGCGCTAGCACGGCCAGCATGTTTTGCGCTTGCTGAAGATTGCCGCGCTTGCGATACGCGGCAGCCAGATTTGCATAGACCGAAGTATTATTTGGATTGAGCTGCCTCGCCGTTTCCAAATGCACAATCGCGTCGTCCAGCCGATTTTCCAATACATTCAGCTTGCCCAGGGCAAGTTGCGAGCCGGCATAGTCGGGGTGCTCGGCTACCGACCTCTGGAGCGCCTCTCGCGCCTCCGTGAAGTCTGGCTGCCCGGGCGCGATGCCGGAGCGGAGGAGCGCCTCGCCTAGAAGCGTCAGCAGCTGGTAGTGCTGATGTCCCTTCTTAACTCCCTCGCGGGCAGCGCGAAGGGCCGCCGATACATCTCCCTCGAACATCGCTTTTTGCGTGGCGGCCACAAACGCGATATCACTCTCCGGCGCTAGTTTGCTAGCCTGGTCGAAATCCTTCTTGCCGGCGTCCAATTCATCCAGCAACGCCAGAAACATCCCGCGCTGGTAATGCAAGTGAGCAGAATTCGGCAAGTGATCCAATCCCAAGTCCACGACTTGCAAGCCAAGTGCGTATTCCTGCTTTGCCATGCATGCGTCGGCCACGAATAAGTACAGCTTCTCGTTCTCCGGCGCGAGCCTGGATGCCGCTTGCAACGCTTCCAGCGCCTTCTGGTTTTGTCCGTCGCCGACGTACGCCTGGGCTAGCAGATTGTTGACATCCACGTTGTCATGTCCGGCAGAGCGAAGAGCAGTCAGAATCGGAATTGCCTGCGCAGGCTGGCCGGTTGCAACGTAGCACAAAGAAAGATTGAAGCTCGCAGCATAGTCATTCGAGACATGCCCCCGTGCGGCGAGCAAATGCGGAATTGCCTCGGCAAACGAACCTGCGCGGGTGAGCACAGTTCCCTTTTGCAGCTCTGCCTCAGCATGAGAATCCGATCTGCTGGGGGATCGGTCGCTCGCGGCTTGAGCCTTCGAGGTTTGAGGCATTTGGAATTGCCGGTTCTCCCCCGCTTGCGCCACTGAACCTGAGGAGACAGACATCAGTGCAACGCCCGCGAGTGCAACCCGCAACCGAATACCTACTTCCACTTCCCCTCTCCTTCCACGATCGTAATGCGGCGATCCGCTGGCAAGTCGGTGAAGCGCTCCGTCTTCCCGCTGGGCCGTGGCCATTGCGCCTCCAGCCAATCGAGCCTATTCTTCGCGGCCGTTTGTGCTGCGCAGGAGACCGCCAGCATTCCGGCGAGGCAGGCCACGTTCAGGCTGGTACCCCAGAAGTCTTTTGACTAGGCGATTCGGGATTGCGAACGCTTCCTCGTCGCGCAGTATATCGTTCCATCAGGCTCAACCGGCGATTCGAAATCCAAACGCGATTTACAATTTCGCCAACCTGCGGAGTAGTGTATACAATATCCACCGCAAGGATTGCGATATGGCGTGTCAATTCTCCGCAACGCGTGCGTGTGCTGGTTACGCCGAGGAAGCTCTGTGTTTCGCGCCGGCAAAATCCTGGCCATTTGCAAGGAGGCCGTCTTGAAGACTCTTTCCTCTTTGTGTGCCCTGCTCCCGATTATCCTCCTCATTCTTATTGCTGGATCTCCCTTCGCGGAAGCCGCGGCAATTCTCGGCTCCGCGGCTGCACCGCCCGCAACCGACGTCGCAACTCGTCTGCAGCAACTGCATTCGCTGTTCGAATCGGAGTGGGAGTATGAGCTGAAAGCGAGCCCGGAGCGCGCCACCGCGATGGGAGACAACCGCTACAACGACCGCCTCGGCGATGATTCCGCCGAGTTCTATCAATCCGATCTGCAACACAAGAAGGAATCTCTGACTAAATTCGAGGCCATCGATCCCGAAGGGTTTCCGTCCCAGGACGCTCTTAGCCGCACCTTGATGATCCGCCGACTCCGTCAGGACATTGAGGACGCTCAATTCAAGCCCTGGGAAATGCCGGTCAATCAAATGGGCGGTCCGCATCTCGGTTTGCCGGGGCTGGTGAATCTCACTCCCTTCAACACCGTGGCCGATTACGACAATTACATCGCCCGGTTGCGGCAAATGCCGCGCGTGTTTGACCAGGTGACCGCCAACATGCGTCAGGGTATGAAAGACAGCCTCATGCCTCCTAAGTACCTGCTCGAGAAAGTCACGGCGGAAACCGACGAAGTTGCCGGCAACGCTGGCCTGGCCAGCCCGTTCGCCAAACCGGTAAAAGAATTTCCCGCGGCCATTCCGGCCCCGGAGCAGAAACGTCTGCGCGATGCGGTGCTGGCCGCGATCGACCGGCAGATCATTCCCGCCTACCAGCGTTTCTCAACCTTCGTTCGTACTGAGTACGCGCCCAAGGGCCGCATCGAGCCGGGCATCTGGGCGGCGCCCGACGGAGGCGCGCGTTACCGCTCCGCCATCTGCCGCATCACCACCACAGATCTCACGCCCGACCAGATCCACGAAATCGGACTGAAGCAAATCGCAGAGATCGAGCTTCAAATGCTGGCTGTCGCTCACCAACTCGGGTTCAAGGACCTGGCGAGTCTGAACGACCACATCAAGCAGGAGCGCTCTTTCTATGCGAAATCCGGTCAGCAACTGCTCGATCTCTACACGAACTACTCCCGCGAAATGGAGGTGGAGTTGCCCAAGCTCTTCGGCCGCCTGCCTAAGAGCAAACTCGTCCCCATCCCCATGGACGAGTCCCGTTCCAAGAATGCAGTGCCGGCCGATTACTCCAGCGGCGCTGCGGATGGCTCCCGTCCCGGGCACATCAACGTCAACGAATGGAATCCTGAACAGCGGCTCCTGCTGAATGTCGAGGCCATCGCCTATCACGAGGGGGTTCCCGGCCATCACTTGCAAATTTCTCTGGCCCAGGAATTGCCCGACTTGCCCGCTTTCCGGCGGCATGGGGGTTACACCGCATTTGTCGAGGGTTGGGCGCTCTACTCCGAACAGCTTGGCCAGGAAGTTGGGAAGTACAAAGATCCCTACAGCAACTACGGGCGCCTGGAAAACGAAATGTGGCGGGCCATCCGCCTGGTCATCGACACCGGAGTCCACGAGAAGCACTGGTCTCGCGATCAGATGGTCGAATACTTTCACAAGTACACAGCCATGGACGAGCCTAACGTGCAGACTGAAGTGGATCGCTACATCGCCTGGCCCGGGCAGGCGCTGGCTTATAAGCTTGGGCAGCTTGAGATCATGAAACTGCGCGATGAAGCGCGCCAGAAACTCGGTGCGAAGTTCGATCTCCGCGCCTTCCACGACCAGGTGCTCGGCAATGGCGCGCTGCCTCTCGACGTTTTGGATTCAGAGGTGAAAGCCTGGATCGCACGCCAGGAGAAACAGTAGAACTCAGATCCTTGAACGCTTTGTCCTCGGATGGTCTGGCGATTACTTCTGGTAGACCGTCGCGCCGCCTGTGACCGTGCGGACGATCTCGATATCTTTGATTTTATCCTGGGCTATCGTGTGCGGATCGTCAGCTAGCACGACGAAGTCGGCCAGCTTGCCCGGAGTGATGGATCCTTTGATCGCTTCCTCGTGCGAGTTGTAGGCGCCGTTGATGGTGTTTACCTGCAGGGCTTCATCGACGCTGATGCGCTGGTTGGCGCCCCAGGTCTCTCCATTCCACCCGGTGCGGGTCACCATGCCCTGAATGCCCATGAGAGGAGCGAACGGCCCCGGACTGAAATCCGAGCCCGCCGCCGCCGAAATCCCGGCGTCGAGGAAGCTGCGATACGCCATGCTGTGCTTCATGCGCTCTTCGCCATAGAAATGAAACTTGTCGGAGTTGTAATACGCATACGTCGTGAATACGGCGGGCACGGCTCCACTCGCCTTGATGCGGCGCAGCAGGTCGTCATTGATCAAAGTGCAATGTGTGATCTTGGGGCGCGCGTCGGCTCGTGGGAACAAACGCTGCGCGCGCTCGAAAGCGGTAAGCACCATGTCAATCGCAACGTCCCCATTGGCGTGGCAATTGACTTGGATGCCCGCCCGATGCACGCGCTCGATCCAGGTATTGAGATCGTCCTGGGTCTCGGTAACGTTGCCGCTGTACGGAGGATTGGTTCCCTCATAGGGTTTGCTGAGCGCCATGGTGCGCTCGGAGAATGATCCGTCGGCGGTGTGCTCCGACGTGGCGCCGAACTTGATCCACTCGTCACCGAAGCCGGACGCAATGCCGTTCGCGATCATCGCTTCCAGGATATTGCCGCTGGTTTCAAAGCTTACCCGGTGCAGCAATTCTCCGCGCGCCCGCACCTGCTGAAGGGCGAACAGATTACCGCCTTCGTGATGCACGCTGGTAAGTCCATAGCGGACAAATTGCTTGGAGATGTAGGCCAGCCCGTCACGATCGCGTTTCAGCTTCTGCTCTTCGGTAAACGTTTCGTGATTGCCTACTTTGTCGAACACGCTCCGCGCCCGGTCGGTGATCCTGCCGTTGAGCTCGCCGTTCGCCTCGTGGTCGTAGGTACCGCCCGGCGAATTGGGCGTGTTCTTGGTGAGGCCTGCCATCTCGAGGGCCTTGCTGTTGTAGTAGGAGGTGTGTCCGCCGCGATGATGCACCGAAACCGGGTGATCCTTGGACACCTGGTCAAGGTCCTGAACGTTAAGCTGCCGATTGTCCTTCACCTTGGTGTCGTCGAAGAAATAGCCGTCGACCCATTCGCCCGCGGGCGTCTTCTGGGCCTTCGCGCGTAGCTTTTCGATGATGCTGGCGATAGTGACAAACTCGACTTCGAAGGGATTGCCGACGATGACCTCGTACAGCAGGGTGTTGCCACCCGCATGATTGTGGCAGTCGATGAACCCCGGCACGATGGTCATCTGCTTGGCGTCGAACGTCTGGGTTCCCTTGCCAGTGAGCGCTTTGACATCTTTATTGCTTCCTACGGCGACGAACCGGCCGGCCTTGACCGCGAACCCCTCCGCCTTCGGCGCGCGGGAATCAACGGTGTAGACCTTGGCGTTAAAGACGACGAGTTCGGCGTCCTGCGGTTTGAGATCGGTGGCCTGTGCCTGGACAGAGCCAGCGGCGCCAAGAAATGTCCCCCCGGCAATACCGGCCATGCCCGCTCCGGTGAGACTGAGGAATTCTCTGCGGCTGTGGCGGTTCTTCTTCATCGCTCGTCCTCCAATTTCATCCTTCGCTATCTTTATTGTGGAACCCACTTAGCAGTCAACAACAAGTTGTCATCCTGAGCGGAGCAAGCGCTTCGCTTTGCGAAGCGTTTGCGGAGTCGAAGGACCCCTACCTTCGAGTAATGTACCGCCGATAGGGTACTTCGACACTCTCGCCGCGTCAGCGCGGCTTGTTCGCTCAGCATGACAGCGTTTTCTCTTCCGCGGCCCTTCACTTGGCGGCTCTGAACTGAATCTTGTTGAGCTGGCTCGGCGACTGCAGTCCTGCTTTTCCAGGGTGGAATCCGTTTCCCTGAAGAATGAACGCTACCACATCAAGGGTTTCTTTCTCGTTGAGCGTCCCGGGGTCAGAGAGCGGCATGGTGCTGATGATACGGCTGTAAAGCGCCCGCAACGGCTTGCCGCTCCAGTGGGTGGCGAATTCGTCGCCCTTCAGAGCGGGAGATTCATTTACTCCGCCAGCAAGGCTTGTGAGATGGCACGAGCTGCATTTTTCCACGTACGTCTTTTTGCCCCTGGCGGCCTGAACTTGCGTGTAAACCCCATCCTGCGTGGTTGCCGCCGCAGTCCCTACCGCGGGACTCGAGTATGCCGCCCCAGCGAAGCACGCCAGCCCGGCGCACAATCCTATCGATGCCCATTTATTCACGATCATCTCCGTTTAGGGTAAGGCCAGGCCAACCAGCTCTGGCGCATCCTTCTTGCTGCCTACCGCCACGACAATGTATTGCTTGCCCTTATACATATAGGTCATGGGTCCGCCGGTTGTGCCGGAGGGCAGTTCCATTTCCCAGAGCACTTTTCCGGTGGCCTTGTCATAGGCGCGGAACTTCTTGCCCCAATCGTAAGGTCCGGGCCCCGAGCCGATGATGGCGTCGCTGCCTTCTCCCAAAAACAGCAGCGTCTTGGTAACCAGCGGAGCCGGGCGGCTCATCACTCCCAACATCGGGAGATTCAGGGCCTTCAGCAGGGGACTATTGCGCGGACCATCACCGTCCGCCGCCGTCCAGGCGATTTCGCCGCGGTCCATGTTGATGGCGGTGACGCGGCCGTAGGGCGGCTTGGTGTAAGGCAAGTCTTCCGGCATTTTTGCCGGCAGGATGCCCTCATGCGGCTCGAAGTAGTCCATCGTGGCCTTGGGATCGGTGGTTTTGTGCACTTCATAGGGCGCGGCCATGGTCATGGAGACGGCGTAGTACATGTCTGTATCCGGA
>Ga0137407_10001734_pt1 | contig 14260 bp, 12 predicted proteins | sample CZOMad2_2_16fung_FD_108410 | JGI IMG/M metagenome (GOLD analysis project Ga0137407, IMG submission 108410) | Vadose zone soil fungal communities from Angelo Coast Range Reserve, California, USA - CZOMad2_2_16fungal (Illumina Assembly) | ecosystem: Environmental > Terrestrial > Soil > Vadose...
AACGTTCCTACGGAACGTCGGATCTCTCACCAGATATTTTCTACCCACGAGATGTCCCTCCGGGACATTTAAATGATAACTGGGGTTCTTATGCGAATATTCTACCTAATCCTACATTCAATAATCAATAATCAATATTCAACACTCAATATTCCTAAACACTTCATTCAGTAACACCATGCGCAGATAAGTCCTGTATAACCGGTTTATCACTTGAAGATTTTTTAAAAAATGTGGATATCAGAATGTCTTTCCCGAAGCAACCGGATTGCGGATCAGTATATACCTGTTGAATTTCCGCATCCTTATTGCTAAATGCAAATATGATGGTGCAATCCGCATATGCAGCAGGGTTATATTTCGCGAGATTATCAGCATAAGGAAGTGTGTCGACAAAAGAAACCGATTCATAACCGGGATAACCTTTATTGATATAGAATGAAATGGCAACTTTACCATTGTCTAATAGCTTAACCCTGATTTCACCGGAATGGCTGATAATTTTATTTTTCTGGACCTCACCTTTTAGGATATAGGTTCCTGTGGGATCAATGAAACCATCGTCAGTATTGAGCAGGCTGCTGCAGGTTATTGTGAACAGAAGAAAAAGACTTTTCATAATATTTCATATTTATAGAATTTATGAATAAAGTTTTCCCATGTTCTCGTCTGGAGATACTTTTCCAAAGTTTTAAACTTTGGAAAAGTATCTCCAGACCTGTTCTTAAAATTACTGAAGAAAGACAGTCGGCGCAATATATTATTCGGATGAGATAAATGTTGTTTAAACGGTTTGAAATTTGTACCGGCGGTTTTTAATTAACGAATTATTTCGTAGGTTTGGATATTTGGAGCTTTTTTTGTTTGAGGTTTATCGTAGTTTTAAATAACAATGAGTGATCTCTATCCAACAATACCATTAAACTATAGATCATGATCAGAAATTACCTAAAAACCGCATTCAGGAATCTTTGGAAACACAAAGTTTTTTCCTTCATCAATCTCACAGGACTAGCTGTTGGAATGACGTCTTGCTTCCTGATTTATTTATATGTAAGTTTTGAATTGAGCTATGATTCATTTCATAGCAAAGCAAACCGTATTTACAGGGTAGTTACTGATCTTAAAACACCTACTGAAGTTATTCATACATCAGGTCCTGCATGGGCCGTAGCGCCGAATGCCAAAAGTGAATTTCCCGAAGTGGAAGCCTTTGTTCGTATTGCAGGCGGTAACAGTGTGCTGATGAGGAAAGGAGATATTAAATACCAGGAAGAAAATGCGATATGGGCGGACTCTGCTTTTTTTAAAATGTTTGATTTTAAACTGCTGAAGGGCGATCCCAAAACGGCTTTGCAGGAGCCATTTAGTGTTGTATTTACAGAAAGCGCTGCAAAAAAATATTTCGGTAACAAAGATCCGATTGGTCAAACCTTATTAATAACAGGCGATGCCTTTCCGGCAAAAGTTACGGGTATCATGAAAGACATGCCTGAAAACTCATGGATAAAAGGCAGCGTGGTTTTATCCATGAGTACCATTACAAAAAAATTTAACCAAGGATTGGATAACCAGTGGGGCAACTATGGCGCTCAGGCTTTTTTATTATTAAAACCCGGCACGAACCCTAAGGCCCTTGAGAAAAAATTTCCTGCCTTCCTCGAAAAACGTAATGGCACCGAAATGAAACAAATGCAAATGTTTCCTACTATATTTTTAGAACCGTTAAGAGATGTGTACCTGCTTTCGACGCGCGATGGAAGCAAAACAGGAAATATCAATAATGTATATATTTTCTCCAGTGTTGCAGTTTTCATATTACTTATCGCATGCATCAACTTCATTAATCTTACTACTGCACGTTCAACCGAAAGAGCAAAAGAAGTTGGTATCAGAAAAGTAGTTGGCGCCGGTAAAACTCAATTGGCAAGACAATTCATTGGAGAGTCCATCATGCTATGTTTGATCGCTTTTCTATTAACTGTTGGTCTTTCCGCATTATTGCTTCCTTTGTTCAATCAATTGTCGGGAAAAATCATCAGCCAGGGTATTTTTGAACATGCACGGTATATTTTCCTATTATTTTTTGCGGCAATCATTATCGGATTCATTGCAGGTATTTACCCTGCGCTGGTATTATCATCATTTAAATCCGTTACCGTATTGAAAGGACGCTTTGCCACGGGAACAAAAGGAATTATATTGAGAAAAGGATTGGTGGTGACGCAATTCACTATTTCCATTGCATTGATCATTGCAACAATTATCGTTTATTCTCAGATGCGCTTTATGCGTAGTCAGGATCTCGGTTTCAGCAAAGACCAGATGATCGTTATAGATTCCCAGGGCGATCCTGCCAAAGATGCATTCAGGCAGGCTGTAGCTGGCATTTCGCACGTAAAATCAACTGCAACTTCATCCAGCGTTCCCGGCGGTGGTAACCCCGGCGCTTATTCTGAGATTGAAAATATTAAAGGTGATTTGCAGATTGCAAATCTTGATCTATATTTTGTTGACTTCGATTATATCAATCAATTCAAAATAAAAATCCTCGCAGGACGTGGTTTCTCAAGAGATTTTCAAACAGATACCACGCAGTCAATGATATTGAATGAAGCGGCTGTGAAAATGTTTGGTTACACTTCGTCACAACAGGCCGTGGGTAAGCGTTTCAAACAATGGGGCCGGGAGGGAAGAATAATCGGCGTGATGAAGGATTTCCATTTCCGCTCTTTACAGGAACCGATCAAACCACTGAGTATGCGTATTGAGCCTCGTGGAAGTAATCTTGTTTCTGCAAATCTTTCTGCTGCCGATCTTCCTGCAACAATTGCTGCTATTGAAAACAAATGGAAAGCATTAATACCCAACAGGCCGTTCAGTTATTTTTTTATGGATGAATTTTTTGATAAGCAATATCGCAGTGAAGAAAAATTTGGGAAACTGTTTTTGAATTTTTCGGTATTGGCAATTTTTATTTCATGCCTGGGTCTATTGGGACTTGCATCTTATAGCACGATGCAGCGCACGAAAGAAATTGGTATCCGGAAAGTAATGGGCGCATCGGTATCCAGTATTGTAAACTTATTGTCGAAAGATTTTTTAATACTCGTAATCGTATCATTTTTTATAGCAGCTCCCGTTGCATGGTATTTTATGTACAAATGGCTGCAGGATTTCGCATACAGGATCACCATCGGCTGGTGGGTATTTCTATTCGCAGGAATTACAGCGTTGATGATTGCATTGCTGACAGTCAGTTTCCAGGCAATCAAGGCAGCGGTGACAAATCCGGTGAATAGCTTGCGGAGTGAATGATTGGTTAGATTATTCTCGTGAGACGTGAAACGTCAAACGTGAATCATTCACGTTTGACGTTTCACGTCTCACGATTGACATTGTCAATGAATTCCCCGGAACAACCTGCTCCACCTTGGTCCACCCGACCAACTCATCCACACTATTGTTGGTTTACCGACAATGTGATCTTCCGGTACAAAACCCCAGTATCTTGAATCAAGGGAGTTATGCCGGTTATCACCCATCATCCAGAAATAATCCATTTTGAAAGTATATTGATCGGTTTGCTGATCATTGATATAAAACAAACCATTTTTATTCTCTAATTTATTGCCTTCATAAGTGCGGATGATCCTTTCATACAGGCCATAATTTTCCGGCGTGATATGTAAAGTCGCTCCTTTTTTTGGTATCCACATCGGACCGAATTCATCCTGTGTCCACCGATGAAATTTGTCATAAGGAAATACCCTCCCCAGGCTGTTATCAATTTCAGGTGTAATTGATTTGGCGAGTTTGTTTTGCAGCATTTTTTGTTTTGCCCTATCAGTTATCAACATACGAAATTGATTGGCAGCAGATGTTTGCTGAAACTCTTCCGCGTTGTTCATATCAATATTATATTCTTCTTTTAATACTGATTCATCCAGTGGCTGTCCAAAGGTTTCAACAATATAATTTGTTTCTGAATTGGCGGGAAAATCAGATTTCTTACCATTAATATAAATTACCTGGTCCCTGATCTCGAGTGTGTCGCCGGCGATAGCAACGCAACGTTTTACATAATTTTCCCGTTTGTCTACCGGCCGGAGCCGGATCGGATATTCATCCGGATCAGACAAAAGAATTTTTCTTCCTTCATCCGAGTTGCCGTTACCAAGCCGGCGGATCACATCATAATAAGGATCTTTTGAATCATAGTCTTCTTTATCCACCAGCGTGTCGCCCACAGGGAGATTAAATACAACCGGATCATTTCGTTTTATGGGATGCGGGAACCAGCGGGTGTAGGGAATCTTGATCCATTCAACGTATGAGCGGGCACGCGTAAAAGGAAGCATGTTATGGATAAATGGCATTGCAAGCGGTGTGTTTGGAATTCTTGGACCATAACTCAGTTTGCTGACGAACAGATAGTCGTTTACCAGCAATGATTTTTCCATGGATGGTGTTGGAATCGCATATGCTTCGAATACAAAGGTCCGGATGATCGTTGCGGCAATAACCGCGAAAACTGCTGCGTCTACCCATTCGCGTAAGACGGTTCTTTTATGGGCTTTTATTTTTTCGGTTCCTAAAAAATGATCTTTCCGGTTAAAGCCCAGGTAAACAAAATATACAGTCGGCAATAAAGCGGCCAAGACATGTTCATAGAATTTTTGTTTGCCGAAAGTTTTTACAAAGCCTACAAAAATCTGCATCGAAATAAACCAGCCGATAATTGGAATAAACTGGCAAAAAAATAAATATTTCGGCCCTTTCATCAATCCCAGCATGATCCATATATTGTAAAATGGAATCAATGCCTTCCATCCGGCCACACCTGCTTTTTCAAACATTTTATAAAGACCGATAGCAGGCAACCATACAATCACTAATTGAATAATAAAAAGAAGTAGAATTTGAGCATTAGACATAAACAAAATTTTCAGATTTTGAAAGTACTATAAATTGCAAAAAAAATATAGAACTTAGATTGAAAGTTTTGTTAAGCTATTGATGTGTTTGCAGCTGTCTTCAAATTCTGCTTAACCGCGAAGGCGGGAAGACGCAAAGGAACGCGAGGAATTTCTTCGCGTTCCTTTGCGTCTTCCCGCCTTCGCGGTTAAGCAGACAAAGACTATGATTTTACGGAAGAAAAAAAACAGCAACCTGTTTCAACTTTGCAAAACAGGCTGCTGTAAATAGCTAATCTTTTTTTAGAAATTAAATCCTACGCGAAAAGCCATGTAATTTACATTACCACCAGAGAGGTGTATAGACTCATAACGCAATGCAAGCTCTGTAACACGGAATTGCAAACCTATCGAAGGAGCAAACGTGAAACCGCCTTCAGAAGTAGATTGTAAATTACTATTCTGACCATCGTCATAATAAGTCTTGAACACAGAATAACCCAGTTCACCCATCACAAAAAAATGTCTTTCGAAAATATATTTATATCCGGCCTTGATCGGGATCTGTACACTTGCCTTTAGGCTGTATGCATCCAGGTTTTTGGGAATAAAAACAATTCCACCGGTAGTGAAAGTGGCGAAACCAGGTCCTGCATGCACGGAAACGCGGGCAGTCATACCACCATTAAAATTAAAAGCATCAGAGGTAGTCTTATTCACAGGAACACCAGCCTCCAGGCCAAAGCCAACACTAATTAATTTACCCGGTTTTTGGGCCATTGATTGCAGACCGAAACACAATAGGCTAACAGTAAAGACCATTGTAAAGATCTTCTTCATAAGATTGAATTTTAGGATGAAAAAAATGAAATCCACTACAAAAACGAAAAAAATGACTTTTTATGTTATAGTGGGGCATCGATTTATAACAAAATCTAAGGCACAAGGCACAAGAAACAAGAGACAAGGAACAAGAGGCAAGGTTCAAGACTTTCCTCTTGTTCCTTGTTCCTTGTACCTTGTTACTTCATAACAGGCAACTCAATATGCGTCGGATATTGCGAAGAAAAATAGATGGTTTGTACTGCCTTAATATAGTCGGTATCCTTTGCTTCAAAAATATTAGGAACATATTTCTGTGGATTGCGGTCAATAACAGGGAACCACGTGCTTTGCACCTGTATCATGATATGATGCCCTTTTTTAAAAGTATGATCAATTTGGTGTAACCCGATCACAAACTCTTCCGGCTTATTGGGAATAAGTGGCTGCGGATTCGAAAAACTTTTCCGGTACCGTCCCCGGAATGCCTCCATAGCTACCGGCAACTGGTAGTCGCTCATAAGTAAATTTTCCTGGTTCATGCCGGGGTATACATCTATCAGCTTAACTATCCAATCCGCATCAGTTCCTGTTGTGCTGGCGAACAAATGAGCCATGATGTTGCCAGTGACTGTAATATCTTCTGTCAGCGAATCCGTGCTGAAACTGATCACATCCGGTCTTGTATATACGAAGCGCTGATCTTCCACCAGCCATGGTCTCCATCGGCTGCCTGTGCCATAAGTTGCTTCGATAGGCAACGCACGATAGGGCACCGGTACAGCAGGGTCGCTGGTATAACTGATTTGCCCATTTGCTGAAACAGGTTTATGAAACGATGCAGCATGACCGGCCCCTGCATATAAATTTTTTATTTCAGTTTCTTTGGGTGGCCATGCACGATAAGTTTTCCATTGATTGCTTCCAGTCCGGAAAGAATATGCTTCTTCGAATTTTCCGTCGCCGAGTCCTTTGAGCCAGAAATCGAACCATTTTTTTTGTAGCTCTTTAAACCATTCTGCGGTATTACTTCCGAAACTAATCCTTGCAATGCTATCAGCTTTTTCCCGCGCCCATTGTCCATGAAACCATGGGCCAAGTACAATATGATTCCGGTTAAGACTGTCTTTTTTTTCCATATGCGCATACATAAGTTGCGGACCATTGATATCTTCCTGGTCATAATATCCGCCCACATGCAATTGTGGAATTTGCGGATACTGCACATAACTCAACGTGGAATTTTTTTGCCAGAAACTATCATAGTCAGGATGTCGTACAAAATTGTTCCATGTGGGAATTTTATTATGAAAATATTTTTCATTTACATTTTTCAATGAGCCAAGATGCAGGTACCACTCAAACAAATCAAATTGTGGAAAAGGAAAATCGCTATCGGTGGTTTTATCATATTCTACTTCATAAGTATATTCCATACCGTAGCTCAAACGGAATGCGCCGTTATGATGAAAGTCATCACCCAAAAATAAATCACCCATACAAGCCTGTTCGGAAGATGCTTTTAACGCTGGATGCGGATCGACTGAACCAACAAGCGCCAGCCAGCCGGGGTATGATATGCCTACGATACCCGCCTTGCCATTATTGTCGGGGATATTTTTAATCAGCCAGTCAATGGTATCCCATGTATCTGTACTTTCATCAACGGCATTTTTTTGTGTAACATGGATCAATGGCTGGTGAATTTCCATTTTCCCTTCACTCTTGTATTTGCCGCGAATGTCCTGGAAAATAAAGATGTATTTGTCCCTCGCCATATTCGCATAGGCAAAACCGGGAGGCACAGTATAGTTCATATTATCCTGCGGAAGTTCCGCATCAGCACCATATGGTGTACGCTTGATAAGGATGGGTAACGGCTCCTGGAACGCCACCGGGGTGAGTATCACCGTATGCAATTTTATCCCGTCACGCATGGGGATCATCACACTTGTCTTTTTATATACTACCGGCGTGTTATTGGTTTGGGCTATTGTAAAAGAAGCTGAAGCAAGAAGAAAAAAACAAAAAAAATATTTTTTCATGAATAGTAATATTAAAAATACAGCAGGTCCGGGTATTGATCCAACAGTTTACAAATAAAAATTGAAAAACTCATTCATATCTCTGTAATTTATTTTTTAGAGATATGATTTCATCCTGTAAACTTTTTATGCGTTCCAACAGATGCCTGATGGCATCGAGGCCCGCAATATTGATATCAAGATCATAATGCAGATGGATAAATTTTTCAAGTTCCCGCAACGCTTCATCATGAATAACCTTTTTTTCTTCGATGCTGTTCATTTCCAGCAATCCGAATTCCTGCAGCGAATTAATAAAAGAGATATCAATATTATAATATTCGCAACATGCCTCGACAGCTATGAATTGTTGTGTTTGCATGGCAGGTTTTTTTTATTATGATCGTGATAATTCTTTAAACAATTCTTTTTGTTTCTCGGTAAGATGCCGGGGCAATTTAATAGAATAAGTTATATAGAGATCCCCAAAATCACCCTCTTTTTTGTATACCGGGAACCCTTTGCCTTTCAATCTTGTTTTGGTTCCATTTTGTGTTTCAGGATTCACTTTTAATTTCAGCTTTCCGCTGAATGTATCTATTGTGATTTCTCCACCCAATATTGCTGTGTACAAATCAAGATCCACAGTTGTATACAGGTCATTGCCCAGGCGCTTGAATTTCGGATCATCTGCAATAACAAAGGTAATATACAGGTCACCGTTAGGTCCGCCATTGATGCCCGGCCCGCCATGTCCTTTCAATTTAATCACCTGCCCGTTTTCAACGCCTGCCGGAATGGTTATCCTTATATTTTTTCCATTAACAGCCATTGTTTGCTGATGGGTTTGGTATGCTTCAGCCAATCCAAGATGAAGTTCAGCATGATAATCTTCTCCCCTGAATTTCACATTGCTGCTTCTTCTGTTTGTTCCGCTGTTGCCAAACATGGATTGAAAGAAATCCGAAAAATCATCTCCTTCAAAACTCCCGCCGGAGAATTCCGTTTGTTGCCGGCCACTTCTTTCCGATCGTGACTGTTGTGCTTTCTCAAATTGTTCGGCATGTTGCCAGTTTTCTCCATACTGGTCATATTTTTTTCTGTTTGCCGGATCACCCAATACTTCATTCGCTTCGTTGATCTGCTGGAATTTTTTATTGGCTTCCTTATCATTCGGATTCAGATCAGGATGATATTTTCTTGCCAGTTTGCGGTAAGCTTTTTTAATGTCTTCCTGCGAAGCATTTTTATTTAGTCCTAGTATTTTGTAATAGTCAATGAATGCCATAGAGATCTACTTTTATAAGGCGTGGGGTAAAGGGTTTAAGGTATGACATACCTTAAGCCCTTTACCTTATACCTCTCTTCACCAAATTTACTACAATCAACACTTGATCGGTATTTTTGATTACTAAACCAAAATTATGAAATACGTTCGGATGCCTATCGAGATCGAATCGCCTGAAAGCATAGGATATGATATGATTGCATGTAACCTGGCTGAAAGTTCAGTAAGAGATATTGTTTTCAGTGAAATGGGAATCAGGCTCGATGAATTGGTGATTGCCTATGGAGATCACCTGGGCAAACCGGCTTTGCGGGAATTGATCGCCTCACCGCATGAAAATATCCGGACGCAGGATATATTGCTTACAGTTGGAGCCGCGGGCGCATTATTTATTATTCAATCTTCTTTGCTTGCTGCCGGGGATCATATGATTGTAGTAAGGCCCAATTATGCAACAAATATAGAAACACCAAGGGCGATCGGTTGCGCGATCAGTTATATTGATCTGTTATTCGAAGAAAAATATAAACTGGATCCTGATAAAATAGAAAAAAACATTCAGTCCAATACAAAAATCATCAGCATTACCATTCCCCATAATCCAACGGGAGTATCGATGGATGCGGATGAAATGCCCAGGTTATGCAGACTGGCCGAAAAAAATAATTGCTTCCTGCTTGTTGATGAAACATACCGGGATCTTTCTTTTAAAAAACCTGCCGCCTTAGCCGCTTCTTTGAGTAAAAAAGCGATCAGTGTGTCATCTGTTTCCAAAGCCTATGGAATTCCGGGTATCCGTTTGGGTTGGATCATTACGCAGGACAGTTCCCTGCAATATTTATTTCTTGCAGCTAAAGAACAAATACATATATGCAATTCCGTTGTGGATGAAGAAATATGTTATCAATATCTTACCAAAAAGGAAATCTATTTTGATCCGATTAAAAAAACAGTGAGCAATAATTTCAATTCACTTAAAACATGGATGGATAAACATGTATATCTTGAATGGGTGGAACCTGCGGGTGGTGTTGTGTGTTTTCCGAGATTTAAGAATGAAATAAATATTGATATCGAAAAATTTTATCGCATTCTCCTGGATGAATATAAAACATATATCGGTCCCGGTCATTGGTTTGAGCAGAGCAAGCGACATTTTCGCCTTGGCTTTGGATGGGAAAATGAATCCAATTTCAAAACCGGACTCTATAATATTGATAAGACAATTGAGAGTTGCAGAGTTTGAGCTGCAGAGATATCCCGGTGACGGCAAGTCTCTCGCTTAACCGCTAAGGCGCGGAGGACGCAAAGTTTCGCGAGGAATTTTTATGAGTCTTTAATTGAATCCTGGAAAATCTAATTTGCTGACCATTCTATTATCCCCCGCGAAACTTTGCGTCCTCCGCGCCTTAGCGGTTAAGCGAGGGACTTGCCGTTATGAAGATATCTTTGAGAAATAAGGTAAGCCATATTCTTTCTAAACTATTTTTTCCACCACGTTGCAGATCACTTTCGGTTTGCCCAATGTGTAATAATGCAGCACGGGTACTCCTGATTTCTTTAACTCCTGGCTTTGGTAAATCAGCCACTCTGTTCCTACCTGTTCCACTTCTTCATCATTTTTGCATTTTATAATTTCATTGTAGAGGTCCATGGGAACATCAACATGAAACACTTTGGGCAGCATGGTCAGCTGTTTTTTATTGGTGATGGGTTTCAGTCCCGGGATAATGGGCACTTCAATTCCATGCTGACGGCATGCTTTTACAAAATCAAAATATTTCTGGTTATCAAAAAACATTTGCGTAGTAACGTATTCTGCACCTGCATCTACTTTGGATTTAAGATGCATCAGGTCCGTTTCGAGATTTGGCGCTTCAAAATGTTTCTCCGGGTATCCTGCCACGCCGATACAAAAATTTGTTTTCCCTCCGTTCTTGATATCTTCTTCAAGATATAATCCACTATTGAGGTTTACCACCTGCCTGAGCAAATCCAGCGCATATTTGTTTCCGTTGGGTTCCGGTTCAAACGACGATTCGTTCCTGGCGGCATCGCCACGTAAAACCAATACATTGTCAACCCCAAGAAAATGCAGGTCAATCAGCGCATCTTCTGTTTCACGTTTGCCAAAACCGCCACAGATCAGGTGCGGCACTGCATCAATCCTATAATGATTCATGATAGCAGCGCAAATTCCAACTGTACCGGGACGTTTGCGGACTTCCACTTTTTCAAAAGTGCCATCTGTTTTTTTCTTAAACATGGTTTCGCTCCGGTGATAGGTAACGTTGATAAAGGCAGGCTTAAATACCATCATCGGATCCAGGTGATCATAGATGGAATTGATAGTCTTCCCTTTTAACGGAGGTAATATTTCGAAAGAAACCAGGGTACCCTTTGCCTGTTGTATATGTTCAATAACCTTCATAATGGAGATAAATGATTTAGATGATTGCCATGATCATGATTAATCCTGTTTTGAGGGGTTATAATCATTGTAATCATTGATATCATTGGATTGCAAACATAATTCAATAGCACGTAGAACACAAACAGCTGTTAAAGTATTTTTAGAAAGGGCCCGATTCATTTTCTTCGGTATTTTTGCTTAAAATCAATTGTTTTGAGTCTTACTATATCTACAATGGAACTGGTGAAATCTTATCGTAACCGTACTGTTGTCAATCATGTTTCCGTAAACGTTAAGCAAGGCGAAATTGTTGGATTGCTTGGGCCAAATGGCGCTGGTAAAACAACTACTTTTTATATGGTGGTCGGACTGATCAAACCCGATGAAGGCGATGTGTTTCTTGGGGAAATTGAGATTACCAAACTTCCCATGTACAAAAGAGCGCAAATGGGTATTGGTTACCTGCCACAGGAGGCTTCCATATTTCGTAAGTTAAGTGTACAGGATAATATCAAAGCGATCCTGGAAATGACAAAACTCAGCAAACAGGAACAAAAAGAAAAACTTGAATCATTGCTTAATGAATTCGGACTGCATCATGTTCGTAAAAATAACGGGGATTCATTGAGTGGTGGTGAACGCAGAAGAACGGAAATTGCAAGGGCATTGGCTGTGGATCCTAAATTTATGTTGTTGGATGAACCATTTGCTGGTGTCGACCCGATTGCTGTGGAAGATATCCAGACTGTTGTTGCCCGGTTAAAACATAAAAATATAGGAATACTGATCACCGATCATAATGTGAATGAAACGCTTTCTATCTGCGATCGCGCTTATTTATTGATCGATGGAAAAATTTTTAAACATGGAACTGCTGAAGAACTCGCAGCAGATGACCAGGTACGACGTTTATATCTTGGAAGAAATTTTGAATTGAAAAGAAAGGATTATTTGCATGAGGAGGCAGCAAGAGGTTAATGTGCGAATTTACCAATGTGCAGATGTGCGAATGCTGTAGCACAATCTGCATTTCTGCATTCGCACATTCGCATATTTGCACATTCGCACATTAGTGTTACTTTGCTTGTCATGAAATTACTCAGCCCTGCCATATCACGGCTGGCCCGGCTTCGCTCCTGGCAGATTGAGCAATGGGTTCAGAATCCTGTTGCCGTGCAACGCGAGGTATTGCAGCATCTTGTTACTTCCGCACAATACACCGAATTCGGCCGAAAATATAATTTCTCCAGGCTTTTTTCAATCAAAGAATTTAAGAAGGCAGTTCCTCTTCATGAATATGATGACCTGAAACCTTATATCCATCGTATCATGAATGGTGAGGAAAATATTTTATGGAATACACCAATCAACTGGTTTGCAAAAAGCAGCGGTACTACCAGCGATAGGAGTAAATTCATCCCGGTGAGTGAAGAAAGTCTGCATGATTGCCATTACAAAGGAGCCAAGGATGTACTTACGATGTATTATAATTTCAATCCTGAGTCGGACCTGCTAACGGGTAAGGGTTTGGTGATTGGAGGAAGTCATACCATCAACCAGGTCAATGAAGATGTACATTACGGAGACCTCAGTGCAGTATTATTACAAAATTCTCCATTCTGGGGAAACTGGATAAGAATCCCGGAACTCAATATCGCGCTGCTCGATGAATGGGAAGATAAAATTGAAAAGCTTGCGCAGGGAACAATACAGGAAAACGTGACCTCCATTTCCGGTGTTCCTACCTGGACAATGGTTTTGATTAAACGCATCCTGGAAATAACCGGCAAAAATAATCTTGCAGAAGTATGGCCCTCGCTGGAATTATATATTCATGGAGGTGTATCGTTTACTCCTTATCGTGAGCAAATCAGCAGGCTGATAGGGAAAGATATCAATTACCTGGATATGTATAATGCCAGTGAAGGATTCTTTGCTGCGCAGGAAAACCCGAATGAGGAGGGGATGCTCCTGTTCCTCGATCATGGTATTTTTATGGAGTTCATGCCTGTGGAAGAATATGGAAAACCTCAACCGGAAACGATTGGCCTGCAGGATGTCGAAACAGAGAAAAATTATGCGCTCGTGATCAATACGAATGGCGGGCTATGGCGATACCTGCTTGGAGATACGATTCAATTCACTTCGTTGAATCCTTTCCGTATTAAGGTAAGCGGACGCTTAAAACATTATATCAATGCATTTGGTGAAGAAGTGATCGTTGATAATTCCGACAAAGCCATAGCGATTGCCAGTGAAAAAACCGGCGCTATCGTAAATGATTATACAGCTGCCCCGGTTTACTTTAACGAGCATAGTAATGGTGCACACGAATGGTTGGTGGAATTTGAAAAGGAACCGGATAATATCGAACATTTTATTTATGAATTGGATAAGGCATTGCAAAATATCAACAGCGATTATGAAGCTAAACGCTATAAGGATATTGCACTGCGGCTGCCGTTGGTAAAATCTCTTCCCAAAGGATTATTTATGGAATGGTTACGCAGTAAAGGAAAGCTGGGTGGACAGCATAAGGTTCCCCGCTTGTCAAATGACAGAAAATATATTGAGGAGATATTGACAATGAACTTCTGATTTACTACGATTAATATTTCGCACAAAACCTCACCCTCGTTCCCTCTCCTGAAGGAGAGGGAGGTCGGACTAAGAATAAATTTCAGCAGTTGTACTAACACATCAGGTATATAACTATACTCAATAGAAATTATTGAACCGGTAGGATTTAGATAATGGTAACACTGCTGAATAGAATTACAAATGGTGATATGTCATT
>Ga0137407_10001735_pt1 | contig 14259 bp, 12 predicted proteins | sample CZOMad2_2_16fung_FD_108410 | JGI IMG/M metagenome (GOLD analysis project Ga0137407, IMG submission 108410) | Vadose zone soil fungal communities from Angelo Coast Range Reserve, California, USA - CZOMad2_2_16fungal (Illumina Assembly) | ecosystem: Environmental > Terrestrial > Soil > Vadose...
CGGGAAACGCGCAGCACTCCGAGCTCCGCCAGGTCCCGCGAGAGGGTGGCTTGGGTCGTCTCGATGCCCTGCGCGGCGAGAAGCTCCGCCAGCTCCTGCTGGGTGGAGACGCGGCGCGCACGCAGCAGGCGGCGGATCTCTTCCTGGCGCTCGTGCTTGCCGGATTTCTCGCGGACCAGTCTCATGCGCGAATCCAGGAGCCGACTCCGTTGTCGGTGAACAGCTCGCCGATGATCGAGTGTGGAACGCGCCCGTCGAGCAGATGCACGCTCTGCACGCCGGCGGAGAGCACCTTCAGGATGCTCCTCGCCTTGGCCTTCATCCCGCCCTTGATGGTGCCGTCGTCGATCAGCGCATGCAGATCGGCGCCGGTGAGCTGCCCGATCAGCTCGCCCGCCTTGAGGATGCCGGGGACGTCGGAGAGATAGATGAGCTTCTGCGCGCCGATTGCCACCGCCACTTCGGCCGCGACGTTGTCCGCGTTGATGTTGTAGCTCTGCCCGTCCTCACCCAGGCCGACCGGCGAGACCACCGGCACGTACCCCTGCTGGAGCAGCATCTCCAGGAAGTCCCGGTTCACCTGCGTCACTTCGCCGACCTGGCCGAGGTCGCGGCCCTCCTGCACCAGCTTGCGGGCTCGGATGAGCCCTCCGTCCTTGCCGGAGACGCCCACCGCCAGCGCGCTTCCGTTTCCGTTCAGGAGCGTGACCAGCTCGGTGTTGACGGAGCCGGTCAGCACCATCTCCACCACCTTCACGTCGGCCGCGTTGGTGACGCGCTGGCCGTCGACGAACTCCGCCTTGCCGCCGAGCTTCTCCAGCGTGCGCGTGATCTCCGGCCCACCTCCGTGCACCACCACCGGGCGCAAGCCGACGGCGCGCAGCAGACGGATGTCCTCGCAGAACAATCTCTTCAGCGATTCCTTCACCATCGCCGCGCCGCCGTACTTGATCACGCAGCGGGTGCCGGAGAACTTCTGGATGTATCCGAGCGCGTCGACGAGCAGCTTGACCTTGAAGGTGGGGCTGTAGTTCGAGAGCCGGTCGTCCTTCGCCACGCCGCCGTCGGGCATGGTGACGATCAGGGAGGTGTAGTCGGCGTTGATCTTCACGTAGTCGTACGACAGGTCGCATCCCCAGGCTTGCCCCTTGCTTTCGCCACGGCGCAGGTCCACCACGACCCTCACCTCCGGCTCGCGCATGCGCGCTTTCAGCACGCTCGCGTCGTAGGCGAGCGGGGCGCGGTCGTAGACGGCGACGTCCTGGACGCTCACGCGCGCGTCGGCCGGCTCGATCGGATATCCCGCGGTGCCGGCGCGCGCGCCGATGGAGGCGAGCACCCGCCCCCAGTTCGGATCGGCGCCGAAGATGGCGGCCTTCACCAGGCTCGAGCCGGCGCAGGCCTTCGCCAGATCGAGCGCCATCTCCTCTTCCGGCGCGCCTTCCACGGTGATGTCGAGCAGCTTGGTGGCGCCTTCACCATCCGCCGCGATCTCCTTCGCCATCTGCCGGCAGAGGTCGTCCAGGGCCGCCGAAAACGCGTCGAGCGCCGGACCGGGGTCGGCGATCGGCGCATTGCCGGCGGCGCCGTTCGCGAGCGCGAACACGCAGTCGTTGGTGGACATGTCCCCGTCCACGGTCAGCGCGTTGAAGCTGCGCCGCATCGCCTGCTGCAGGGCAGAGGCGAGGATGTTCGGCTTCACGGCGCAGTCGGTCGCAACCACGGCGATCATCGTCGCGAGCGACGGCGCGATCATCCCCGAGCCCTTGCAGATGCAGGTGAGGGTCACCTCCTTGCCGCCGATGCGGACCGTGCGCGCGGCCAGCTTCATGCGCGTATCGGTCGTCATGATCGCCTCGGCGGCAGGGAGGGGGTCCGCCTTCAGCGAGGCGGTCAGCGCCGGCATCGCGGCGACGATCTTGTGCGCCGGCAGTCTCACCCCGATCACGCCGGTCGAGGCGCTCAGCACGGCTCCGGCGGGGATGCGCAGCTGCTTCGACACCGCCTCGCACACCGTCTTCACGTCCTCCAGGCCCTCGGGCCCGGTGAGCGCGTTGGCGTTTCCGCTGTTGACGACCACCGCCCGGATTCCTTCCGCCGGCAGCCGCTTCTCGGCGTCGAGGACGGGCGCGGCCTTCGCCAGGTTGCGCGTGAAGCAGGCGGCCGCGGCGCACGGCGACTCGCTGTAGACGAGCGCCACGTCCTTGCGGTTCGGCTTGATGCCGGCCTGGACTGCGGCCCAGAGAAACCCCTTCGGTACGTTCAAGGATGGAACCCCCGCAGCGCGTCGAGGCCGGCGGTCTGCGGCCAGCCCATGATGAGGTTGAGGTTCTGTACGGCCTGACCGGCGGCGCCCTTCACCAGGTTGTCGATGGCGGAGATCGCAACCACCACGTCCAGGTCCGCCGCGACCGCGACCTGGCAGCGGTTCGTTCCGGTCACCGCCTTGAGCGTGACCTGATCCGGCGACTCGAGCACCTCGACGAACGGCGCCTCTGCATATTTATGCACAAGGGCCGCGCGCAGCTCCGCCGCTTTGCGGCCGGGCGCAAGCCGCCCGTAGCAGGTGGAGAGGATGCCGCGCTTGATGGGCAGCAGGTGGGCGGTGAAGGTGAGCGGACGGCCCAGCGTCTGGGCGATCTCCGGCTGGTGCTGGTGCCGGAGGACCTTGTAGGCGCGGAAGTCCTCGTCGATCTCCACGAAAGAGTAATCCTCGGCAGCTTTGCGGCCCGCGCCCGTCACGCCCGAGGCGGCATCGACGATGAGCGGACTGCCGTCGAGCAATCCGGTCTCGACCAGAGGGCCCAGCGCGAGGGCGGCGGCGGTCGGATAGCAGCCCGGGTTCGCGACGAGACGCGTCCCGGGCGGCGGGGGCGCCAATTCGGGGATGCCATGGAACGCCTCCCGGAGCAGATCCGGAAGGGGATGCTCGAAACCATAGAACTTCGGGTACAGCGCCGGGTCGCGAAGCCGGAAAGCCCCGGACAGGTCGACCACGCGCACCCCCGAGCCGAGCAGGAGGGGAGCGAGCTCCAGCGACGCCTCGGCGGGCGTGGCGAGGAAGACGGCGGCGCATTCCCGCCCCAGCTCGCCGCAGCGCTCCTGCGGGGCGTACTTGAGCTTCCCGGCGGCCCCCGGCAGTCCGGCCCGCCGTGCTGCCTTCTCGCCGGCCCACTTGTCGCTGCCGAGCAGCTTCAGCTCGACGTGGGGATGGAGCGCGAGGATGCGGCTCAGCTCGAGGCCGCTGTATCCCGAGGCGCCCACGATCCCGACGGGAACGGTCTGCATGGTTGCGCATAATTATGCAGATGCTTCGTCGACGCAAGCAAAATGTCGACGATTCCCGCTCCCCTGCAATGCGCACCGGTCCGACGGAACGACGACGCCGGGGCCCGCGACTGAATGGGTCCTGGCCGGGCGGACAAATGCGTACTTCCCCCCACTTTCGCTTGACGGGGTGCCGGGAGGCGGCGATCATCTCCTCTCGCGGCCGGACCCTCGCGGGGCTCGGCCGCATTTCGTTTCATTCGCACAGGGCGAGTCGATGGCAGGCGATCACATCCCGATGACCAAAGCCGGCGCCGACGCCATCAAGCGCGAGATCAAGCGCCTGAAGGCGGTCGAGCGGCCGCGCATCGTGCACGAGATCTCCGTCGCGCGAGATCACGGCGACCTGAGCGAGAACGCCGAGTACCACGCCGCGAAGGAACGGCAGTCGCACATCGAAGGGCGGATCCAGATGCTGGAGGACCGCCTCGCCCGGGCGGAGATCATCGACGTCTCGCGCCTCTCCGGCGAGCGGGTCGTGTTCGGCGCGACGGTGAAGCTCGAGGACGTGGATTCCGGGCAGCAGGTCCAGTACACCATCGTGGGCGAGACGGAAGGCGATCTGAAGAAGGGCCGCATCAGCATCACCAGCCCGATCGCGCGTGGCCTGATCGGCCGCGAGGTGGGCGACACCGTGAAGATCCGCACCCCCGGCGGCGAGCGCGAGTACGAGGTCCTCGAGGTGCTGTTCGTCGAGTACGCCGTCGACGAAGAGGAATAGCGCGGTGGCCGGCCAGGGCGACCCTGCGCTCTCGCTCGCGCTGTCGCCGCTTCTCCAGCCTCTGCGGTTCGCGACGCGGGCGGGCGTCTCGCGCCTGAACGGTCTCGAGGATCTGGTCGCCCGCGTCGTCGAGCAGGCGCGCGCGTACGCGACGGAAGGCTCCACCCCGCGCCTCGACCGGCTCGCGGCCAGCATCCGCGGCTTCGATTCCGCGGACGAGGCCCAGCGCCAGAAGGCGCTCGCGGCCCTCATCCGCGAGCTCGGGGCGCTGTTGCCGATCCCGCTCGACATCTCGGCCCTGGCGCAACCGATGTCAGGGGCGGCTGGCAAGCTCGCGAGCATGCCCGAACAAGCGGCCGCGCCCACGAGAACCGCCGACCCCCTCGCGACGCCGGTCATCCAGCTTCGCGGCGTCGGCCCGGCCATCGCCGAGAAGCTGCAGGCGAAAGGCCTTCGCACGGTAGGAGACCTGCTCCTGAATCTTCCCCGGCGGTACGAGGATCGCCGGACGCCGCGGACGGTGGCCGAGGCTCCGCTCGGAGAGCGCTCGGTGATCGCCGGGAAGATCGTCAAGGCGCAGGAGGCGAGAGCGCGCCGCCGCCGGCTGGAGGTCCTGGTCCGCGACGAGTCGGGCGGGACCCTGGTCTGCATCTGGTTTCACTACCGGCCGAGTTTCCTCCAGCGCTTTCCCCTCCATGCGCAGGTGCTCGTCTCCGGGGAAGTCCGGCAGGGATACCGGGGCGGCGGCAAGGTGATGCATCATCCGGACGTCGAGCTGCTATCAGCGTCCGGGGAACCGTCGGGACTGCGAGATGACGACTCCTTCGGGCGCGTGGTCCCGGTGTACAGCGACATCGAAGGGCTTCCGCCGCGGACGTTCCGGCGCCTCGCGAAGCGCGCCGTCGGCGAATATGCGCGCTTCGTCGAGGATCTGCTGCCGGAGCCCGTGCGCAGGCGGCGGCGGCTGCTGACGCTGCACGAGGCGCTGCGCGAGGCGCACTTTCCCGAGAGATTCGCCGACGAGCTCGCGCGGGGGCTGCCCGGCGGTCAGCCGCGCCGGCGGCTCGCGTTCGAGGAGCTGTTTCTCGTCCAGCTCGGGCTGGCGCTCCGCAGGCGGGGCGTGAAGGTGGAGCCGGGGATCGCGTTCCGGGCACCGCCGGAAGCCATCGATCGCATCGTCTCTGCGCTGCCTTGGCCGCTCACCGGCGCCCAGCAACGCGCGGTGAGCACGATCGCGGACGATATGCGAAAGCCGGAGCCGATGAACCGCCTGCTCCAGGGCGACGTCGGCAGCGGCAAGACGGCGGTCGCGCTCTGCGCCGCGCGCATTGCGGTGGACGACGGCTACCAGGCCGCGCTGATGGCCCCGACCGAGATCCTGGCGGAGCAGCACGCCCGCTCGCTGCGCGCGCTCTTGCGCGGCTCGCAGGTGCACGTCGAGCTGGTGAGCGGGAGCCTCTCGCAACGCGAGCGCGAGCACGCCTCCCGCCTCCTGCGCTCGGGCGTTGCCCAGATCGTGGTCGGCACGCATGCGCTCGCGGAAGAAGCGACTGCCTTCCACAAGCTCGGTCTAGTCGTCATCGACGAGCAGCACCGGTTCGGCGTCATGACCCGCGCGAGCCTGATGTCGAAAGGGCACCGCCCGGACGTGCTGGTGATGACCGCGACTCCGATCCCGAGAACGCTGGCGCTGACCGTGTACGGCGATCTGGACGCTTCCGTGCTGGACGAGCTCCCGCCGGGACGCACCCCGATCGCCACCAAGGTGTACCGCGACTCCGCGCGCGAGAAGGCGTACGAGGTGGTCCGCCGCGAGCTGCGCGCCGGCCGTCAGGCCTACGTCGTGCTCCCGCTGGTGGAGGAGAGCGAGAAGCTCGTCGATCTGAAGGCGGCCACGAAGGAGCGCGACCGGCTGGCCATGGATGTCTTCCCCGACGTGTCCATCGGCCTGGTCCATGGACGCCAGAGCGCGGCGGAGCGCACCGACGAGATGGAGCGGTTCCGCCGGGGCGAGACGAAGATCCTGGTCGCCACGACGGTGATCGAAGTCGGCGTCGACGTGGCCAACGCCACCGTGATGCTGATCGAGCACGCCGAGAGGTTCGGCCTCTCGCAGCTCCACCAGCTTCGCGGCAGGGTGGGGCGGGGCGCCGCCAGATCATACTGCCTTCTGCTGACGGGGACCTCGGGCGCCGAATGGGCGCCGGTGGCGCGGCAGCGGCTTCGGGTCATGGAGGAGACGACCGACGGCTTCCGCATCGCGGAGGAAGACCTGAGGCTGCGCGGGCCCGGAGAGTTCATCGGCACCAGACAGAGCGGCATGCCGGATTTCGCCGTCGCGGAACTGATTCGGGATCAGGACATCGCGCAAGAAGCGCGCGATGAGGCCTTTGCGTTGGTCAATGAGGATCCGGAGCTGCGCAGCCCGGAAAACGCCGCGGTGCGCGAGCTCTTGCTGCACCGCTGGAAAGGACGGCTCTCGCTGGCCAGGGTCGGCTGACGATCAGGTTTCGAGCACCCACTCGAACATCAATTTGAAATCGTCGTAGCAGGTGTCGCAGATCCAGCGTCGGTCCTGCGTCACGTAGCCTTCCCGGGCGGTGCCCGGAAGCTCGCGCGTCCGGAAAGGGATCCAGCAGAACTCGCAATGGTCGTGCTCGGAACCTTGGCGCACCGGAGCGTATCGCTCGTATCGAAGCAGCTCTTCGCGGAGCCAGTCCTGGCCCTGCAGCCGCCAGTCGCTTTGAGTGATCACGTCAGACTCCTTGGCGTTCGGATTCTTCATGGCACCCGGTTCCCTGCGGACCGTGAGAACGTGCTGGTGGTCACGGTTGCAAACGCTGTGCTCGGCCGCTGGACAGGTCGCCCGCGCGGCATCGGCTCGCGAGCCCACGGGTACGCGCGGGCCAGGAGGACGCCGGCAAGGATGGCGAGCGTGCGGGTCACGGTAGGTGCAACGCCGGTCAGCGGGGTTTTCTGCCCGGGCACGGTCGCTTTGAGGCCGGGCGGCGGTCCCGCCCTGTGCTAGCCTCAGCGCAGATGGCGAAGATTGGCGAGCTGCTCATCCGCGGCGGGCACCTCACGCCCGACGGACTCGAGGAAGCGCTGGACTGGCAAGTCCTCTATGGCGGCCGTCTCGGCACCAATCTCCTCGAGCTCAAGCTGGTGGAGGAGGAACAGCTCGCCCGGGCGCTCGGCAAGCAGCTCGGCGCCGAAGTGGCGTGGGGCGAGCTGCAGATCGACCCCGCGCTGGTCAGCGCGGTGCCCAAGCACATCGCCGACCGCCAGGAGTTGGTCCCCTGGAAGCTGGAGAAGCGGCGGCTGAAGGTGTTGTGCTGCGAGATCAAGGTCGGCGAACTTGATCAACTCTCGTACAAGGTCGGGCGCACCTGTGTGCCCGTCATCGCTCCGGAGTTCCGCGTCTTCCAGCTGCTCCGTCTGCACTACCAGGCGACCCGCCAGATGCGCGCGCTCGATTTCGGCGTGGTCCCCGAGGAGGGCCGGCGCAAGAAGGCTAAGGCCGCGGAGAAGAAGCTCGAAAGCGCGCCAGAGCTAATCGACGAGAACGCGTTCAACGAGATCTACAACCGCATCATTCCGGCCGGCCCGGGAGCGGCAGCCGCCGCTCCCGAGCCGGGGATGCGGGCGACGCGACCATCGCCGGCGCTCGCCTCGATCACACCGCCGCAGCCACCGCCGGAAGAGGAGGAGCTGGAATCCCTTCCCGATGACGCAATCCTGCAAGAGCTCCCCGCCGACGCCGCCATCACCGAGCCGGTCCAGCTCGCGGCAGCCGCGCGGGAGTCGCCGGATGCTTCGGAGCCGCCGTTGTCCGCCGTCGCGTGGGACGACGTCCCCGCTCCCCCGCATGCGCCCGCCCGCGACGAGACTCCCCTCGATTTCAAGCAGGCGATCCGTGCCCTCGAGGGCGTATCCGACCGCGACGCCATCGCGCACATCGTGCTGCGCGCGTCGCGTAGCAAGGCGGCGCGCGCGCTGCTTCTCCAGGTGCAGGGTGGAGTCGCGCTCGGCTGGGATGGGCTGGGCGAAGGCACCGAGCACGCCCGGCAGGTGGCGATGTCCCTTGCCACCGAGTCGGCGTTCTCGCTGGTGGTGAAGACGCGCAGCCACTACATGGGCCCGTTGCAGAAGACGCCGGCGAACATCCGCTTTCTCGCCACGCTCGGGAAGAAGGTGCCGCTCAGCGCGCTGATCTTCCCCATCCTCCATCGGGGCCGCGTCTCCCACATGCTCTACCTGGACAACGGGCACAAGCAGCAGGCCCCCACCGACGTGGGCGAGATGCTCATCCTCAGCCAGCGCATCGGCCAGACGGTGGAGGCGCTGGTCGAGCGCAAGCGAAAGACCGCGCACGCTTGATTGACGGGTAGGGGGACGCCATACGCAACTCAGCGTGCCAACTTTTCGCGCGCTTTTTGGCACGGGGAGTTGCATATGGGTCCCCAAATTGGCTGGCCCGGAGGGTCTTTGCCATACTCCAATGCCTGACCGGGAGGGTCGCCTTGCTTGGCCGTATCGCTCTGATCGCCGCGCTCACCGCAGCGCCGGCATTCGCGCAGACCAAGGGTGGGATCGACTGGAACCGCCGCGTGCTCGTCGGGCACGGGCAGGGCGCGCCCGACCTGAACGCGCCTTCTGTGGCGGTGGCGCGGCTCGGCGCGGAGCGCGCGGCCAGGCTCGATGCCTACCGCAATGCGCTCGAGTTGCTGAAGGGTCTCGAGGTGCAGTCCGGCGGGAGCGTCGCCTCTCTCCTGCAGAACGATGCCACGCTGACGACCCGCGTCGAGGGCTCGCTCAAGGGCGTGAAGCCAGTGAAGACCCACTACTACTCGGACGGTGGCGTCTCGCTCGACATCGAGGTGCCGCTCGACGAGCTGCCTGCGGAGCTGGCGCATGCCATCCGCGTTCCCGCGGGGATGACACCTCTCGCGGGCGCGGGAGCCGGCGCCGCGGGCACACCGGCACAGATTCCGCCGGCACAGGTGCAGGGCGACGTGCTCGTGCAGGTGGCGCAGGGAGAGGCGGCCGTGCTCGACAACGACCGGCCGGCCGCGCGCCAGAAGGCCATCGACGACGCGCTCCGGCGAGCGGTGGAGATGGCTGCCGGCACGCGGGTTTCCGCGACCACGGAGACGAAGGACTTCCAGCTCAAGATGGATCAGGTGCTCACGCATGCGCAGGGCTTCGTGCGCCGCTACGAGATCGTCAGGGAAGGGATGGACGGGGCCGTGGTCCAGGTGGCGGTGCGCGCCTTCATCGGCACCGCCGAGCTCGACAAGGACCTGGAAGCGATGGGCCTGTTGATGGCCCGCAAGGGCATGCCGCGGACGATGGTGCTCATCGCCGAGCAGAACATCGGCATGGCGGCGCCGCGCGCGGTCTGGATGCGGGGCGAGAGCGCGCTCGTCTCCGCGGACCTGCGCATCGCCGAGACGACCGTCCTCGACGCCCTGAAGAACGGCGGGTTCGGCCAGCTCATCGACCCCGAGATCGCGGCGGAGAAGACGGTACAGGTAGGCGGCATCGCCAGCGAGATCACCGCGGCCCAGGCGCGCAAGCTGAAGTCGCTGACGGGCGCGGAAGTGATTCTCTTCGGCCAGGCCATCGCCACGGTGCGCGGCGAGATGCCGGACCTGGGACCGGGCTGGCTCTCGTGCACGGCGACGATTACCGGCCGCGCGGTGAACACCGACAACGGAGACATCCTCTCCACCGCGGAGGCGACGCAGAGCGCCGCGCAGCTCGACGATGTTTCCTGCGGCAAGGAAGCGATCAAGAAGGCATCCCGGGCGTTCGGCCAGGAGATGATCAAGAAGATCGCCGCCCGTTGGTCCAAAGACGTCTCCTCGGGCAACGACATCCATGTCACCGTGCGCAAGGTCCCCTCGTTCCGGACGGCATCCGACTTCCGCGCGGCGCTCTCGCAGCGCGTGCGGGGCGTCCGCAACGTCTCGCAGCGCAGCTTCGCGTCGGGCACCCAGGAGCTGGACGTGACGCTGCAGGGCAGCACCGAGGAGTTCGCGCAGGAAGTGGAAGCGAAGAAGCTGGGGAAGTTTTCGGTCCGCGTGATCGGACTGACCGCGAACACCGTCGACCTCGAGCTGGGCCAGTGAAGTGGGGCGCCTTCGTCGTTGCCCTGCTGGCGCCGGCGCTCGCGGCGCAGCCGAAGACCGCGCAGGTCTCCGCGCTGGAGGGGAGGGTGCAAAGGTGGCGCGGGAACGGTGCGAGGACGGAGCTGCGCGTTGGGACCCCCGTGGGCCAGGGCGACACCCTCGAGACCCAGCAGGGCGCCCGGCTGGAAGTCCGCTTCAGCGACAACTCCGTGCTGCGCCTGGGGCCCAGGGCGAAAGTCCAGCTCGCCGAGGCGCACTTCGGCGGTGCCGCCAGGCGCAGGTTCAGCGCCAGGTTGTTCTTCGGCAAGCTCTGGGCGAAGGTCACTTCCGTGATCCAGGGCGAGCAGAAGTTCCAGATCGAGACGGAGAACGCAGTCGCGGGCGTGCGGGGAACGACGTTCCGCATGGACGCGAACGAAGACAAGAGCGTGCTCGTGCGCGTCTACGATGGCACCGTCGCCGTAGGGACGGGCGCGCCGCCGGGCGCTCCTGGCGGGGAGCGGCGCGAGGTCGAAGGACCGCGCGAAGTGACCCGCGAGCAGTGGGAGAAGCTCGTCGGCCGCCAGATGCAGATCTCGATCTCCGCCGACGGAACGCCGGGGGAGCCGGAGGAGTTTTCGCCCGACGTGGACAAGGACGACCCGTTTGCGCGCTGGAACCTCGAGCGCGATGCCGCGGCGAAGTGAACGTCCCGAACTTCCTCACCGGCCTGCGCCTGGCCGCGGTGCCCGTTTTCGTCGCGCTCTTCCTCTCCGGGCGCATGGCAGCCGCGCTGTTCGTTTTCGTCGGGGCCATGGTCACCGACTGGCTGGACGGCATCGCCGCCCGCATGCTCAAACAGTTCACCGCCATCGGCGCCATCCTCGACCCGGTCGCCGACAAGCTCCTCGGTCTTTCCGCGGTGGTCCTGCTCTGCCTGACGCACCGGTTGCCGCGCTGGCTGCTCTGGATGCTCGTCTTCCGCGAGCTCTGCATCTTCAGCGCGATCGCGATCCTCACCCGCACCGGCCGCAGCTACGCGATCCGGCCGACGCGCTTCGGGAAGTACGCGACCGCCTTCCTCGCCGCCACCAGCATCTTCGCTCTGGTGCAAGGGGCGCGCGAAGTCGAGCCTGGCCCGCTGCTGATCGCGCTCGCGCTCATCGCCGCCCAATGCATCGTCGTGTCCTGGGCACAGTACCTGGCGATCTTCATCGCCCTCATGCGCCGTCCGCCACAGGCCGCCTGAGGCGCGCCCTGGCGGCGCTTTCAGCCCGGCGCGATCTGGAGGGTCGAGGCGACGCGGTCGCGAACCCGCGCGTATAGACCAGCGGATCGCGCAAAGCCTTGACCCCGGCAGATCCCGCTGCTACACGCCACACCCCGGATTGCGTCCTTAGTTCAGCGGTAGAACACCACCTTGACACGGTGGGGGTCGCTGGTTCGATTCCAGCAGGACGCACCAACCATTCCCCTCGCCGACGGCAGGGGTTGCGCCCTGGTTGCGAGAGTCAGCGAGCGGAATTCATCGGCTCGTGCGTGACAAGGGGGTGCCACTGTGGCAAGAGCCAACCGCGCACGCGCGCAAGAGGAGATCGCTATGCCTGCAACCGGTATCTCCGCAACAATGAACATCGTTTTGGTTCATGGCGGCTTCGTCGACGGCTCTGGATGGGCGGCCGTATACAAGATCTTGAAGAAGGACGGTTACAACGTGGTCGTCGTGCAGAATCCCACCCTGTCTCTGGCCGACGACGTCGCCGTGACCAGGCGCGCGATCGCTTCGCAAGGCGGCCCCGTACTGCTCGTCGGTCACTCGTATGGCGGCGTGGTAATCACCGAAGCCGGCACCGATCCAAAGGTCGCCGGGCTCGTGTACATCGCCGCCTTCGCTCCCGACAAGGGCGAATCGGTGTCGTCACTGATCAAGGATCCACCGCCCGGCGCGCCGGTTCCTCCGATCCTTCCTCCGAAGGACGGTTTCTTGTTTCTCGACCAGGCGAAGTTCCACTTCTCCTTCGCGGCCGACGTGGATGTGGATACGGCCACGTTCATGGCAAGCTCCCAAGTCCCGTGGGGCGTGGAAGCACTGGCCGGGACGATCACCGAGCCCGCCTGGAAGACCAAGCCGAGCTGGTACCTGGTTTCGACGGAGGACAGGATGATCCCGCCGCCTGCCCAGCGCAACATGTCGAAGCGCGCCGGTTCGACGGTGACGGAGGTCGCCGGCAGCCACGCGGTCTATGTGTCGCAGCCGAAGCCGGTGGCCGCCTTCATCGAGAAGGCCGCCAACGAAGTGGCGGCGAAGTCAAAGTAGCCCTCAGCTTCGTCGCAGCCGTTCGGCGTCGGCACGAGCACCCAGTCGACCGGACCTCCGTTCTCGCCCATCCCCTCGGCGCCGCTCCTGACGTCCTTGACGCCGTTGTCCTCGGGCTCAGCGCGCCGCGAGCAGCTCCCGATAGTCGCGCACCAGATCATCGGGCGTGAGGAATCCCTCGATCCGCAGCCAGGGCTTGCCGGGCGCCGCGCGCATCAGCGTCACTGCGGTATGGCTCATCTTGCCCCCGCGGTACACGTCGAAGGCCCGCTGGGCAGTGATGCTCGCGGCCTGCGTCCCGGTGTAGTGCTGCCACTCGAGACCGGCGTGGAATTTCCGCGCGTATTCACGCAGCCGTGCCGGCGTGTCCTGCTCGGGGTCGATCGAGATCGACATCAAGTGCACCTTGTCGGCATCGGCTCCCAGCCGGCGCTCGAACTCCGCGAACACGGAGCTCATCAGCGGGCAGAAGGAGCTGCAGGTCGTGAAGATGAAGTTCAGAACGATCGGCCGACCGTCGTTCATCTCGTCCGGCAGCGAGACGACTTTGTCGTCGTCGCGCACGAGACGCACGGCCGGGACCGCATATTTCCGGATCGACCTGATCTGACCGCTCGCCGCAGGAGCCGGCGCGGAGGACTCGTCGTCCGCAGCGTTCACGTCCGAAGCAGCAAGCACGAGGAGCGCTACGCCGGTAAGTGCAGCCAGGCGGACGAGGACGCTGTGGCGGCGAAAGTGAGGATGGGATTGCGGCATCATGGCTCGATGTTCCGTGTTGTAAGCGCGCTTGCTGTAAACAATACACTGGCTGTCAAGGCACGATCCAGTCGCCCTCGGCGACCAGAGCCGTGCCGCCGGGGTTGCGGAAATGCACGACGTAACCCCCCTTGGACGCAAATCGCTGATTGGAGGCGAGCGTCAGATGCGGGTAGTAGCCGGTAATGAGCCGGTGCTCGAGCAGGGCTTGCAGCTGCTCGATCAGGTAGGGGCGCGCGAAGTTGTCTGCCATGCGGTTCAGGACATCCGCGAGCAGGCTGCACGCCAGGTAGGTATCCGTCTGGACCTGCTCCGCCACCACAGGGATGTGGCGGAACGCGAACCACCCGAGCGGGTAATCGAGGCGGACGCCCCGCCTGTCCGGAAGATCGAGCGGGTAAGTCATCAGGGTGTGCTCGCGCCAGCCCGCGGGCAGAGGGGTTTTCTCGAGTCCACCCATCAGTCCCGACAGGTACACCGTGGCCGCGCCTGCCGGTACATCACCCAGCGCGGCGATGTCGGCGGGGCGCAGCCACAGCACCAGTGCCTGGCCCCGCGCATCCTTGCGAAGCGCTGCCCTGCGCAGCGCGGCCGTGACCTTGTGCCCCTGAGCACCCGCGGCCAGCACCGTACTGTGCACCGTGACCCCGTGCTCCTTGAGCTGCGCAGCCAGGGCCTCGGCCGCGGGCTCGCCACTGTCGCCGGCCCGATAGACCTGCTCTACCGCGCCCGCGGCCGGGTGATCGTCCGGTCCGAGAATGGTCCGCGCGATCAGCTGTGCCTCCAGCAGCACGCCCTTGGAGAAATACAGCGAATAGAAATCGCGCTCCGCGATGACGGGCACCTCGACATTCGGAAACAGGCACGGGATGGCGTTCTGCTCGCAGAACTCGTGTACCGGCGCCCAGTTGCTGCCCGCGAGCCCGGACAGCACCGCGTACACGGGTTCCGCCGCCAGATGCTTGTCCAGTTGTGCCCGCCAGCTGGCCGCGGGGCCGGTCAGCTCCCAGACGTGCAGCTGCCAG
>Ga0137407_10001739_pt1 | contig 14243 bp, 11 predicted proteins | sample CZOMad2_2_16fung_FD_108410 | JGI IMG/M metagenome (GOLD analysis project Ga0137407, IMG submission 108410) | Vadose zone soil fungal communities from Angelo Coast Range Reserve, California, USA - CZOMad2_2_16fungal (Illumina Assembly) | ecosystem: Environmental > Terrestrial > Soil > Vadose...
AACTCGATTGCGTTGCCTGCTGATCCGTGGGGGACGGATTGGTAATCGCCTGCTCTTGACGGCATCGATGGTCGGTCGCGCTACCGAAACGCCTTCCGGTGATCGACCCTGATTATAGAACTGCGATCGCTCCTGAGAGTCATCAAAATAGACGGGCGACTGGCGGGGCTCTAAACCTCGCTTTCCAAAGAGGCAGGAGCCGTTCTGTCGCTGTACTGTACTCTTTCTCATTTCCATCTGTTCGCTGGGCCGGTCGGTAGATGTACTTTCGAGCGCTAAGCTTGGCCCGCGGTAAAGGTATAATCAGGCCGCTAGGCTCAGAAAATGATGGCAAGTAGGGGTCGTGGGCCTGTAAATACTTGAAATGTATCGCTGATCCGCGATTTCAGAGCCGGCGTTCGATGATCCACTGACCAGGCTGAGCGGGCCAACCGAGGGGGTTCAATGAAGCACTTTTTCTTTCTTCCTGTGTTGATTTTGATGAACTTCGTCCTTCTGTGTGCGCGGGCGGAGGCTACCGCTTTCACCGTGAAGTCCGGAGGCGGCGGGAATTTCACCACCATCTCGGCGTGTGCGAATGCAGCGAGTGCCGGGGATACCTGCACGGTCTTTGCGGGTAGCTATGGCGGTTGGACGCAATCGGCCAGCGGCACTGCTGGAAACCCAATTACATTTCAAGCCAACCCCGGGGACTCGGTAACGATCACCAGCGGAATCACTATGTCGAGCCGAAGTTACATCACGATTCATGGGTTCATTTTTACCAGCAACGCGCACATTGTTGGCAATGGCAGCACGCAACACTGCATCATTGACAGCAACACTATGGCGGGAACTCAGGTCTTCCAAATCAAAGATGGGTTGGGAAATGGAGGTTCTGACAACATATTCAGCAATAATACCGTGAACGTCGGATCGATATCTAGTAGCACACCAGCAGTGTATGTCTATGGCGACCGCAATCGCTTTGAGAACAACGAGATTTTTGGTGGCGGAGGCGACTGCTTCGACTTGGGCGGAACGAATGTCGTGGTGCGAAATAACTTTTGTCATGACCTTGACGGCTCGGCCAGCGGGGAGCACATCGACTTCATTCAGGAGATGGGCGGCGGGACAACACCACCCTTGAAATTTGCGCTGGTTGAAAATAATGTTGAGCAGAAATGCATCAATGACGGCGGAAATTGTCACTTCATCATCGTTCGTACTGGCGGTGCGCCTGCCGCGGACACTCTTATCGTTCGCTACAACTTCGCGCAGAATCTTAATGGAACTGGCGCGAGTTTCGGTGGAATTGGGGATAACGTTCCGAATGCGCGCTTCTATAACAACACGATGGCGACCGAGAGACGTGATCCTGAAAACGGTGCCTGCGTCTCATTCCAGAACGCCGCCAATGGTGTAGTTCTTAATAACATCTGTTATAACACCATGGCTAATCAGTGGTCCCCGACTGTAGGGTTGTCGTTTGGTAATGGAAATATTGCGTTTACGAGCGGCTATGTCGGCTCCTGGAACTCTCCCTACTCGACGGAAGCGACGTACAACGCGTTGCGGAACCTAAATCCCTTGTTTGCTAATTATCCAAACGACGCATCTTTGCTACCGTCGTCGCCAGCAAAGGCAGCCGGAGTTCGGCTGACTACTGTGGCTTCAGGCGATTCTGGGACTGGTACTTCATTGAAAGTCGCGGACGCACGTTTCTTCCAGCCGGGATGGGCCGGCACCCAAGGAGACTGGATTCGAGTGGGCGCACTATCCACGGCACAGATAAGAGCAATCGATTATTCGACTAACATGCTTACGCTGGCCAGCTCGATTGGACGAAGCGTTGGCGATCCGGTTTATTTGTACAAAGACTCGAGTGGAAAAGTTGTGCTTACTGGGGCATTGCCCGATGTTGGATCTTACACTGGACCTCTTCCTCCCGTGAATCTCGAAGTCAATGTAAAGTAACGGTGCCGCGGAGGCGGTGCCGATGAACTGGATCTTGGCACCGTGACGCTATTCAGCCGTAAGGTTAAGTTGCTTCGGACGGAGCCGGCGACATTTTCGGGGAGCTGCCCGAAGGCATCATCTCCCGCAAGAGCCCGCCTACTTGATTGAGTGGCGCCCAGCCTCGGTGCAAGATGATCACAGCACACATATACAGAATCACGAACAAAAGCGAAACCTTCGCAATCCGCGCCATTACATCAATCGAGTCCGCGGCCGCGGCGAAAAATGGAAGTCGTCCAATAAGCAAGAAAGTTGTATAGCCCGCCACGACTGATGCCACAACGAATTTCCAGATCGCGGCGATCATTGGGGCGATGCGCAAATTTATCGGTCTCCCTGCATACCACAACGCCGGGATCGCAAGGATGCAAAGTGAAAAACTCCAGCTGCTAGCGATCCCCACGGGGCCCCACCGAAGTGCCAGCAGAAAGAGCATACCGGTGAACGCGAACTCTATGATCCCCCAGCGGAACCATCGGTCTGGCCTGCCGATGGAAAGGTGGACCCAGCTGTGCGTACCATAAAGAAACATTACCCCCATCCCTGGGCCGAAAAACGTGAAAATCTGCCCTGCGGGCTCCCACCCCGGCCCTAACAGCAAACGAATCACATCCTTGCCGACCAGAGTGAACTCCGCCCCAACGCCCATACCTAGAAATGCCGCGACAGAAAATGCGCGGAGAAGATATCGTCTGTACTGTTGAGGATCCCGGGTCAACTTGCTCAGGGCGGACACAGCAACGCTCGTTAGAGACTGCGCAAGGGCTGAAAGGGCAAACAGATCATAGGCTTTCTTGTAGAAGCCGAGAGCCACCGCATTAAAGCGCCACCCAACCAAGAGGTTGTCCATGTTCCGGGCAGAGTAGTTCAGGGTGAAACGCCCGTAAACATGTGTGGCGAACCGCACCATCGAACCGGTGCCGGCCACTCGCCGGGGAAGACGGGGAACCCATGGGCACAGTGCCCAGGCCCCGACGGACTGGCTTAGTGGTTGTGCGACGGCTCCAGCGACCAGCGCCCAGTAGCCCCATCCGGCCCAGGCCAAGAGAATTGAAACCACCACCGACACCACCCGCGACAGGAAGTCATTCGCGGACACGAGAGGGAACTGCATAGCTCGCATCAGAAGCGCGAGCGGTAGAACAGAAGTACTAGTGACGAGAATCGTCAAGGAGATGCCGACTGCGATGTGCGCCACGCGCGGGTTCCCGTAAAACCGGGCCATGAGCGACCCCGCTGCGGCGAATCCAAGGGTGAGAAGAAGGCCCGCGCCCAAATTGATCCAGAACAGGTTACTGGCCAGGGAATGATTGATCTCGTCTCGCTGGAGAATGGCCTCGGTAAATCCGTTCAGCCCGAAGTTCACTAGCAGAAGGCTGAACGTCGTAACCATGGTTACCAGGCCAAAGTCTGCGGGTGTCAGCAGTCGGGCGAGGATAACGGTAGCGACAATCTGGACGGCGAGCCCGACTCCTTGGGAAAACATGGTTGCGCCAGCGCCACGAACCGCTAGGCGGCGCAGCGCCCCCACCTCTGTAACCGACCGGAACGCGCCGCTTGAATCAAATGGCCTCAAGTCGTCTCCTTGCAAGACTCGACACGGCGTCTTGTGGCTCCCACTCATCCAAATTCCGGGGAGTATCGTCAGGGAGTGGTAATGAGGCTCGCTTAGCAACTACTACGGGTACGATGACCGCCGAGAGGAGGAAGAAGAACCATGTTAGGGTCATCATTCGGAATCCTGCTTCGGTCATGTTGTAGGCCAACACGATCACGATAAATGCAAGCCTGACTCTGCCTGCCTCCGGATCCCGGCGAAGCGTCGCGACCGCGTTTCGGCATCCGGTCACAATGATCGCGGCCAGCAGGGCGATGCCGATCCAGCCCAACTCCAGGTAAACCTCGATGTAACCGTTATGGGCTTGCGTAGGATGAAAGTAGAACATCTCCCACATGCGTTGCGCGCGCTCTCCGAGCCAGAAACTTTCGAACCCGGTCCTGATGATCGGGTTTCCGCTCATGCTGAGAACGTCTTTCCAAATCTCGGTTCGGCCCGTGAGCGTCGAGTCCCTGCCCATTTCCTCCAAGGCGCCCCCACCGATTCCCATGAATAAAGTGGCAAAGGGAATAGCCACCAGTGCTACTGCCAGCAGATAAGCGCGCCAGCGCTTTCTGCCGACGGCTTGAGTACCGCTGGCGAAGAGAAAGAGGGTTCCAAGCAGCAAACAGGATTGCGACGTCATGGAATTAGCCTGCACAAAGAGCCACACCGTCATGCTGAGGAGCAAGGCGTAAACCATCAGGTGTGTGGTCCGAGGCGGGTCATTTCGGTCCCGGTACGCCAGGAGAAAACGCCACTCGAATCCAAGCCCCAGGACCATGCAAAGCGTCCCGAGAGTGTTCTTGTGCTCTGCAACACCTACGAACATCGGCTCCCAGGTCCAAATGTTGTATACGCGCCCGAGAGCTGGGTAATACTTGATTAACAAGACCGACGCGGGAATCAGCACAAAACCAACTCGCGCCACAAGTCGCTTGGTTGCAGCGAGCGGGTCGGAATCGGTCAGGACGATCAGAACCATCACCAGATCGCCCACGGCTTTAATCCAACGCTTGATGGAAATATCGGTGTAGTCGGACCACAGAGTACTAAGCGCACAGTAAGAGAAGAACAAGAGGATTGCTGAATTGCGTCGCAGCAAACTTCCGACCCGAGCTCTTCTGAGGACGAGGGTAATCAAGCCTGCAGCCATCAAACCTACGTATAACCACATGTCGAGGGGGTTGCCGTCCGCGTACTGGGTCGAGTTCTGGAGCTTCACCTCGGTCTGCCCACCCAGCCACATGGAGACGGATCGCGACCCATTGATAAGCAACCAAAACACGGGAATCCAAAGCGCTTTGGAGGTCCGCGCTTTGCGGTCCCGATCGAACAGGAAAAAACCCGCGACGAGGAGAGCAAAGACGAGCGTGGCAATAGTTGGGGGCATTCAATGTCAGCGCGAACGCTTCTGAAAACAAAACGAGGCCATCTAGTTGTCCAGAAAAAGACGGTGCATCAGTTCCAAGGTCAGTACTTTGTGGATTGCGGTGGTGTAATTGCGGTCGCCCTTGAGGTGGCCCTGGACGATGGCTTCGAGCGCGGTCCGTTCGAGGTACGGCCGGGAGAGCGTCAATGGGTCGAGCAGCATTTCCCGGACATAGTTGGAGAGAGGGTCCCGATACCAAACCCTGAAATGGGAGTACTTGTGTCTGCCCAGGAAGAGGCGTTCCAAATGAAGCCGCGACAGGAAGTGGTCGATACGAGCCACCCACGGACGCATGCCGTAGTCGTATTCATATTCCGCCCGGAATGTGACCTCTTGAAATGTCCGGGTAAGAACACCTGAAGGACCTCCCTGGCCGCCCAAACCGCGGTCGCTCCGGATCTTACCCAGAGCGGCGTTTCCATCGGCGATCAATCGCAGGCAGTCGTTGTTGTCCGCGAAAATGCTGCTTTTCACGATGGAAGAATCGGGAGCACGGAAGGTTGTTCGCACCAGGTCGTTGTTGAGATACGGAGACCGGGGAGACAGTTGAGTCTGTTCCAGCGCCAGCAAGCCCCAGTGGTGCCACGGTACCTGCCGAAAGGCGATGACGGAAGCCGAATGCCCCTGAACAATTCGCGCGTACGTTCCTTTTGCCTCGCTGAAGTACGGGAGCAATGCTGAAGAGAACAATCCTGGCATGGGCGCCGAAGGCTTAAACGCGATCATTCGGCGGAGGACTTCGCTGCCATAGTTCCCTGTCATCCTCACGGGCGCGATCTGCGCGGCCCGCTCATTGGTATAGAGAACGGGAGCGCGACTTACATCAGCGCATCCGTCGGTGAGATATACCGTCCGTTCCGCATAGTGAGCAAAGCGGGATAGGAATTCCTGCCCAACCGGGATCACTTCGTACGGTTGTCCGCAGAACTTGGCCACTTTTCGCGCGACGAGTACATCTTGAGAATCGCGATACGTTCCACCAAAGGTATAAAAAGGCAGCGACCCGGGCGCAGCTTTCCACCACGCCAGGATCATCCTAGTGTCGAGTCCTCCGGTAAGCGAGACTCCAATTTGTTCCGATCCGTTGAAGTACCGAGGCAGGTCTCGGGAGAAAACTTCGCGAAGTTCCCGATAATAGGCCCCCGCGTCCAGGGGTTCCTGGTTTTCCCACTCTGCCGGCTGGAAGTACTGGCCTTTTCGCTCGACGGAACCGTTCCGGCAGACCCAGGCCGAAGCCGGCGGCAGCACCTGGATGCCGGCGAAGAGCGTTCGATTTTCGAGAACACAGCCGCAGGAGATGAACTCCCCCAAGCCCTGAGCATCCGTCCGCCGCGTTTCGGGACGGACCGCCAGGATCGCTTTCGCCTCAGCAGCAAAATAGAAAGCCTCGCTTGACTCGTGATAGTAGATCCGGTGCATTCCGTAGCGATCGACGAAGAGCGTCGCGACACCGCGCGCCTGGTCGGCCAGAAGTCCGTGGAATCTTCCGTTCAAGCCAGCCGGAAACGCCGGGTCTTCCTCAGCGAGGTGGACGAGGTACGAGGGTCCCTTTGCTTCAACTGCGTGTCCCTGCTCCCTAAGCCGGGGACGAGTTCCCGGCTCGGGGAATTCTTCCCCCGAAAAGACGAGGGTCACATCCCCCCGTTCGTTTCGGAGCGGCATTCCGTCCGAGAAGGAATTCTCCCGCGCGGCCCATCCCACATAGATTCCCAGGGACTCGTCAATCCACGTTCCCGTCTTGTAGGAAGAGTGGTGGCGAAGGGTCTCGACCATCCGCAATAGTCGCGGCTCCGCCCATTCGCGAGGCTGCTTAGTGACAATACCTACGATTCCTGGCACGGTTTTCTCTAGAGGTCCTTCGTCACGGGTTGCAACTTGCGGTTGTACCAGGCTGCCCGCAGTCCGCGGAGCTTGGCAGCTATCCGCTCGGGAAGGTGGTCAACAAACTTGTGGTGCAAGCCCAGTCGGAAAGCAGCCCAACCGGCGCCAGTCAAAGGGACATAGTAGCGAGGCACTTCGATCCGCTGAAACCCATTAGTTTCCTTGAAATCGGCGAGGCTACTGCGCTCCTTTTTTCCATAGGCGAAGTTCGAGTACACGAGGTAGGAGATGCCGCGCTCGGCGCAGGATCGCACCGCTTGGGCGACCAGCGCATTCGTCGGCGCCTTGTCCCTGTGCCGGATCATAGAGACAATGTTCATCAGGCCTGCCTGCGTTCGAGTTTCATCATGGACCAACTTAATAAAACCAATCAGACTATCGCCGAGATACGCACCGATGAAAATGCTGCTATCAAGAAAGGTCGCCTCTTCACGATATACGGTTTCGAAGTCCTTCCCATAGTGGGTATTCGGAAGCCCTTGGCGAACAGGGCTCTCGTTATATACCTCGCGGATTCCCTGAACGAGGACGTCGTCGAAAGGCACCTCCCGGACGGTTACCCCCTTTTTCTCCGCTTTCCGGACCATATTTCGGGTTTTGTTGTCGATCTGTTTTGTCCACCAGTGGTCAAAGGAGGTTACGCGAAGTGCGGCGAAGTTATCCCACTCCATCGGATAAGCATACTTAGGCAACGTTTCCGGCAGCCGCTGGATGAATGTGAACAGGTCGATGCGGGTTTCGCACTTTCGCAGACTCGCGATCACTGGCTCCGGATCATCCAGGAACATGTACTTCTCTCCCCTGATGCGGGCGATTCGGGGAAGCCGTCCCTGGATTTTTATCTCCCTTTCGGGGAGCTCAAGCAACGTATTCATAAATGAACTTCCTTGATCTTCAAGCTCGACCGGGCCGAGGTTGTCTCGGCCCCTTCACCTTGTAACTGGCTAACATTGAGTTGAGCAAAAATCTCATCCATAATCTTGGCAGTCAGGAGAATCTCGCGGTACGAAATCGGCAGCGGAGAGTCTTCAACGATTGACCGGTAGAACGACTCAATCAGGTATTTCATGCCGGACTTCATGTGGAAATCCCTTGCCAGAAATTTAGCCAGATTTCCACGCAGGTTTCCGAGGTACTGTGCGGCGAACTGTAAGGGGGGAACGAACTTTTCCGCGTAGCTTTTGTACCTCGCCCCGCGAAGCTTGATCAAGGTTTCGTCGTCGTGATCCAGAATGAGTCCGTTCTCCGAACCATACATCCGGAATTGATGGAGCGACGGACGCATCTGCGAGGAGAAAGTAAAATAGGCGGTGGTGCTCTCCTCGTCGCAAATGATAACTCGCAGTTCATCGATGATCTCTGTCTCACCCATTTTCTTGAGACTCGGACTTACAAACCCACAAGCTATTACCTGAGGCGACTCAGAGCTCACGAATTCAGCAATTCTGGCCACGCCGTGGCTAATAATATTGTGCAACAACTTGCCCGGCAGCCTCCGAACCCAGTGACCCTTATCGCCGAGTAGCGCGCCCGCGTAGCCCGAACGCCCAATCTCATAGCAATAATAGCTTTCCATGTGGACCGGCCCATTGCCCAAAAAGCCGCTCTGGACGAGCATTCGCATGCGTCGTGCCACGTGGGTGAACTGATCGTCGTGCCCTGCCGTTATCTTGAGACCTTTTTCAATAGCCAGAGCGACCAGTTTTCGAGCCTGTTCCTCGTCAACCGTGAAGGGCTTCTCTACGTAGACGTGGACTCCCGCTCTCAAGCAAATGGTCGCTATATCGTAGTGGCTCTCCGGCGGCGTACAGATGTGAATGACGTCTGGCTTGGCATCACTCAGCATTTCAGACAAATCGCTGAAATGACGCTTAATCGGAAACCTTTCGTACAGCTGTTGCGCCATCAGCGGTTCCCGGTCACAGACGCCAACGATCTCGCATCCGTCGATCCTTCCGATTTGCGACGCGTGAGCCTCGGCAATTTTGCCGCATCCCACGATGGCGACTTTAAGCATTGCGACCCCGGTTCCGGCAGGCTTCGAAATGACGTCTCAATCCCTCTGCCGTTGGCACTTTTTGCGTCCAGCCCAAAGAGGCCTTCACTTTTTCGTTGCTGTAGCGCGTCTTTTTCCAGGTGACTTGCCAATCTCTTCGATTGAAGACCGGCGGCAACTGGCCTCGTGACCAACTCGAATATTGTTCCCACAAGTAACTCAGTGAATAGCTCATGGCATGTGGAAGGTAGATTGATCTGAAACGCTTGACATTCCGCTTGTACTCGCGCAAGAACTGGCGGCTGGAAGGAAGGTCATCGTCCACAACGTTGAAGACTTCCCCTTCGACGCCACGCTTCAATCCGGCGAGGGCTATCGCCTCTACGCAGTTGTCAACGTACGAGAACGGTATTGTGTTGGAACCCCCGAGATGGAGAAAAATTCCAAACGTATTGATTCCCACCCGCGCGGTGATGCCCTCATTGCCGGGCCCATAGACGTAACCAGGCCGGACGATGACGTAGGGTAAACCAAATCGGCTGCCATATTGCCTGACGATCTCGTCTTGCTTCACTTTCGCGTAGCAGTAAGCGTCGCCCCTTCCCTGGGGATGCTCCTCCACCGGACATGTCTCATCCAGCAACCCACCCTTTGGTTTATTCCCATTGGTATAAACCGTGAACGAACTGACATTCACAAATCGTCTCAGGCTCCGATTTTGAAGGCTGGCTTCCATAACATTCCGGGTCGTAACTACCGAGTTCAGGAAGGCATCCGCGACGGATTTCTCTCCTCGTCCTGCTGCGAGATGGAAGATCACTGACGCGCCCCTGGTTACGGCGGCGCAATCCTCGCGCGACAGCAGATTGCCCGTGACTACCTCAAGGCGCGAGGCATCGCTGGCGCTAGCGGATAAAGCCTTGACCCGGCCTATCTTGCTCGAGGGTCGGGCAAGACACCGCACGTTCCGAAAACCACGATCCATGAGGTTTGCTACAAGTCTGGACCCAATGAAGCCGGTCGCTCCCGTTACGAGGATGAGATCGTCTTGCCGTACTATGAAGTCGTCGCGTTCCATGGGACTCATATGTCGCTTAGTCAGTAACTAATTGACTCCTGACTGGCTTAATGCCAACAAATGTCAGGAGGCTCCCTAAGTGGTCGAATAGTCTCACCAGGACATTCATGAACTTGTCGTGGCCCAATACCAGGGCGAACGGTAGCGCAACCGCATAGGCTGGCACGGCAAGGACCGCCTTAGCGATTCTGCGCAGCCGAGAGGGTGGATGTTGCATGCCAATGGTTCCACGGAGCAACGCTCGCTTGAGCATGAAAGTGCGTGTCCAACGGACTGGAGGAACGACTTCGTATGCCACGGCCTCGTCGCACCAGACGAACACGAATCCCTTGGCAATCATTCTTCGAAAGAAATCCTGGTCGCCTGCCCGATGGAACTCCGGACTGAAGGCCCGCTCGCCAGTGTCAAAAACGTGCCTTTTCAGGAGGACGTTGCCCGTGCGTCCCTTCGTCCAGTCGATCACGAACCCCGTCGGATAGGTCGGCCTTTCGTAGAATTTGCCCTTAATCACCCACTGGGGTGCCCTTTCGTCAAAGTGGCACTTGACGGGTCCGAGCACGCCGTCCGAACCATACTTCTCACAGGCTTCGAACAAAGTCAGCAACCAGCGCTTCGTCGGAAACTCGTCGTCGTCGATGAACGCAATGAAATCGCCGGTGGCATTCTCGATGGCCCGGTTGCGCGCCAGTGAGATATTCTGCTGCGGCTCCAAACAGTAGGTGACAGGAATAGGAGCGCTTGCGGCAAAGCTGGAGACCAAGGCTTCGGCAGATCGTAGACCGTCGTTGTCCGCAACCACGACTGAATAGGTAAACCGCCCTCCGGTCTCCTGATGTACGAGGTCCCCCAAGAGCCGCTTCAGGAACTCTGGCCGCTTGTAGGTCAAAACGCAGACGCTAATATGCTTCGTTTCACTGGTCATCGGAAGACTTGGAATCTGAGACATGCTTGTTTAGGGGCAACGGTTATCGACGCAGTGATTGGACTACGCAGCGAAACGAGGAGCAATCGGACAATCCCCAGCCCAGCGAAAGATGTCGCCTCTCGTCAGAAATAGATATTCTTCCGGGTTGACAGGATGTGTTTCCACTTCGACGGCAAACTGGCGAGCCAGGGAAAAGATCCTTTGCAGGCGATCCGGGGGGGTGAGCGGCGGAAGGGAAAAAAGGAAGTCAACGACACGGTGCCGGCGGGCTAGCGCGGCCCGGGTTAATTTTCGGAAAACGCTGTTCCGCAGCGCTTTTTCGCCGGACTCATAGGAAAAATGTTGTCGCACGAGTGTTCCGGGCGGCAGAAGTCCTCCAAGAAGGACGTTGGCAGCGAGATGCATATGATGGTGGCCGTCGAATCTTTCCGGCTCTGCCCCGTAAAGACGACGGAACTCATCGCGCTGGGCGGCCACGAGATATTCAAAAGGTCGGACGAGCCGAGGGTGAAAGAGGCCCCGGGCAAAGGGGTTTCCTAGCAGGTAGGCGGCGACTCTGCTCTGACAATCGATCAGTCGAGGAGGACAATTCGCGGCCGAAAAGGGAGTCGTAAAGTTGAGGTGCAGGCCGGCATCGATTCCATGTTCCCGGGCCTCGGCTGCTGCCCGCTCCGAGTCCTCCATAAAGACCATGGCGCTCACCGAGGAGACGGCGCCCCGCAGGATGCACTCCAAGGTTCGCTCGGTCGTGTAGCGGTCCCGTCCCCAATCGTCTGCGTTCAAAATGAGGAGTCCGGGCGAGGCCTGGAGATACTCCGTTTGCTTGGTTCCCTGGCTAGGCAATTGAACTCGCGAGCTTGTGGCGTTCCACATCGACGATATCGCCACCCCTGAGTAATCGAATGGCGACGTCATAGGCGGCAAATTTCAGAGGACGGAACGCGTACTTCCACACGTATCCTTGCACCGGACTGCCTCCGAACCGGCTCTTGAAATTCAGGATCCCTTCTTGCTTTGAGCCCTTTTCCGGATCGATTCGCACGCCCTGAAAATCAAAGCGTTTCACTCCCATTTGTCGGAATCGACACATCGCTTCCCAATGCAACAGGTGCATCGCGCCGATGACCGGCTCCGGCCGCGAGCCGCAATACCAGGTGTAAGCGGTGTGCTGACTGAATGGTGCAACCATACAGCCTTGGTACACGCCTTCACGTTCGGCCACCAATATCTTCACTTGTTCATCCAGACTCAGGATCGCTTTCTTAAAGTCCTCATATTTTCTGAAGGGCTGTCCCGATCTTTTGAGGGTTTCCCCGACCAGGTCGTATGCGATGTCTAGATATTCCAACCCTTCCTTGATCTCGACTCCCTCCCTTGTCGCTCGGCGGATGTTGTAGCGAAAGGTCGAGTGAATTTCCTTCATGAGAGCATCTTCCGGCTGATCCAGATCCTTGATGAACGTGCCATAGGGAGCCGCATCGGCGCCATCAGGATAAGTTCGAAAAACCGCCGAGTTCGCACCGGGCATAATCATGTCGACGCCGGTGGCGCGCAGGTATTCCGTCGCACTACTCAAAAAGAGTTTTTCTTCTCCGAGATCGAGATCGCCTTCCAATGGAACGGTGGCCAAGCGGAAGCGGACCATGCGAAAACCCGCCTTTCGAATGACCGTATAGGGTAAGACACAGCGGAGCCTTCCCGCGGGGTCGGAACCGCCAATCCATCCGTATTCGTTGGCAACCGTCCGCAGAAACGCTTCGGAGGCATACACGGGTAGGCCGCTGTGCCACCTTATCTCAACCGGAGTAGCGTTCAGACTATTCACTCTCTTTCGGGTTGGCAGAATGCGACATGAGGCGGAGGGCTATCGGCGAGTTACGATTCTTGCAAGCACTTCGCGCTCTTTCGGTTCCAATTCTGGATACACCGGCAGGGTCACCATCTCTTTTGAGAGTTCGTGACTCGTCCTGCACTCACCGCCCAAGGCCGCATCCAATCGCCAATGGACGCGCAGGTTAATTCCCTTTTCCCGAGCGCGGGTTTCGAGCGATTGACGGTCCTTCGTCCTTACAGCAAAACCTAGCGGACACACGCCGGTGGGAAGATCTTCAAACATCGGTATCAGCGCGGGATTTCCGCGAGTAGCAGCCTGCCAAAACTGGAAATCGTCGCGCCGTTTTCTTGCCACGTCAGCGAAGGAGATATTGCCCATGCTGCGTCGGGCAAATCGAGACAAAGGCAGGATCCGGCTGTTACTCGTGGGCAGAGGCACCACTTGAGCTGTATGCGAGGCAACTCGCGCTCTGCTGAATTTCTCGCTGCGCATATTCAAAGACGATTTTGCCAAAGCAAGAAAAGAGAGCGTATCCGAATACAGCGGGCGATGATACTTGGGAACGGGCAGCTTGGCATTTCCGTTTATGCGCAATCCGCCGCCATCGCGAAGGGGCAAAATCTTTCGAAGGCTGTAGGTCGAGAGATCCCCAGTCTCGCCAGAGCCCTCAGTCAACAGGGAATGCGCACAGTCTTCAATCAGGCAGATATCACTTTCGGCGCAGAGCTTTTTGATTTCGTTCCGGTAGGGCTGAAGGAAACCGAAATAGTTTGTGATCAGCACCATCCGGATCCGCTCTTTCCCCCGTAACTTGGCCCGCAGTTGATCCGGGTGGATCGTCAGGTCATACCCAACGTCGTAAAAGACAACATGGCATTTTCCTACAAACGATTTGAGCACATCCTGGCACGTATAAACGGGCAACACCACCGTGTCATTTTTCGTCAAACCGAGATAAGAAACTGCCAAGGACAGCGCGTCTCGCCCCATGAAGGTGCCGACCAGGCCTGGGAACTGAGGCACGTTTCCCCAACTACATGGCTCCACGGCGTCGATGCTCTCGGCCGCACCAAATGCCGGATTTTCCACCATCATGGGTTCCGTCATTGATGGTCGGTTGATATCTTCAGCGCTCCCCAAGGCAGCGCTTTCTTGAAAAGGTCGAGGAGCCTGCTTCTTTCTTCTCGCCTGCGAAACTGAACCAAATCGGGCGGGGGTACCTTTTCTTGCCGAGTCACGAAGGCCCAGAGATAACCTGCCAAACAAAGGCTTCCGCTCAACACGATGGGTCGGCCCGCCACCAGTCGATAGGTGGATCGACCAAACTGCCACAGCGGGTCGCAGCCGAGAAGATAGTCCACTCGTCCACCATCAAAAGCGCTCTGCAGCGTGCCATGTTTGGCTGAACCCATCTGACGGTGATGGATGCTCCTCTTTTCGAGAAAGGCTCTCGTTTGCCACCCTTTCATTCGGGCGGCAGTCACGGCGAGCAAATCAACGCC
>Ga0137407_10001744_pt1 | contig 14219 bp, 11 predicted proteins | sample CZOMad2_2_16fung_FD_108410 | JGI IMG/M metagenome (GOLD analysis project Ga0137407, IMG submission 108410) | Vadose zone soil fungal communities from Angelo Coast Range Reserve, California, USA - CZOMad2_2_16fungal (Illumina Assembly) | ecosystem: Environmental > Terrestrial > Soil > Vadose...
TTAGCCCAACTGGTGAAAGCGCGTCTTACCTTACTCGTCCTCCTGACGACGGCGGTTGGTTATTATCTCGGCGCTGAAAATCCGATCAGTTACCTGGGGCTTTTACACGCCGTCCTGGGCACCGCGCTGGCCGCAGCGAGTGCGGCCGCGCTCAATCAATGGTGGGAGCGCCGGACAGATGCCTTAATGCAGCGCACGAAAACGCGCCCAATCCCCGCCGGCAGAATGCTCGCGCGCGATGCGCTCGTGATTGGCACGCTGCTCGCGATTGCCGGAATCATTTACCTTGCTCTGGCTTGCAATGCCCTCGCCGCCTCCCTCGCGGCCCTGACCATCGTCCTTTACATTTTCGCCTACACGCCGCTGAAACGAATCAGCACTACGAACACGCTAGTCGGCGCAATTCCCGGCGCCATCCCGCCGATGATCGGCTGGGCGGCAGCTCGTGGAAGTCTCGGTGCCGGCGCGTGGAGCTTGTTCGCGATTCTGTTCTTCTGGCAAATGCCTCACTTCTTCGCGCTGGCGTGGATGTATCGCGACGATTACGCGCGCGCCGGATTTCAAATGATGTCGAGCGGTGACGAGACAGGAGCGCGCAGCTCCAGCCAGAGCGTTCTGTTTTGCATGTTGCTTCTCTTCGCCGGAGCCGTGCCGGCTTATCTCGGCCTAACGAACCCGATTTATGTTCTAATCGCGTTTGCGCTCGGCGGCTTGTTTATCGCCGTGGCCATGCAATTTCACCGCAAACGGACCGTGCGCGACGCGCGTGCTCTATTCGTAGCGTCGATTATTTATCTGCCGCTACTGCTTGCCGCTCTGGTACTGACGAAATTGTGAACGCTGTTTCATTGCGAGAGAATCGCGCGCCGTCTCCGGGTTCAGCAGTATGGAAAACCGTGCTGCTTGGCTTTCCACTCGTCGTTGCGACCGTATTTTTCTTTGTTTGGCGCGCGCAAGTGAGCCATTTTGCCAATCGCCCGGTCGGCTCCTATGGCACAGTCCCGCAATTTCAACTTATCAATCAAGATAATCGGCCGTTCGGATCCAAGCAGTTGGCCGGCAAGATATGGATCGCAGATTTTATTTTCACAACTTGCCCGGGACCATGTCCGCTGATCAGCACCCGAATGAGCGAATTACAAAAGCCGCTGGAAAAAACCGATGTGCACCTAGTGTCGATCACCGTCGATCCGGAAAAGGACACGCCCAAAGTTTTGCGTAACTATGCAGAGCAGTTTCAGGCCCAACCGGGCCGATGGGATTTTCTGACGGGCGCAAAGTCCACAATTTACAATCTTACGCAGAAAGGATTCAAACTAACGGTCTCCGATGGCCGCGAGGAAACGGGAACGCCTGTGCATAGCACTCGAATGGTGCTGTTGGACCGACACGGCGAAATCCGTGGCTACTACGAAGCAACCGAGGCAGATGCCGTGACGAAATTGCTCGCTGACACGAACCATCTCCTGCGCGAGCAGCCGAGATAGTTGTAGGTGCTTGCGCCGAGCGCCTTCGGCGGCCATAGACCGCCGCCACAGAAAACGTCATCAGCCGACTGGCTCAGGATGAACGGCCATCGGTCCTTCGTCGCAAACCATCTTCAGATAATCGCGATATTCGTTTTGCGGTAGCCGATCGATGATTGCCGCTAGATCGGATTGCGTAATGAAACCCATGCGGAGCGCCACCTCCTCGAGGCATGCGATCTTCATTCCCTGCCGATGTTCGATGGTCGCGATGTAATTGCTGGCCTCGAGTAACGTGGTCTGCGTGCCGGTATCGAGCCAGGCCATGCCGCGGCTAAGCAATTTCACGTGGAGCTGGTTCTGCTTGAGATAAAGCAAATTTAAGTCCGTGATCTCCAGTTCGCCACGCGCTGACGGATGTAGCGTCCGGCAAAGATCAACTACGCGCTCGTCGTAAACATAAAGCCCCGGCACTGCGAAGTGACTCTTCGGCTGCTTCGGTTTTTCCTCGAGACTGATCGCCTTGCCAGCGGAATCGAATTCGACCACGCCATAGCGCTGAGGGTCGCGCACTTGATATCCAAAAATGCACGCGCCACGCTCGATCTCGAGCGCGTCACGATAAAAATCGAGCTTCCCGTAGAAAATATTGTCGCCGAGGATGAGCGATGCACCGGAGTTGCCGACAAATTTTGCGCCAATCAAGAAGGCTTGGGCGATTCCTTCCGGTTTCGGCTGCTCCGCGTAATCGATTTGGATGCCAAGCTGCGCGCCGTTGCCCAAATAACTGCGGAGCATCGGCAAATCTTTCGGCGTCGAGATGAGGAGCACTTCGCGCAGCCCGCCTAGCATCAGGGTGGCCAGCGGATAGCAGATCATCGGCTTGTCGTAGATCGGGAGAAGCTGTTTACAAACGATTTTGGTGAGCGGGAAGAGACGGGTCCCTGCGCCACCGGCGAGAAGAATTGCCTTCTTGTTCATTCGTCTATTTTCGATTTTCTTTCCGCGCTCTCGTGGCTCCATCGTGCCAGCAACTCCGACCATTCCTGCCAGAAACTCGCGGGTCTGGTCAAATCGATCCCGAATTTTTCTCCGACTAATCGCAATGTTTTGTTGGGAAAAGAAATAGATGCTGCCTTGTCGAAGAGAAATGACTTACTGCGATGAGCGATCAATTTGCGATCACCCAGCCGTCCACCTTCGCAACGGCATAATGCGGCTTCAATCCAAGCCAGCGGTAATTCTGGCCGCGACTCAATCGTGGCGCTGACTGTAACACCGACTAACCTGCGCAAGTTGAGCGCACAGACCAGCGCGCGCGAGCTCGTGGCGTGGACGTGCGAGATTTTTTTCTCCTCGAGCAGCTTGCGTAATACGAGGGCGAAACGCGCTTGCTGCAAGAAAATCGCGGCCGGTGCACGCCCAACCTCCTTGGCTCGCTCCTCTTCCAATTCTTGGGCGAGGATGCGGTTGGCCTGCCACTCCGCCTCGATAGCCATGGCGTCGGGCAAAAATTCCATCCGTTCCGCTAACTCTTGCATGGCGCGAGTAAAATGACCGGCTGAATTCAACTCACACACGAAAGGCATGATCGCGACGTTGCGCCGCTTCATCTCGTGAAGTTCGTGTTCGAGAAATGGCAGTTCTTTGTCGGGCCAGCGATCGATTATATACGCGATCTGATGGACGGAACGACGAGCGGGTGGTTCGGCGCGTGTTACGGACGGCTTCTGCAGTAATTGCAGCAGCGGCGCGACGGTTTTCTCGATTCGAAAGTGTTGTTCCACTCGCTCGCGTCCCGCCTGACCGCAACGCAATCGCAGAGCGCGATCGCGAATCATTCGCTCGAGCGCTTCGACCAACGTGGCCGTTTCGCCGGGCGACACTAACAATCCCGTTTCCTCGTGCACGACCAATTCCGGAATGCCGGCCAGTCGCGTCGAAACGACCGGGCGCGCCGCGGACATTGCTTCCAAGATTACCGTTGGGAAAACATCACTCGTGCCCGCCGGATCGACGACCGACGCGAGAACGAAAACATCGGCAGAGCGCAGCTTTTCGAAAACCGCGCCTTGCGACAGGGAGCCGAGCATAGCGACTCGACGCGAGAGGCCCAATTTGCTGATCTTTGTCTGAAGATTTTCGCGCAGCGGTCCGTCGCCAATGATCTCGCAGGTAAAATCAAGATCGCGCCGCTCCAATTCCGCGCAGGCGTCGAGCAAATATTCGAATCCTTTGAACGAAACAAGCCGGCCGACACTGAGGATGCGCGCCGCACGGTTCATCGTAGCTGGAAGGGGAGGCGGGAACTGTTCCAGATCGATCCCGTTATAGACGCGGTGGATTTTCTCAGCGGAATCCGGACAGCGCTGGCAGAGCAGGGCGCGACTGTAATCGGTTTCGGCCGCGACAAACTCCGCCGCGGCGCAGATTTCGCGCAGCAAATCGTCATTGCCGAGATCGATCATGAAATCCTGGCCGTGCGCGGTGACGCTGAAGGGGATGCCGGAAATTTCTTTCAGGAAAAGCGCCGTATGCGCGGCGCGGTTGGCGAAGTGAACGTGAAAGCGCTCTACCTGGTTGCGGGCGAAAAGGTGCGCGAAGTAGAGGGCGTTGCGCGCCCGTTGCTCGGACTTGAAGCGCGGTCCATATTTGCGCTCGTGTAGATCGACCAGCCTGCCAGGCCACTTGCCCCTCGCCTTCGCATTTTTTTCCCAGATTCGCAAAATTTTCTGGGGCGGCGCGTAATGAATCGACGCGCGCAACCGGGAGATATGCTCGTGGCGCAAACTGGTGAACGGAGAATAAACTGAGCCGATTTCCAGGGCGAAGCCAGACCGTTCCAAAACCAGCATTTCCGAATCGCAAAAGGTCTGCGAGATGACTGGATAGCGCGAGTAGAGATAACCAAGCCGCATCGCGCCCGATGATTAAGCGCGCGAGGACGAAATAGCAACGCGCGGTACCTGTAGAGGCAGCCGTGTCGGCTGCGAGCCGCAGAGTTGAGCAGGCGGCACGCCTGCCGCCACAGTTTCACGAAAAGCGGACGTCTTTACCGGGGTCCATCTCAAAGTCCAGTGTAAGCGAATCGGCCGTGTTCGGCTTGATCACTTCTTCCATGAACTTCACGTGAATGGGGTCTTCGCGGAAAATGGCGTATTTGTCCATCGACTCGAAATCGATCGCGATGAAGAAAGGCCAGGGCAATTCCGGATCGACCCGTTTTCCACATTTAATACTCAAGACATCGGGAATTTTCAAAAGTTGCATGCGCGTATTCATCATCATTTCTTCGACGCGAGCGGGAGTGACCTCGGGCTTGAGTTTGTAAAGCACGATGTGGTGAATCATGGAGGCTAAAGGTATTAGGCGGTTCCGGCGGGACGCGCAAGCGAGAAACAACCGCCGGGGCTCCATTTATCGGCTAGTCATTTTGCCGGTTTCTCGCCCAAGGATAATTGGCTCGTAATCGGACGGGTTCTGGCGATCAAAATCTTGTTGTTTCTGTTCGGCGTGAAGGCCCATCTTCTGGAACGCTCCGACCACAGTCTGGTTGCCGCTCTTTCTCGCCCTCTTCGCTACGCTCTTTGTGCCCGGGTGGCGGGCGTTTTAACATAGATCAGAGCAGCTATTTTTTCCAGTCGAGGGCACCCTTCTTGAGCGCGTAAACGTACCCGACCATCAAGATGGTGATGAAACTGAGCATGCTCCAAAAAATGAGGCTGCTCTGCACGATCGCCTCTCTATAAACCACCGCCCACGGATACATGAATACAATCTCCAGATCGAAAAGGATGAAGAGCATGGCCACCAGGTAGAATTTTACGCTGAACCTCGGTTGTCCTCCGCCTTGAGGCACCATGCCGCATTCGTAGGCCATGTCTTTAGCCGGCGTGCGCTTGCCGGTTTTGCCGACAAGGACACTCACCAGCAGAGCGGAGGCGGCAAAACCTATCGCCACAATTATTTGCAAGAGAACCGGCAGGTATTCTCGCAGCATTTGCCCTCGCCAGAAAATTCGACGCGCCCTATGTCAATTCGATTACCTAGCGCTTGCGGCGAGGTGGCCGTTCGGGGGGGCAATCGCATGCGCCAACGCCGATGGAAGACCTTTGTATTTCTTGCCATTCTTTTTGACTGCGCCGCGCGCGACCAGATTCTGCAGCTTCTCGTAGGCACGCAGTCGCAACATTTCCTCGCCACCGCTTGCCGCGTTTCGCGCCCGAAGATTTTCGTGCACGATATCGAAAAGCTCTTTGAACTCGAACGAGGAGCGCCGTGAGAGCACCGCTACCAGTTCCTCCGTTACGAGATCAGGAACGCGGCGAGAGAATGCATTTTTCTTTAGAATAGCCATAGGGCGAAGAGAATAACACATTTTGGCGAGAACGCAGCATATTTCTCAGCCCGACTGGCGTTTAATAAGAAATTAGCGCCGAAATGGCGCGCCGCTATTGGCTCCGTTGATAGGCAACCCACCAAAATGCCGCGGGCAATCCAAGACCTATCGCCGCCTGCGTTAACGTGACTGGGCCGACCGATTCAGCCATGTAGCCATCGCGGTCATATCTCTGCGAAGAGACGATCGGGCCGAGATGCTTGGTCACGACTTCGGGTGGGGGAAGTTTGCCCGAATCGACATAATTGTTCACAGCAGGCATGAATGCCGCGCTCATCAGGAGCATCGGGCGCAGAGTCGCGTCGAGCCGCGTATAGAGCAGCGCAGTATCGATATAGGTGAAAAAATTCGTCGGCTCAGGCACGGATCGGACCGCTGCCTTGTAAGTCTGCGAATTCGACAAATCCGAAGCAGCGTTTCCGGCGCGCTTCATCACCGCCTCCACCGAAGACTGGTCCAAGCCCACAACCAAGAGTCGCTTCGACAGCGCAATCGTCGGCATGATCGCGATGAGACTGGCCGGCGACTGCATCGAAAGATAGCGTACGCCATCCTTTTCCGTTCGTGTCCAGGTCGCATCTTCGTCCACTTTGGTCATGGCCTCCACAATCTGGTCGGCTTTGCTGGCGTCTTTCACCGGCAGGATCAGCAGAAACGACGGCCAGCGCGCACTCGCCGCCCAGTCGGCCAACGATCCCAATTCCAGTCCGAATGCCGCCTTCCAATCATCCGCCGTGATTCCATCCCCAGAGAGGGTCTGAAAAAGTTGCTGCACTCTGCCCCCGAGACCCGCCGTCTGATTAATCGCGTCGATCTTTTGTCCGAGGTTGAGCAGTGTCGCGAGGTAGAAAAATGTATCCCTCGTGGCAAGCGTTAAGGAAGACCGCTCGAGCCTTGCATCGTGCTCCAGCTTCGGCATGCCGACAAAGACGACATCGTGGATTTTTCCGTTCTCGAACCGCGTCGTTCCGCAAATGGCTCGCATTTTCTCAACCATCGTGCGTTGCTCGGGCGGCAGCGGCTTGGCGACTGCGGAGCGCAGTGCCGCCAGTTTCTCGCCGAATACCTTTGGTTGTAGATAAAAAAACATGGCGTAACTCGACGGCATGTGCGTTACCGCTGCGCGATATGATTCATTCATCTCCACGGTGCCTTGTCGATCTTTGCTGCGTCGATCGGCGCGATCGAGCAGCGCTTTCAGTTCGCCAACATCGCTCGCCGCGAAAAACCAATGCCCATCGTAGGCCGTGGACAGTGCGAAGGGAGCAGCGGCGATCGTCTCGATCTGATGCTGTTGGTAAACGCTCTTCTCGCGCTTTGCGTTCGAATTTTTTTCCAGCAGAGCTGCTCGCCATTTACCCACGATTGTCTCCGCTGCATCCTGACTTCCTCGAAAACGGAAACCGCCGACAAATCTCGGATTGTCATTGTCGATGGAAGTTAGCGCCAGAAAAGCATCTTTAGGATCGAGTTGTTCGATCTCCCGGAGCGTTTGCGCAGTCGTGTCTTGTTTGGGAAGCCTGGCCAGCGGCTTTCGCAAGAAATCCTGCACCGCCGGTTCGCGGTAGAGCGCGTAGATATCCGAGTGATGCCACCGGTCGCGCGTTTGATTGAAGTCCGGCACATGCGCGACGAAAATCGTTTTGCGTGGGAGCAGCGTGCTCACCGCCGTGGGCGCGGTTTGCGCGGCGCGGCGCAGCGCATAGAGAATTCCGGCCGCGGCCAGCGCCGAGAGGATCAGGAATAAAACGGAGCGTTTCATGGTCTGCTACTGTAGCGGCAGTCTGTGACCGTGGCATTAATTCTTCGAAACGCTGACAGATCGCTGCACGACTGCTACGCTCGCGGATGAAATTGCCGATGCACGGCTTTGAGCCGCTGTTGATCGACATGAGTGTAAACTTGCGTCGTCGAAATGTCCGCGTGCCCGAGCATTTCCTGGATAATGCGCAAGTCGGCGCCGTTGCCGAGCAGATGCGTAGCAAAACTGTGCCGGAGCAAATGCGGATAAATATTCTTCTCGAGTCCGGAATCGCGGGCGTGCTTTTTCACGATCTGCCAAATGCGCACGGTCGTTAATCTTGTGCCGCGCTCGGAAAGAAAAATCTCGCTGCCGCTGCGACGCTTCACTAGCTTGGGCCGTTCCATCGACAAATAGGATGCCAGCGCTTCGCACGCTTTCCGGCCCACCGGCACTAGCCGCGTCTTATTTCCTTTGCCGGTTACGCGTAAGATTCGTTCTTCCAAATTGAAATTCTCTAGCCGCGCGTTGGCTAGCTCGGAAATGCGCAACCCGCTCGCGTAAAGCAGCTCGATCATCGCCCGGTCGCGCAAGCCGAGAGAAACATTCGTATCGATGTTTTCGATCAATTGTTCGACCTGCAACTCGTTCAGCGTTTCCGGCAAATAACGCTCGATCCGCGGCAATACGAGCGACTCGGTCGGCTCGCGCTGAATTGCGCCTTTACCGGCAAGAAATCGAAAAAAAATCTTCAGTGCGACCACGATCAATTTGATCGACGACGCAGAAAGTCCGGTGCGTTTCCGGTCGCCGAGATATTCGCTGATTAGCGGCAGCGTGACCCCGCTGGGGTCATCCATCTTCTTTTTCGAGCTGCACCACGCGGCGAATTCGGTCAGCGATCGTTGGGTGGAAAGTTGATAGTTTTCCGAAAGCCCGCGCTCCACCGCCAGAAAGCGGATGAACGACTCGATCGCTTGCTCCACGAGCGGAATTAAAAATGATAAGTGATAGCTGACTAGTGAAAAGTTGGGCTGTTCTCTCTGCCCTCTGCCCTCATCCGGCCTTTTGCCTTTGCGTCACGATTGACAACTGGAGGCTAAATGTTCGATCATTTATTCAAGATGAGTTTGGATTTGAACACCATCTTGAAAGATTGGCCGCACGAGAATGGCACGATCAAGGTGCGCAAGATCATCGGGCTCGATGGCCGCCAAAAATTGCAACTACGCCTCGATCTTGGCGTGTTCCAAATGGAAGTGATCGGCCGGCCCGACGGACAGCGCCCGCATAATTGCGAGTCGCTTCTCGCCTATCATCAGAGTCGCGCCGTGCGCGCGGAGGAACAGGGCGCGAATTACGAGCTGTCGCCGGAGCAATGCACCGAGCTCCAGCAGGAGGGCATTCAATATTATCATCGCTATTTGAGTTTGTTTCAGATCAACGATTTCCCGGGAGTAGTGCGCGACACGCAGCGGAATCTCGATCTTTTCGACTTCGTCCTCGCACATACCAATCGCGAAGAGCTTTCCTGGGGCTTGCAACAATTCCGGCCTTACGTTCTGATGATGAACACCCGCGCCAGGGCCTCCATTTTGCTCGGCCAAGGGAAATTCCTGGAAGCGATCACCGAGATTAAACGGGGCCGCGACGCCATCGCCGACTTCTTCCAGCACTCCAATTTTCCCGAGCTGGCTTCGAAGAGTTCAGAGATCAACTTTCTCGAAGAATGGCTTGAGGAAGTCCGCGCCAAGCGTCCGCTCTCGAAAGTAGAGATCATGCAGCGCGAAATGGAAACCGCCATCACCAAGGAAATGTACGAACGCGCCGCCGAGTTGCGTGACGCCATCAAGCTGCTGCAAGCAAACGGCTGATGGCGGCGGGTGGCTGATTATTGAGAGAGCCAATGGCGCCGCCCGGCGGCCGTGCTCAAGGCTGGATAGTAGTGCGTGCGTTCCATTTGCTTTTTTGTTTCCTCTGCCCTCCGAAACGTAGGATTACATCCGCTATTTCAGCCTTGTGATCAGCTGGGAAAAAGGATTCGATACCAAAAACCGAGCCATGAGAAATCTCTTGACGGTTACGACGTTGGTTTTGGCTGCTGTATTTATGTCGATCAAGCCGGTTACGATGTTGGCCAAGGGTAGGAGGAGCGAACCCGGTCGAACCCCCATGGCGGTGGACACCAGCGACAAGATTACCGCGTTGCACCTTACATCGATCACCGTCACCATCTACACGACGCATCAATCCAAAGAATACAAAGTTACGCCAGCAACCAAGATTACCGTGAACGGCCGGCCGGGCGCGCTCAGCAGCTTGGCCACCGGAATGGATGTAACCGTCACCACCGCAGCCGATCTGACAGTGGCAGCAACAATCGATGCAAAATCGCCCGTAAGAAGGTAACGCTTGAAGTCAGACGTTGGAGCCCAGTCCACACTAACGGCTTCACTCGAAGACCTCTTCGAGCTGTCGATCGATCACTTCGTCAGTGAATCGATCGATTGCAACATGCAGCCAATACCTTTTCTCTCCTTCTGCTACGAAGTCTGTGAGACTGGTCGCCGTTCGTGGATAGCGACCAGATTGCGCGATCACGTCGATCGTAAGATTCCATGTTCGAGTTTGCGAGACTGATGCCAGAGCTCTCGCGACAACTTCTCTCCGAGCTTTGACTCTTTGATCGTGTGCGGAACTAGTCGCAGGAACTGGCAGGATGCTCGTTGGCAATCCCGAGCGTGTAATGAGTTCAGACCGATTCCGCAGAGGAGTCGTCGAGGTCGCTGTTACGATATTCGCGGCGATAACCGGCGCGGCTGTCGCGGTTGCACCATTTTTGAAAATTGTGTCATTCGCATCCAACTCTGCTAGAAGTGTGCCCGCCAAGATAGACTGCAAAACAGGTGCTTGTCGGGTGTTCAGATTGACGTGGCCGGCCACCATTCTTGGTTCTTCGTTAACTGTGAAGACGTCTAGAAGGCCTGCATCCGCACTCGTATCTGTGAAAAAGTCGAGCGTTTTCCACGGCAGGTCGCGAAATGCGTAGCCTAACTCGGCGACGCTTCGAAACGGCCGATTGAGTATAACTGGCTGGTAATCATTGAACTCGAGCGTCGTATTTGCCGGTGGGGTCGGACTAGGTGACGGTGTTGGGGCAGGGTAGTAAGGCGTGGACAGGCGAGCAGAGGTTGTAGGATCAGGGTAAGCACAATCTGCCGGTCGGATAATTTCATCGTTATCTGCGTACGTAGTACGGGTGCTTGTGATCGGGGCATTGTTAATGCACAGAGTCGCTGGATAGTATGGGTTTCCGACGAAGCGAAGCGGCGCGTGTTCCACGAGCCCTCCAGGATCCGCTATAGCACCTCCGTAACCGTTTGGCAGGGAGATCGCACTCGACCAAAGTGGTTCGATTATCGTTGAACTGCTCGCTGTCGCATTTACTTGAGCGATGCCGAACCGAGTCGACCTTGGATCGGATTTCATCAAGCATGGCGGCGGTGTCGCAGCCAGCTGAGTCGCTGAGAACGCTTGCGATTTACCAGTGGAAGTTGCAGTACGTACCGGTACGGGATCATCCTTGATCCAGCTTAAGGAGTCATTGATTCCGATAAAATGATTGTATGGAACAAAGGTTCCGCCACCAACATCAACTTCCATTGTTACGTTTAACGAATTGGGAGTTCCTGTGGAAGCGCCAAACTGAAGCATTACGATAGGACTTGCCGTTGGGGAGGGGGATGGGACGGGAGAGGTGCTGTAGTCCGGTAAGCGGAAACCAACATAAGACGTAGCAGGCGGTGGAGTGGGCGTTGGCGCGGGAAGGGCAGCAAATGTCCCTGCCGTCGTTCCTGTTGGAGTCGAGTTTGTCGTGAGCAGTGGCGCGGGAGACGGTGCAAAGGTTGCAGTTGAATTCAGCGTGATGGATTGGCCAGTGGCCTTGTAAAACCTATCCGTGCCGCTATTGGTCCATGATTGACCGTTACCGCCCCTAAATATTCCGATGCCACCATCAACGCGCAGATGGACCGGTGGCATTACAGGAACGTTCTGATGTGGGTTCCAAAGTTGGAAAAGCAGATAGATTGCCCATGAGTTGGGGTCACCGTCCGGACTTCTTCCAGCAACCGGATACATTTGCGTAATGTAAGGTAGACTTTCAACTCCATAGGCCGTCCACAGTGCGGTTCCGCTGGGGTTGAACTGAATGCGCGTTGGTATAGAGTCAGGATCGGCTTGATCGATAATAGAAGCCCCGATGGAGAGGATGTGATGGGTCGTACTGGTCATATGAATATCGGGAAAGACATCTCCTCCAGTGACTCCTCCACCCGTATTCTGGCCGGTCGAGGCGGTTAAAATGGTTGCCTGAAGCAGCTCGAAAAAGTTCGGCTCGCGCGCAACTGACGCCACTTCATCCAATCGCAAGATTCTGTTGGATGCGCCGTCTGAGTAGGTCCATAAGTCATTAGATGCATAGCTTAGGCCAAAACACTTTTGGATGTTTTCCGCAGTGCCGGATTGAATCGTTTGCAAAGTGACACCGCTTGCGAGGAGCATCGTGATGACCGGATCACCGGAGTTAGCGGCGTATACGTCCGCACTAGGTCCTTTATAGGTGATCCAAGGCAATCTGCTTAACGGAAAACGAGTTTTAATGAGTGGCTCGCCAACTTCTGCGGAACTCCCGTCGAACCGCATGAACGATGTAGTTACTCGAATTTGTAGAAAAGCAGGGTTAGTTGCTGTTGGAGCTGTGGGGCTAAACGATGGCGAATTAAGCTCGCGCGAAAATGTTCCCAAATACTGCAGGACATTTTGCGAGAATCCAGTTGCGGTTCGGAAGGCAAGCAACTCTTGCCGATTTAGAAACGCCTGATCGGTGCGCTCGCTCCATGTCGTGGTCGGCACCGTGAGAAACCCCGCATTGTTAGCGATTAACGTGAAATATCGCTGGGCGGCGGCAGTTGTGAATGTGAAGCTACTCTGAAAATCGCCATTGGGTTGTGTTGAGGCATAATTCCGCCAACCCACGATATTGTTGACCTGATCTACTGGAAGGTTCACACCGGTAGAAGGGGTCAGATCCGCGAATCCAAGGCTCCCCTTGAAAACGTAAGGCGGCGGCGGCGAAGATGCGGGCGAAGGCATGGGAACTGGATATCCAGCAACATTGACATCGAGCAAGCCGCCTTCATCATAGATCGCGTACGCGTACCGACCGAGGACGGCAGGCGAAGGAGTGGATACAACCGTCGGTCCTCTGTCTGTCGCAAACACCCAGTCCGGTGCAACGAAGCTATCTACCGGCGTACTATCAGTGGCCGTGCTACCCGAATTTAGTCTCGGAATTAGATAATGTTTATTCCAACGTGCAAGAGTGATTTCGCCTTTCTTCGGATTCGCAGGATCGATTGGAGCTGAGCTCAAGCCAGAAGCGCGGCTAGCAACTCCGGGTAACGCGATTGGATCTGGGTGTACACTCCTGCGGATTAGGTTTGGAACGCTCGGGGAGGCCGAGGGTGTCCCGCTCGTTTGTGGAATGATGTTAGCCGCCGATGTCGGAGTATAAATCGTAACGCCAGTAACTGTGGACTCCGTGGAGCCATTAACGATTTCTTGCCTTAAATCTCCGACAATAACATCAAGAGTGCTTCGGGCGAGCTGGTCCGATTTTGCGTGATTGAAACTGCCATGCGCACCCTGGCGATCGGCGCTGGTCCGGGAGAGGTACGCGACAGTTATGCCGGCAAGAAGCACGATAAAGGCGAGCACAATTACGAGCGCGACCGCGTCTTCTAAGCTTTTTGCACGGCGTTGTGGCGATAAATTCATTTATGATTTCGGCATCAGATGAAAGTATCGCTGATAAATGCGAATCGCCGACACTGTTGGTCGAGCAATGTCGGTTGTGCTATCCAGAGCTGACTGCCACTGAGCCAGCAGATCACCGGGCTTCATCGAAGCTGTGAAGTCGTTCATGCGTCCGGCGAGAGCAGTCAACTGTGAGTCCGACACTAATACCCTGCTCGTCGGATCAATCGTGCCTATAGAAACGCAGATTGCTGCGACGTCTTGCATTCCATTGCCGCCGGGAGCCTCGGAGAGGGCACCGTCCTTTAAAAAATAGTAATACTCGAAACGAAAAACGTACGGCCCAATCAACTCATAATCAGAATCCGAACTGTCGTTCGTAGCGGCCGGCCAAGTCCCCGTGATGGTGAGTGGCAGGAATACAATAGGTGTATCGGTTGTCGAGACACCATTCCACACCAAGCCTTTTGCCATTCGCTCGAGCTTATTCTGCGCGTTAATGCGGTAAGCCACCAAAGACACGGGACTTTGTGAACCGCTCGAAGGATAGTAGCCCGGTACTGTGCTATAGAAAGCCATCTGATCGTTGCCGCTCTGAGCGTTGCTGGCTGACTTAAGGTAGTAATCGACATCGGTCCGCTTCACCATTTGTGCGAAATCGACAGCCATTCTGTCGAATAGCGGCCTTATCTGCGCCTCTGCGTCCATTCGCTTATTGCTGGAGGCTGTGATGGTGCTAGCGCTACTGAACAAACGCGCGACCAGCAAAACAAGAATACCGAGCACGCCAATCGAA
>Ga0137407_10001745_pt1 | contig 14218 bp, 11 predicted proteins | sample CZOMad2_2_16fung_FD_108410 | JGI IMG/M metagenome (GOLD analysis project Ga0137407, IMG submission 108410) | Vadose zone soil fungal communities from Angelo Coast Range Reserve, California, USA - CZOMad2_2_16fungal (Illumina Assembly) | ecosystem: Environmental > Terrestrial > Soil > Vadose...
CAACGTATCTTTCATGATTTTGAATTCAAGCCGGGGTTTACCACGCTCGCTACACCTTTGACTGAAGTGATGGCACAACGCAAGGGCGTTTGCCAGGATTTCGCGCACCTGGGTATCGCATGCATACGGTCAGTAGGTATGCCTGCACGTTATGTAAGTGGTTATATAGAAACCATTGCGCCGGAAGGAAAGGAAAAACTCGCTGGTGTGGATGCGTCCCATGCATGGTTTTCAGTATTTATTCCGCAATCCGGCTGGATAGATTTTGATCCTACCAATAACCTTGTCACATCCGATCAGCACATTACCATCGGATGGGGAAGAGATTATTCTGATCTTCCACCATTAAAAGGCGTCATCCTGAGTACAGGAAGGCATCAACTCGATGTTTCTGTAGATGTAAAGAGATTAGACTAGGGAGCGTGAATGGGCAAATGGGCAATAGACAATAGGCAATAAGCAATAATCAATAATCAACATTCAACACTCAATGAGCAATTATAAATAATGTAAAATATATTTTCTTATTACTTTGAATATTGAATATTGATTATTGCTTATTGATTGTTGCTTATTGCCTATTGCCTATTGCCCATTCACGTCTCACGATTGGTACAGCACTAAAAATGCGACTGAATCACCTGATGTATAAATTTCATTTTTTCTTTTACAGGGTTTGAAATAACGAAGGGATAGGTATCATTGAGCCCCATGCTACGGTTCAAACTATTCATTGCAAAAGTCAACGGCAGCCAATAACTGATGATGGTTTCAAAATCATTGATATGATAAGGATCTGTTTTGATATCAGCTTTCAAATCTTCTGATGAGCCGGAAATCAACGGATCAACACTCAAACCAAAAGAATAAGCCGTTTCCAATGTGTCGATGATATGCATATAGTGCGCCCAGGATTCTGCCCAATCCTCCCATGGATGTGAACTTGCATAAGCACTGATATAATATTCATTCCAGTTAGCGGGTGCGCCTGACTGGTAGTAATTTTTCAACGCTTCTTCATAATCGATACGCTCATCCCCGAAAAGCTGCCTGAATGCAGGTGTTCTGTCCGTTCCCTCAATCAATCTTTCCCAATAATAATGTCCAATTTCATGTCTGAAATGACCTAACAAAGTTCTGTATACTTCCTGCATCGACCGGCGGACCATTTCTCTTTCTATATCATCTGCTTCAGCAATATTAATGGTGATCAGTCCCTTTTCATATCCCGTTAAAATTTTTTTATCCGTTGCGGAAGATTGATCGGCAACAAAATCAAAGGCCAGTCCTTTTTCGTCGTCAACGGTTTTACTGAACAATGGTAACCTCATTCGCAACAAAGAATATACTAACCGGTGTTTCGCAATTTCTAATTTTTTCCACCGGACAACATAATCAGGATTGCTTAAATCAGGAATCGTTCTGTTGAGTTCACAGGCTTTGCAAAATGCTGAATAACCATCTTCCGGCACCAGCCAGTTGCAATTATCATGAGCATGATTTGCGCAGTATTGGTAAAGATATCCCGGGTCGAATGCGACCGGGTGCATGGAGTCAGTCAAAAAACCAAGTGAACGTCCGCAATTTCCACAAAAAATATTTTCGAAATATATGGGCTGAAAGCAATTGGTGCATTTGAATAGTTGCATGTGGTGTTATTTGAAAACCTGAGTTTCGTATATGCGTGGGGTATAGGGAATGAGGTGTAAGGTGTAGGGTGTATGGCATTTTATGCCTTATACCTTACACCTTATGCCCTTTACCCTTCCCCGCGTATTGCCGCAAATCCAGCGTATTCGGATATTCTTTATTGATTTCAATTTCCGGAACATTTGTGTTGAAGATTTGATGCTTTTCTTCTACATAATGTGTCGCACTGCCTGTTTCTTTTTTGGGTTGAATGGTTCCCTGTGTATGTCCATGATCCCAGAAACGGCTGATGCGCCTGCTTTCTGCTTCATAACTATTTACGGGAAACACTTCATAACTTCTTCCGCCGGGATGAGCAACATGATAAGTGCATCCGCCGATTGCGCGCTTATTCCATGTATCCACAATATCAAAAACCAATGGTGTATCTACATCAATTGTTGGATGCAGGGCAGAGGGCGGCTGCCACGCACGGAAACGAATGCCACATACATATTCACCTTTGATCGCTGTTTCTCTCAGCGGCACACGAATACCATTACAGAGCAATGCATATCTTGTGCCATTCAAACCTTTCAGTTTCACCTGCACTTTTTCCAATGACGAATCTACATAACGGGCGGTACCGAAACTGCTCACCTCCTCTCCCAACACATGCCATGGTTCAATGCCCATGCGTATTTCCATTTCAATACCCTGGATATTGACTGTGCCATAATGAGGAAAACGGAATTCGAAATAAGCATCAAACCAACTCATCTGGAAAGGATATCCTGCTTCATTCAAATCACTCACTACTTCTCTGATATCTTCATAAACATAATGCGAGAGCATAAATTGATCATTCAGTTGCGTGCCCCATCTGATCAATGGATGCTTATAAGGTTTTTTCCAGAACCTTGCGATCAATCCGCGGATCAGCAACATTTGCAATAAGCTCATTTGTTTATGAGGTGGCATATCGAATGCACGGAACTCGAGTATGCCTAACCTGCCCGATGAAGAATCGGGTGAATACATTTTATCAATACAAAATTCAGAACGATGTGTGTTGCCGGTGATATCAGTAAGCAGGTGACGAAAAATTCTATCCGTTATCCAGAATGGGATGAAGCCATCTTCAGGAACCTGGCTGAATGCAATTTCCATTTCATATAAACGCTCGTCACGACCTTCGTCGATCCGCGGCGCCTGGCTGGTTGGTCCAATAAAAGGACCAGAAAAAAGATAAGATAATCCCGGGTGATGTTGCCAGTAAGTGATCAGGCTTCTTAACAGGTCGGGCCTTCTTAACATCGGACTGTCTGCCGGCGTAGCACCACCGATCGTAATATGGTTGCCACCACCTGTTCCCGTATGTCTTCCATCGAGCATGAATTTTTCAGTCCCAAGCCTTGATAAAAACGCCTGTTCATAAAGCGTATTGATATTATGCAATAATTCTTTCCAGTTTTTCGAAGGATGGATATTTACTTCAATGACTCCGGGATCGGGGGATATCACCAATCTTTCCAAACGATAATCACGTGGTGGTTCATATCCTTCTATTCTAACGGGCATCTGTAACCGGACTGCGGTTGATTCTATAGAAGCGATGACATCCAGGTAATGTTCGAGGTATTCCATCGGGGGAATAAAAATATAAATGATACCGTCTCTTGCTTCCACGCATAGCGCCGTTTTAATGGTCTTTATTCCGAACTCGATATTTTCATCCTCTTCTCCTTTATTTATTGGTATAGGTGATTTGTATTCTTTATCCACTCTTCCATAACGGCTGATAATGCTTTCACGGAAGTTTCCCAATGCAGGCAGCTCTTCAAACAGACTGCGTTCCACCTGTTGTGGCTGAGCGGCTTTTGCCATGACCGGTAGTGATTCGAGTGGTAAGCGGAGCCCGATAGGAGAATTGCCCGGCAGGAGGAAAAGATATTCGCGGTTAAAAACCCATTTGCAGCTAAGCCATTTATTGTTCCAGTAGTTCCATTGTAACGGTAATACATAACCGGCAGGGGAATCAAGTCCCTGGTCGAGTAATTTGGCGAGTGTCCTTCTTTCGAGGGAATCCTTCAGGTTAGTTTTCAGCGGATTGATATTCACAGGTGTTTTCCCTTCACTCCACAAAAAGAAAAAAATATCTTCATAAGCTGCGCTGATATTATCGGTGCTAACAGCAAGGTGCCTGGCCAGTTCGTGCAGGAATTTTTTTGCGTCTTCGTGTGTAAATGTTCCTTGAATTTTTTCGTGTGCAATCAGGTCAATATTATTCCACACAGGATAACCATCTTTTCTCCAGAATAAACCATATTGCCAGCGTGGGAGTGGTTCGCCAGGATACCATTTTCCCTGGCCATAATGGATCATTCCTGTTGGACCGAATTGCTCGCGCAGGCGAAAAATGAGTTCGTGTGATAAGATGCGTTTTTCTTTTCCATCTGCATCTGTATTCCATTGAGCAGATTCCATATCATCAATGGATACGAAAGTTGGTTCACCGCCCATGGTCATACGCACATCGCCTATTTCGAGGTCTTCATCAATCTGGTATCCCAGCATTTCAATCGCGGCCCATTCAGACTCACTGTAAGGTTTGGTTACACGGGGATCTTCGTGTATCCTGCGAACGGTATTATGAAATTCAAATCGCACTTCGCAGGGATCCGTTGCGCCCACAACTGGTGCTGCGCTTACATAATGCGGTGTACAGGCCAATGGTATATGACCTTCGCCTGCAAATAAACCCGACGTGGGATCGAGGCCAATCCATCCTGCGCCGGGAACATATACTTCTGCCCATGCATGTAAATCAGTAAAATCATTTTCAGGACCTGAGGGCCCGTCGAGTGATTTGATATCAGCAGTTAACTGAACAAGATACCCCGAAACAAAACGTGCTGCCAACCCGAGATGTCGTAAGATCTGCACCAATAACCAGGCGGAATCGCGGCAGGAGCCCAATGCTCTTTCCAACGTTTCCTCACATGTTTGTACGCCTGGTTCCATACGAATGCTGTAAGCAATATCCCGGTTGAGTTTTTGATTGATGAAAACAAGAAAATCGTTGATATTTATTTTTTGATTCCTGTCAATACCGGATAGCCATTGCATCAGTCGCGGACCAGATTCTTTTATTTCGAGATAGGGAATCAGTTCACCCGCTAAAACGCTGGCATATTGAAAAGGAAATTTCTCCGCATATTCTTCAACAAAAAAATCAAAAGGATTAATCACAACCATATTGGCGATCACTTCAACTTCCACACTCAGCTGAGTTGTTTTTTCGGGAAAAACAACACGAGCCTGGTAATTTCCAAATGGATCCTGTTGCCAGTTGATAAAATGATTTTTGGGAGTTATCTTCAGAGAGTATGCTTCGATCGGTGTGCGGGAATGCACGGCCGGCCTCAGTCGGAAGATATGAGGAGATAAAGAAACAGATCTGTCATAATGATAAGTTGTCTTATGATTGATAGCTACCCGTATTGCCATAAAAAATAGTATGTTTATTAATTACCTGGCAATGCATTCGTTGTTTATAAAAGTAATTCTATTTTGAATGATTTAGCGTGGTTGTTGGCGACATCGTCATTTCGAACGAAGTCCCGAAGCGAAGCGTAGGGACGAAGTGAGAAACCTGACCGCATCTAGCATTATGGATAACGCATGAGGGTCACTTTATTATTGGTATGAGGTTTCTCACCCCGCTAATTAGCCTGCAAGTGCGAGTCTCAGAGGCGGGGTTCGAAATGACGCTTGACTAAGAAATCTGACCGTCAATCATGGTTTTATTATCCTGCAATCACGATACCAGTCCACGCAGATATATTGCACTATCCTTGAATGTATCCGGATCCATTTCTACATAAAAATATTTTACGCCACCGGTTTGTGCAGCTGTAAAAAATTCTTTCCAGTCAATAACACCTTTACCGATAGGAACTGCTTTTTTATCTGTTGTCCAATCCGACATATGCGAAGAAATAAATCTGCCCGGATACTTTGTAAAATAGGTCGATGCTTTATAGCCAAGGGTGATCACTTCTGTCTGGAATTGCATCTTAACCAGATCAGGATTTAGTTTTCCCATCATTGCATCATAGATAACCACTCCGTCCAGTGTCGCGAATTCCATTTCATGATTATGAAATCCTGCCTGCAGACCGGCCTTTTTTATTTTTTCTGCAATTGTGTTGAAGGTATCGCAGGAATCGAGATAATCCTTTAGCGTGGCAGTTTTGGGTAACCAGAAACTGGAGCAAACCATAACTTCCATGCCTAACTGTTTTGCGAATTCAATCCGGTCGTCCAGTTTATCTTTTAGCTCGCTAAATGTAAAATGGCAACTTGGACAGGTAAGACCCGCATCATTAATGATACGACGCATTTCTGCAGGTTTCATACTGGCCAATGGTCCGAAGCCGCTATCAACATATCCCGGAGGAGAACACATTTCTACTTCCTTGTATCCAAGATTTGCCATCATTTTCAATGTGCCCGAAAAATCTTTTGCAATTACATCCCTGAGCGGAAAGGTCTGAAACCCGATCGGATGTTTAATAGTCGGATTTGCATAAAGGCTTTTGGGCAATTGCGATAATGCAAGGGCTGCGCCCAATCCTATAGTAGTTTGCTCAAGAAATTTTCTCCTGTTAACCGTTTTCATGATGAATAATTTATTTATTATTTAGATGATTGACATTGAAAATAATGAATCATTGCGGATGGGCAAAAATTTATTGGCTAGTAGTGAGTGGCGAGAGGTGAGAGGCTAGTGGCTAGTGGCGAGTAGGAATACCACTAGCTACTAGCCTCTCACCTCTCGCCACTCACTACTAGCCAATAAATTTTTGCCCTCACAGTTTTTTCTTACATTGTCGGCCAAAACTTATTAATATGAAAAAAATAATTCTACAGCTATCATTTTGTTTACCTGTTTTCATCTTTCTGTTGTCGTTTGACAGCCATGCACAGTCATTATCACTGGAAGATATTAAAGCGCAAATGGTAAGAGACTGGCAACGTGCAAAGACATATACGATTGATTACCTCAACACAATGCCTGCTGATAAATATTCTTTTAAAGCAGTTGACAGCTTACGCAGCTTTGCAATGCAGATGCTGCACCTTGCAACAGGAAATATTTTCCTGATGTCAAACGCCACTGATATAAAAAAGCCGGATTTCGTGCTTTCAGATATTGAACACAGGCCAACCGCACAAAATAAAGATTCGGTGATGTATTATGTTATAACCAGCTATGATTATTGTATCAATGCAGTTAAAAACTCAGACATTAGCAAATGGGGTGAAAAAAAGAAAGTCCGCTCCTTTGATGAAACCAAATTTGCATTTATGATGAAGGCGTTTGAACATCAAACGCATCACCGCGGACAAACTACCATCTATATACGCCTGCAGGGAATAAGACCTCCTCAGGAAAGATTGTTTGAATAATAATTATTAGAAATGAGAAATTAATGTGCGAATGTGCAAATGTGCAAATGTGCGAATTCTTTCAGACTGTCGGCTCTTCTGAATTCGCACATTTGCAAATCCGCACATTAATTTCTCATTTCTTATTATTGCAGACATGAATCAAAGAGAGTATCAAATACGGACCGTCAATGTAACCCGCTACGTTACTCCTTTACGCGAAGGAGGATCTTTACCTGCTATTGCTGAAGCTGATGATGGTTTCCTATACGTTTTAAAATTTCGCGGAGCGGGGCAGGGACCAAAAGCGCTTATTGCCGAATTGATTGGTGGTGAGATTGCCAGGGCATTGGGTTTGCTTGTGCCTGAAATTGTTTTCGCCAGCCTGGATCCCGCTTTTGGCCGTACTGAACCGGATGAAGAAATCCAGGATCTGCTGAAAGCGAGTGTGGGACTCAACCTCGCATTACATTATCTTTCCGGTGCTATCAGTTTTGATCCAACAGTTACTTTTGTGGATGCAAAACTTGCATCGCAGATTGTTTGGCTGGATTGCCTGCTGATGAATGTGGATCGCACCGTGCGAAACACAAATATGCTCGACTGGCATAGAGAACTTTGGCTGATCGATCACGGAGCTTCTCTTTATTTCCATCACACATGGGAGAAATGGCAGGAAATGGCTACCCGCCCTTTCGTTCATGTAAAAGATCATGTTTTATTGCAACAGGCTGCGGAACTTGAATCCGTCGACAAAATATTTTGTAAAATGCTTACGAAAGATAAGATCGATTCTATTGTTTCAATAATTCCAGGCGAGTGGTTATCTGGAGAAACTTTTTTTTCGTCGGACCAACAACACAGGGAAGCTTATGCGCAATTTTTGAAAACACGTATTGCTAATTCAGCTATTTTTATAAAAGAAGCACAATATGCAAGAGAAGCACTTATTTGAGTATGCCGTCATTCGTGTGGTACCGAAGGTGGAAAGGGAAGAATTTCTCAATGTAGGTGTTGTTGTCTATTGTGCACAGGAACAATTTTTACAAGCAATGTTCGGGCTGGATCAAAAGCGGTTGAAAGCATTTTGTAACAATTGTGATATCCTTGAAATCGAAGAATACCTTCACGCTTTTGAACGTATCTGCAAGGGCGGTCCGGATGCAGGCCCGATTGGCAAACTTCCACCGGCAGAACGTTTTCGTTGGCTTACTGCAACCAGGAGCACAGTTGTGCAGGCGTCAAAAGTGCATTCAGGTTTAAGTGACGATGTTCGCGGAATGGTTGCTCATTTATACAATCAATTGGTTTCGGTGGAATAGATCTAAATGATATGGAAAACAATGTTATCACAAATTGTGATAAGCTAAAACTCCCGTCATTTCGAACCCCGCCACAGAGATTTAAAATATCAATACTGTTTCGCGGGGTGAGAAACCTCATGCCAATCATTAATTATCCATAAGCGCGATAATTTCAAATCAATAATTTTTTATAAAGAAAATTGATCTGCCCAGATTCTTTTTGGGGAATTATGGGGAATTAGAACGACATCTATATGTTTAAATTATGAAAGCTAAACATTAACAGCAGTATCGGTTTATTAAGTTTAGCTTACATGTATTGCCGGTTATTCTACCGGCAAATAAATTACAAATAATGTCAAATATTACACAGGTTGTTGGCGGAGAGAAAAACATGACAATATTAAAGAAAAGCTTTACAGCCGCGGGATTAGACAAAACCCTTAGCGGTACTGGCCCCTTCACTGTTTTTGCTCCCTCTGATCTTGCTTTTGAAAAACTGGACAAAGGGGTTTTGGAGAATTTAATGAAACCGGAAAATAAAGCGAAACTTATCAATCTTATAAATTATCACGTTGTTCAGGGAAAAATAAAGTTTAAGGAATTTAAAGATGGTGAAAAACTGCAAACAGTCAATGGCGAAGAATTAGTAGTGCGTTTAAAAGACGGTAACGTTATTATTGGCGATGCAAAAATTCAAGGCCGTGATATGCAAACATCAAACGGAGTGATCCATTCTCTGGATGTTGTGATGATCAAAAATTAGTTGTAACCGCAAAACCAGTAGATAACCATTCCTGATATTTCGGGGATGGTTTTTTAATTGACAACCTGATCTGACAGTTATTGATTTCGTTTTTAATTTTTTCTGTAAACGGATTGAATATATTTGGCTGCTGAATGTAAATAATTCAGCAGCTTTTTTGTTACGGATAAGCAATCTTTGAAAAAAGAATATCGGAAGACTATTGATATAAATAGATATATTTTTGTAGAAATAAAAGAACTTATGAGAAAATACATTACTGAATTTATTGGCACCTTTTTCCTGGTACTAACCATTGGAATGGTTGTCACAGGTGGAAAAGCAGATTTTGCGCCATTAGCGATCGGCTCAGTTTTAATGGTAATGATTTTTGCAGGCGGACATATTTCAGGGGGGCATTATAATCCTGCAGTTACATTAGCTGTTTTGCTGCGTGGAAAAATACCTGTTCGTGAAGCAATACCTTATATGATCGTGCAAGTAATCGGTGCAGGCGCCGCCTCATTTGTTGTAATGTATTTAATGAACGATAAAATTCCTGATAGTGCCGCTGAAATGGCGGATACAACAAAAGGATTGCTTGCTGAATTCCTGGGCACTTTTGCGTTAGCCTATGTAGTACTAAATGTTGCTACTGCTAAAGGAACAAGTGGCAACAGCTTTTATGGGCTGGCCATCGGATTCACCGTGTTGACCATGGCTTATGCCCTGGGCGGTATATCGGGTGGAGCATTCAATCCCGCTGTAGCCGTTGGTATCAGTTTGATGAAGCTGGCTTCCTGGAATAATATCTGGGTATACCTCGTTGGTTGTTTTGGTGGCGCTGCTTTAGCTGCAATTGTTTTCCGGATCAATAACCCTGATGATAAATAATTACCTGCTATGTTTATTTATATTCTTACCTGCTTACTGATCCGGTTTTCTGCTTCGGTTCAACCCAAATTCCAGGAACAAACAATTGATAATAATATTTCCATCGGCTATGGATTGGCGATAGGGGATGTGGATGGTGATGGCAGGCCGGATATCCTGCTTGCAGATAAAAAGCAGTTTGTATGGTATCGCAATGGCGATTGGAAAAGATTTGTGATGATTGAAAATTTAACCGAACACGATAATGTATGCATCGCTGCAAAGGATATTAACGGAGATGGAATGGTTGAAGTGGCTGTTGGTGCACAATGGAATCCTTCTGAAACAACCAATCCGGAACAATCAGGTTCGGTGCATTATCTGGTTCGCCCAAAAGATCCTACTCAATTATGGAAAGCAATAGAGCTTCCTCATGAACCAACCATTCACCGGATGAAATGGGTGAGGTCGTCTGATGGAAAATATTGGCTGGTGGTTTTGCCACTTCGTGGGCGCGCTAACCAGGGAGGTAATGGTGTCGGCGTAAAAATGATCGCTTATCAATTTCCGGATGATGTACAAAAACCATGGCCCACTTATACATTGGACAGCAGCTTACACCTCACTCATAATTTTGATATTGTAACAAGAGGAAATGAAAATCAAAACGGGTTATACATCGCATCCAAAGAAGGAATCCGGTTTTTGAAGAATGATTTTTCCAAACACAAGGATAGCAAGACTGAAAAATTACCCGGTATAGAATCCGGTGCGGGAGAAGTACGGGTTGGAAAACTTTCAGCCGATAAAAATTTTATTGCAACGATTGAACCCATGCATGGGCAGGAGCTTGCTGTTTATTTGCCGGGTATTGATGCAAAAAGAATTCTGCTCGACGGAAATCTGAAAGAAGGACATGCACTCGCTGTTGCAGATTTTGAAGGCTCCGGTACTGACCAGATAGTTGCAGGATGGCGTGTACCGAATAAAGATGGAAAGGTTGGAATAAAATTATTCATTAAAAAAGATATTTCCGGAACAACATGGGAATCGCAATGGATTGATGAAAACGGAATGGCTTGTGAAGATATACAAGTGAGCGATCTGGACGGGGACGGAAAACCGGATATCGTTGCTTCCGGCAGAGCTACAAATAACCTGAAAATCTACTGGAATAAATCAGGCAAATAAATCGTAACTTAATATTGATTAAAATGCCATGTTATGGAACAGGCTGCAAATAAATTCCAACAATTGATCAATGGTGATACGCCGGTATTGGTTGATTTTTCCGCCGAGTGGTGCCGGCCATGTAAAATGATGCCACCTATATTAAAGGAAGTGAAAAATAATATGGGTGATAAGGTTACTATTATAAAAATAGATATTGATAAAAGTCCACAGACTGCAGCAACCTATCAAATTCAAAGTGTACCAACCCTGGTATTATTTAAGCAGGGCCAAATAAAATGGCGGCAGGCAGGTGTGGTTCCTGCTAAACAGATTGAACAGGCGCTGAATAAAAATGTATGAGCTTTTCCAATTGCCTGCAACTTACTCTGTCCATCTTTTTACCGGCAGGTCTCTCGCTTAACCGCGAAGACACGAGGAACGCGAAGTTACGCGAAGGATTTCTTTGCGTAACTTCGCGTTCCTCGTGTCTTCGCGGTTAAGCGAGAGACCTGCCGGTAAAAAGGTTTGCTGCCGGTTAACGCTACCGTTTTTCAATTCCCAAAACCTCTGACGAAAATTCATCATTCAGTTCGATAGTAATTCCATTTTCTTTCAATTGTTTCCCGGTAAAGCTACCATACTGTTTTTCTGTGAGCGCTGAATAAAGCGCGTAAGTTGAATTTTCATTAACAACATGAATCGCGAATGTTCTTTGTTTATCTTTTGAACCATTGCGGAAAAAAAATAATACGCCTCCTTCTTTTTCAGTGTTGAATTTATAAACACCATCCCAGTTGGATAATGTTGCCTTATCGAATACATCTGATGTTTGATAGAATAACGGGAATTGATATTTCCTGTCCATTTCTTTAAACCATTCATTCATTTTTTTGTACCAGTCTTTTTCTTCCTGCTTTATGTTGCGCACATCGCCAACCATAATGGGTTGCGTAGTTACGAGCGACAAATACGAGTATTGATAATTATCTACATGCATTAACTGATTGCCAATAAGCATCACTGAAGGAGGAATTACTTTCGCTCTTTCTGCCGCCATCTGGCGGATTGAAATAGGTCCGAAGGGAGGATCCTCTTCGAAATTGGTGATCCAGTCAAAATCGGCGTGTTGAATCAATGCGTAATCAATAATATTATAACGTCCCCAAACTTCAAATGTGCAATCCACGAGTAAATCCGGGCACGCGGCATGCAAGTCATCCAAAAACTGAATTGTTTTTTCATACATCGCCCAATAAGAACCATCATGATCTTTAAAACCTGTTTTGCCTTTGGCGGAATAATCGCCGCTCCAGTTTGCGTCAGTAACATATGCGGAGTTCGCGATCGCCAAATCTAATTTTACATAGGCGATCCCATTTTCTTTGACAGTTTTTACCACATTGCTCAAAAGATAATTATAATAAGGTGTGCACAACGACATGGAAATATTATCGCCCTTCTCTATCGTATGCAGGTTAACAGGCTCTCCGTTTTTACCTCTCACGGTCCATTCGGGATGTTCGATAAATACACGGCTGTCGCGCTTTACAATTTGAAGCGGTATCCAAAGTCCGGGTTGCATTTTTTTACTCCGTATATAATCGCATACCGGTTTCAGACCATTGGGAAATTTATTTTTGTCAGGGAAAAAATCATTGTAGTGTCTGTCCCATCCATCATCCAATATAAGTATGTCGGTGCCGGAACCTTCCAGTGCATCTGCAGTTTGCCGGATAATGGTATCATTGATTTGCGTACGGAACGGCCGCCAGGTATTATACAGCATATAAAATTTCTTTGATCTTTCCGCCAACCGGAATCCTATTTTAGTCCGGATGAATTTTGCAAAATATCCCTCAAAAGCATCCTGCCATTTGCCGCCATTATAAAAACTGATAAAGGTTTTTGGACTATTCAATACTTCCCCATTCGCTAAAATTTTTTTGAAAGGATATTCCTCATTGTTGTGCTTCATGCCTATTGAAATCTGATGACCCATTGCATGCACATTTGTTTTCTTCAAAACACTGGGCGCTTCATTGCCCAGAATAAAACCCGCATGACGATCGACGCTCCAGACCAGCAATGCGGGATCATAGTAATCTCCATTGTATGGAATACGGTGAAGATTGGTTCCGTAATTTGAATATATCTCTGTCATATATTGGGAAACAACCATCAGGTCAAGGCTCTCAATATCCAGGTTGGTAATTGAAATTTTTTTTCCCGAATTATTTTTTATCGCCATTCCTTTCCGGATCGCAGGCAACTCGTCGTACACATAATAAAGAAGCGTTACCGTAATGCCGGCTGATATGGGACGAATTCCCTTCAATGTTATTTTTATCAGCTGATCAGTTGCCGAAATATTTTCTTTTGTATAGCCTGCATATTTAAAGAAATAATTGTTGCCATTCACTTCCTTGTTGTTGATGGAAAAGGAAAATTCTTTGGATGACGAATCGCTGTACTCACTATTCGTTATAAGATCCTTGTAGCTTACCGTATGAAACCCTTTTTTATCAAATACAAATTGTCTTTCGTAAAAAGCATTCCGGATTTGCAAGCTGTCATTTTTGATGATGATATCTGTGGCCGGACATCGAAAAGCAATTCCGGATAAAAAGATAAGAAGAATATTTTGCCTCATAAAATATGGCTCGACGATTTTACTAAGATGATAAATTTAAAAGATTTGATTGTCATTGCTCCTGGTTATAGGATTGAATACAAAAAACTATTTGGCGGCAGCCCGGAAATTCTGATAGTTTTGCGAAAAGAATACTACCTTAATTATTAAATAATATGATTGAAAGGAAACGGCACTCAAATTTTAATATCAATCATCAAATGAAATTTTTTTATTCAAAACTACTCTTTGTAATTGGATTTGTTCTGCTGCAGGCCTGTGCCACTCAGAAGGCGGCTATCCCCGATCAGCAATTTATTTATGGTGATGCACTGCCCGATGCACCGGAACTGGCTCCAAGAGGTGAATATAAAGTCGGCGTCCGTACACTCGATCTTGTACACAAAGGAC
>Ga0137407_10001748_pt1 | contig 14204 bp, 9 predicted proteins | sample CZOMad2_2_16fung_FD_108410 | JGI IMG/M metagenome (GOLD analysis project Ga0137407, IMG submission 108410) | Vadose zone soil fungal communities from Angelo Coast Range Reserve, California, USA - CZOMad2_2_16fungal (Illumina Assembly) | ecosystem: Environmental > Terrestrial > Soil > Vadose zone...
GAAGAACCCACCGACGCTCATTGTCATACCGGCGCAAGCCGGCATCCATATTCATCCGCCCGTGTCTATGGATACCGGCTTGCGCCGGTATGACACTCAAAGCAGATCAGCGACTCGGCTTGTGCTGATGCGACGCTGAGCAAGAATTCGTAGCTTGAGACACACGTGAATTGTCATTCCCGCGCAAGCGGGAATCCAGGGCAACTGATCCGTTGCCTGCCCTAGCCCCCCGCGTTCACGGGGGGTGACAAACTGAAATGCGACGCTTCCGACGAGGTAACGCTTTAGACCACCAGCATGTCGTCGGGGTGCAGGGTGGCCGCCGAGACGCCCTTCAATATCGCCAGCGTCTGGAAATTGTCGCCGCCGCCGTTGTGGTCGACCTCAACGAGCGTATCCGCCCCGGATTGCACGAACTTCACGAAGCCGCCGGCCGCGGCCTCATGGCCGTTGTGGACGCTCCCAGGCAGGATGTCGCTGATATCGATGACATCGCCCTTGCTGAAATCCGTGATGGTGTCGACGCCCTGGCTCGAATTGTTGAAGACGAAGCGGTCGTTTCCGGTCCCGCCGGTGAGCGTATCGTTGCCCCTCCCGCCCTCGATCCAGTCCTGACCGGCGCCGCCCGACAACAGGTCGTTGCCGTTGCCGCCGAGGAGCCTGTCGTTGTCGTCGCCGCCGTTCAGCGTATCGTTGCCGTCGCCGCCGCTCAGCATGTCGCGGCCGCTGCCGCCCGCCAGGATATCGTTACCGGAATCGCCCGACAGCTGATCGTTGCCGGCGTCGCCGGACAGGCTGTCGTTATCGCTGCCGCCACTCAGCCAATCGTCGCCGTCGCCGCCGGACAGGCTGTCGTGGCCTGATTCGCCGAACAGCCGATCGTTGCCCTTGTCGCCGGACAGGCTGTCGTTGCCGCTGCCGCCATTCAGCCAGTCGTTGTCGTCGCCGCCGAACAGCCGGTCGTTACCGCCGTTGCCATCCAGAATGTCCCGGCCGGTTCCGCCGGAGACGGTGTCATTGCCGCCACCGCCATATATCCCGTCATTGCCGCTGTCGCCGGTCATCGAATCGTTGCCGAGGCCGCCGAACAGGAAGTCGTTGCCGTTGTCGCCGGAGATGGTGTCGTGGCCGCCGGTGCCCCAGATCTGATCGTTGCCGTCGCCGCCGTGGAGAACGTCGTTGCCCTCCGGCTTCGTGTGCACCTGGATCGTCGTACTGACGGACTCGGTGTCGACGGCGCCGCTGTCGGCATCATGGTCCGTTGCGGTCGCCGTAATCGTCATCGTGAAGGCGGGCGTGTTCGGCGGGAAGAGAACCTCGAGGCCGCTGAGCTGGGCGGCCGTCAGCGTCCAACTGCCGTCGATGTTATGCGTCCCGGCCGACAGCCAGGCCTGCGAAGGAACTCCGCTGACCCGGACGGACAGCGTTTCCGAGCCATCGAGATCGGTGAGCCCGGCGCTGATGGTCAACGGCGCCGACGAGGGCCGCGGAGCGCGATCCCCGACGATGCGGTCGTCGCCGCCGCCGCCCGAAATGGTGTCGCTGCCGGCGCCGCCGAAGAGGCGATCGTCGTGGCTGGTGCCATTGCGCACGAAGCCGTTGGCCGTGACCACCGTCGGCGTCGCGACCGACAGCGTCGGCGCATCGGCCACGGCCGCGACCTTCACCGGCAGATCCATTGTCGCCGTGCCGCCGGGACCCGTAGCGGTGACCTTGAGATCGAAGTCGACGCCGCTGTTCTTCGGCGGAGTCAGCTTCAGATTGGTCAGCTGGGCCATCGTCAACGACCAGGCGCCGTCGCCGAGATTGGTCCCGGCGGAGAGCGTCGCGCCGGCCGGCACGTCGGAGATCTTGATCGTCACGTCCTGCGCGCTATACCCCGCGGGAACCGTACAGACGATCGAGAGCGGGATCTTCGTGTCTTCGAAACCGACCGCGGGCGCATCGCCGAGCTCGGGAGCCGACCCACCGTCGGAGACGACATTGACGGACACCGTCGTGCTGGCCTGGCCGCCATGGCCGTCGGACACGGTGTAGACGAAGCTGGCGGGGCCGCTATAGCCCGGCGCCGGCGTGAACGTGATGTCGCCGTCGGAACTGCGCGTCACCGTACCGTGCGTGGCGCTGCCGACGCTGATGATGGACAGCGCGTCGCCGTCGGGATCGGTGTCATTGCCAAGCAGGTCGGCCGGCGCGAGCACGACCGGCGTGTTGGTGGCGACCTCGATGCTGTCGGGGTGGGCCACCGGCGCGTCGTTGACGGCATTGACGGCGACATTGACGGTCGCCGTGGCGGTGCCGCCCTGGCCGTCGCTCACCGTATAGGTGAAGCTGGCCGGGCCGTTGTAGTTGGCGGCCGGCGTGAACACCACGTTGCCATTGCTCAGCGCGACCGTGCCGTGGGTGGCGCCGCCGACGCTGCTGATCGACAGCGTGTTTCCGTCGACATCCGAATCGTTGCCGAGCAAAGTGGCCGGCGTCAGCACGAGCGGCGTGTCTTCGGTGGCGGTCACCGAGTCATTCGCCGCCACCGGGGCATCGTTGACCGCCGTGACGTTGACGTTGACCGTCGCCGTGGCGGTGCCGCCCTGGCCGTCGCTCGTGGTGTAGGTGAAGCTGGCCGGGCCGTTGTAGTTGGCCGCCGGCGTGAACACCACGTTGCCGTTGCTCAGCGCGACCGTGCCGTGGGTGGCGCCGCCGACGCTCGCGATCGACAGCGTGTTGCCGTCGACGTCCGAGTCGTTGGCGAGCAGGGTGGCCGGCGCCAACACGAGCGGCGTGTCCTCGGTAGCGATCACCGAGTCGTTGGCCGCCACCGGGGCGTCGTTGACCGCCGCCACGTTGACATTGACCGTCGCCGTGGCGGTGCCGCCCTGGCCGTCGCTGATCGTGTAGGTGAAGCTGGCCGGGCCGTTGTAGTTGGCCGCCGGCGTGAACACCACGTTGCCGTTGCTCAGCGCGACCGTGCCGTGGGTGGCGTTGCCGACACTGGCGATCGATAGCGTGTTTCCATCCGGATCGGTGTCATTGCCAAGAAGCGCGGCAGGCGAAAGGACCAGCGGCGTGTCCTCGGTCGCCGTCACCGAATCGTTGTTGGCTACGGGGGCGTCGTTGGCCGCCCCCACATTGACGTTGACCGTGGCCGTGGCGGTTCCGCCCTGGCCGTCGCTCACGGTGTAGGTGAAGCTGGCCGGGCCGTTGTAGTTGGCCGCCGGCGTGAACGTGATATTGCCGTTGCTGAGCGCGACCGTGCCATGGGTGGCGTTGCCGACGGCCGTGATGGAAAGCGGATTGCCGTCGACGTCCGTGTCATTGGCCAACAGCGCGCCCGATGCGAGCACGAGCGGCGTATCCTCGGTCGTGGTCACCGAGTCGTTGCCCGCCACCGGCGCATCGTTGACCGCGGTCACGTTGACGTTGACCGTGGCCGTGGTGCTGCCGCCCTGGCCGTCACTCACGGTGTATGTGAAGCTGGCCGGGCCGTTGTAGTTGGCGGCCGGCGTGAACACCACGTTGCCGTTGTTCAGCGCGACCGTGCCATGGGTGGCATTGCCGACGCTGCTGATCGACAGCGGGTTGCCGTCCACGTCGCTGTCGTTCGCCAGAAGCGTCGCGGGCGTGATGACGAGCGCCGTGTCCTCGGTCGCGGTCGCCGAATCGTTGCCGGCGACCGGCGCGTCGTTGACCGCCGTCACATTGACGTTCACCGTCGCCGTGGCGGTGCCGCCGTGACCGTCGCTCACCGTGTAGGAGAAGCTTGCCGGGCCGTTGTAGTTCGCGGCCGGTGTGAAGACGACGTTGCCGGCGCTGTCGATGGAGACCGTGCCATGCACGGCGTTGCCGACCGCGCTGACCGTCAGGGCATCGCCATCGACGTCGGAGCCGTTTGCCGTGAGCGTCGTGGGCGCGATCACGAGGGGCGTATCTTCGCTCGTCGTCGCCGCGCTGTTGGCCACGACCGGCGCATCGTTGACGGCGACCACATCGACATTGACGGTGGCGGTGGCGGTGCCGCCTTGGCCGTCGTCGACCGTATAGCTGAAGCTGGCCGGACCGTTGTAGTTGGCGTTCGGCGTGAAGACCACGTTGCCGGCGCCGTCGATCGCGACCGTGCCGTTGACCGCATCCCCGACCGCCGTGATCGTGATCGTATCGCCATTGGAGTCGATATCGTTCGACAGCAGCGCCGCCGGCGGCAGGACCAGCGGCGTGTCCTCGTTCGTCGACGCCGAATCGTCGACCGCCAAAGGCGGCGTATTGCCGTCCTCCGACACGACGCTGATGTTGACCGTCGTCGTCGACGTGCCACCGTTGCCGTCACTGATGGTGTAGGTGAAGCTCGCGGGACCGCTGTAGTTCGCGACCGGCGTGATCGAGAACGAGCCGTCCGACAGCCGCGTTACCGACACATGGTCGGCGTTGCCCCAGCTGCTGATGGTGAGAGAATCCCCGTCAGCATCAGTGTCGTTGCTCAGGAGATCGTCCGCCGCAACGACGAACGGCGTATCCGCCAGAATCTCCAGAACATCCGGATTGGCTACCGGCGATTGGTTCGAACTCACGGGCTCCTCCCTCGATCCTCACCCAAGCGGTGCCGGCGGCGGCATCCCACGCCCACCGGCACGCCCACATCCCCGCGACGACGATCAGCGGTGCGGCCCGGCCGTACCGGCGCAGGAACCGCGATCACCAGTCACAAACGAATCTCGATGTTGGAAAATCGACTTCGTGATCATCCGGTCCCGGCATCGGCGGCATGTCGCAGCGACGACGCGAGACCTTGATCAGGAATAAGGTCTTCGACGAAATGTCCGCAATGATTGATCAGGACAGATAAAGGAAGCTGGAAGAAACATCCTGAACGCCCGCGTAACCATCGCAAGATCGGCGTTGGATGATTTCCCAATCGGTGGCAGGCACGCCAATTAATAGTAAACTCGCGGCGGCGAACCGGACCGACGTGGTATCAATGGCCAGATGGAATCTATTGCGGACGTGACGACACGGGATCAGAGACGATCATGACACTGCTTCGACCGCGTCCGCTTCTCGCGACGTCCGCCGCCGCGCTCTGCCTGATGCTGGCCGCCTGCGGCACCGATATTCAATGGCTGCTCAGCCGCGACAGCATCCTCGTTGCCAAGGCCGACGACATCGCCGCCGCCGCGGAAGCCGTCGACCCCGAATTGGCCACGGAGATGTACGATGCCGAAGACGCCAAGCGCGCGGCCTGCGAGACGATCTATCAGTCGATCTCCGCACAGATGACGCAACGGCCGTCGTACGGCGAGGAGCTCGGGTCGGATGTCGGACTGTTCGTCGCCTATCTGGTGCCGATCCCTGAGGTCGAGCGCTGCGCCCGGGCGCAGGCCGCCTATCAGGTCGCGGTCGAGAGACTGCAGAAACGCCTGCAAGGACGCGGCGCCATGAACAGCGGTGCCGCCGGTTCAGGCAACTGACCGGCGATCAGGTCGCGGCCTGGGTTGCGCCGGTGACGCGGCGGAAGAGAACCGGCCGTTCGAATCCTTTGATCGTGGCCGCCTCGTCCCGCAACGTACGCCCCTGCAGGACCGCCGCGACGGCCGGATCTTCGGCCAGGACCCGCGACAGCACGATGTCGCCGCCCATGCTCTGGGTCTGGAGCCGGGCTGCCAGATTGACCGTCGAGCCGAAATAGTCGAGCCGCTCGTTGAGCGTGACAGCGATGCAGGGGCCCTTGTGCAGGCCGAGCTTGATGACGATGGCCTCGCCGCCGTGCCCGGCGTTGAACTCGGCGACCTTCTGCTGGATCGCGAGCGCCGCCCGCACGGCGTCTGCGGGGTCGGCGAAGGCCGCCATGACCGCATCGCCGATCGTCTTCACGATGGCGCCGTTGTGCTCGCGCACGCGGGCGCCGAGAAAGGCGAAGTGCTCGCGCACGAGACGATAGGCCTTGGCATCGCCGACCCGCTCGTAGAACGCGGTCGAGCCCTTGAGGTCGGTGAACAGCAGGGCGATCTCGCCGATGCCGACGTCGTCGCCGGCGCGCAGGGCCTCGCTGGCGAAGAGATCGCGGAATGCCTGCAGCGCCGTGATGCGGTCGGCCGTGAGGGCGTCCCTGACCCAGGCGCGCTCCTCGACGATCAGCGTCAATGACCGGCGGCTGCGATTGCTGACGCGCACCACCCCGGGCGGCGCCGGGGGCCCGGCGAAGACGCGGTCATCATCGGCGATCACTTCCGGAAAGCCGCCGGATTCCCAGGTGATCAATTGCTCGGGACCGGGCTCCAAGGTGCGCAGCCGGCAGTCGCCCGCTGCCAGGTCGGCGGCGAGATCGCGTGACTGCCCGGGATCGAGCGTCACGTGCACCTTGATGTGCGGCGTCGACATCGGCCCGAACAGGCAGTACTGGCCGCCGACGATCGGCCGCACCGCGGCGGTCGGCCGGAAACTGGCCTCGACATTGCGCGAAAAGTCGCGTTCGTAGTCGATATTGCAGCTCGAGCAATGGGCGCCCGTCGGCAACTGATCGAGCGCCACGACCGAGGCCTTCGGCACGCGGCAGCGCGGGCAGAGCAGGTCCCAATGCAGCTCGAGCAGGCCGTTGGTCACCGCCTGCAGGCAGAGCTCGATCGCCGTGCGCGTCTCGATGCGCCAATCCCGCGCCAGCTTCAGCGGCCGGATCTGCCAGAGATCGACCTCCTGGGCCTGGAGCAGATGGTCGGCGAGTCGGCGCGCCAGACGATGGCCATTGGGCGTCGCCTCGATCGCCGCGACCATGGCGTCGACGCGTTGAGCGCTTTCCGGACCAACCGGCGGAACCGCGTGATCGAAGGGTTCGGCGCGCATGCCGGCGGCGAACTGGTTGGCCTGGGCAGCCAGCCGGCCGAAATTCCGACCGGCGTTGCGGAAGAACCCGCCGGCCAGGATGGCAAGCCCCAGCAGATTGGCCGGCTCGACAGTCAGCGTGTAGGTGCCGCGACAGCCCGTGCCCTCCGGCGCCAGTGCGAAGGTCGCGCACAGCGACTTGAAGGGTCCATTGCGAAACTCGCGGCAATGCTCGAACCACTGGCCGTCGATCCAATTGACCGGCTTCTCGCGCCAGACCAGCGTGAACGGTCCGCGCTTGAGCCGGCCGAGATAAAGCACGGCGCCGTCGGCCTGCGGGATCTCTTCGATGTCATGCTTGGGCAGCGCCGCCGCTTCGTTGAAGCGCGCGGTATCCGCCATGATCGGCCAGATCTCGGCTGGCGGCCGCTCGAAATGCCAGACCCAGCTGCGCCGCCTCGGCATGCTCATCGGGTGTCCTGCCTGCCATCCCCACAGCATCTACGGTGCTGACGCCTCCGCGGATGCCGGAACGCACCCGCGAAGCCGACAGGCCTGGCCCCGCTACCAGGTGAAAGCGGGAACTGCATATGTCGGCCATTGCCCGGCCTTGGCGCAAGCGGCGGCCAATCTGGCGGGATCCGGGCGCGAATCGGCCGCGCCGGCCAGTTCCTCGGCATGAATGCCGCCCAGCACCAGCAAGGAGCCGAGACCGACGCCGGCCGCACCCGCCACATCCGTGCGCAGCGAATCGCCGACCGCCACGATGCGCGATCGCGCGACCGCGCCGAGGCGCGCAAGGCAGGTCTGGTAGACCGCCGAGTGCGGCTTGCCGACGTAGCGCACCGCCCCACCCAGCGCCTGGTAGCGCGCGGCGAGCGCGCCGGCGCAGAACTCGCGCACGCCCTCGCGGACCACTTCGAGGTCAGGGTTGGCGCAGACCATGGGCCGGCCGTGCGCGGCCCCGGCGGCCAGCGCCTGCTCGTAGTCGGCGACCGTCTCGGCGGCATGGGCAAGACCGGTTGCGAGCAGGAAACTGGCAGCGGCCGGGCTGGCCGCGACCTCGAGATCGAGGCCATCGAGCAGATCGCGGTCGCGCTCCGGCCCGATCAGGAAAGCCCGGCGACCGAGCGCCACGGAGGCCGGGTCCGGCCGCTCCCGCAGCAGGCGCCAGGCTTCCTCACCCGAACTGTGCAGGTCATCATAGAGGTCCACGGCGATCCCGATCTCGGCAGTGCGGCGGACCAGCGAAGCGGCCCGGCGCGGACCGTTCGACAGGATGACCGTGCGCTTGCCGCCGCGCTTGAGCCGCCGCAGCGCGTCGACGACGCCGGGATAGGGTCGCACGCCGTCGTGCAGCACGCCCCACAGATCGAGAATGAAGCCATCATAGCGATCGACGACCGCGGACAAGCCCTCGAGCATAGGAATAGGAGCGGCGGCGGCGGGCATGGCTCAACGATGGTCCGCGCCCACGGCGGCCGCAACCGTCGCGAAGCCGTCGGCCCGCAAGCAGGCCGCGAGATCGCGCTTGATGCGGCCGACCAGGCCGGGGCCGTGATAGATCAGGGCGGTATAGAGCTGAACGAGCGAGGCGCCGGCGCGGATCTTCGCATAGGCGTCCGTGCCGCTGGCGACGCCGCCGACGCCGATCAGCGGCAGGCGGCCCTCGGTGAGCCGGTAGATGTCGCGCAGAACGTCGGTGGAGAGGGCGAACAGCGGTCGCCCGCTGAGGCCGCCGCCTTCCCGGGCGTGGCGGCCGCGGAGATCGGCCGGCCGGCCGGTGGTCGTATTGCCGATGATCAATCCGTCGACGCCGCCGGCGAGCGCGACCTCGGCGATATCGCGGCGATCCGCGGGCGCCAGATCCGGCGCGATCTTCAGGAGCAGCGGCGGCGGATGCTCCGGGACGGCGGCGTGGCGCGCCGTCCGGACCTGCGCAAGCAGTTTCCCGAGCGCGGCCGCTTCCTGCAGCGCCCGCAGGCCCGGGGTATTGGGCGAGGATACGTTGATGACCAGGTAGTCCGCCACGGGCGCCAGGGCGGCCGTGCCGGCCGCGTAGTCGGCCGCGGCATCGGCGCTGTCGCGGTTCTTGCCGAGGTTGACGCCGACGATGCCGGCGCGCTCCGTCCGGCGTCGCCGCAAATTTGTCACGGCCGCGGCGAGGCCGGCGCTGTTAAAGCCCAATCGATTGATCACGGCCTCGTCTTCGGGCAACCGGAAGACGCGCGGTTTCGGGTTCCCGGCTTGCGGCTGGGGCGTGATGCTGCCGACCTCGACGAAGCCGAAACCGAACCGCAGCAAGGCCGCATAGACTTCCGCATCCTTGTCGAATCCTGCTGATAATCCAATGGGATTGGGGAATTCCAATCCCCACACGCGTGTCCGCAGGAGCGGGTCGTCAGCTTCCTGTCCATCGGGCAGGAGCCCGGCCCCGAGCGCGCGGATCGTCAGGCGATGCGCCGCCTCCGGCGGCAGCGCGCTCAGGATTTGCCTTAGCCAACTGTACAGGCCGGCCATGATACAAAGCGACGCATGGGATCACATTCCGTCATATCTGGATTGCGGATCTTGCCTTGCAGACATGGAATCCCAACCTATAAAGGTCTCAGCGATCCGCAACAATGGCCACACACGCTGCGTCATATGTCGCTGACAAACGACTAAATCAGCAGGGATGATTGGACATGCTGCGTCACTCTGAAATCTGGCGCGCCTTGGACCGCTTGGCTGCCAAGCATGGCTTGTCGGCTTCGGGACTCGCGCGCCGCTCCGGCCTCGACCCTACCGCCTTCAACAAAAGCAAGCGCAAGAGCCCGACCGGCAAGCCGCGCTGGCCGAGCACGGAGAGCGTCTCGAAATGCCTGACCGCCACCGGCGAGTCGCTGGGCGGCTTCCTGGCGCTCATCGGCGAGCGCAGCGGCGTGACGGTAGCGCACCCGCTGCCGTTGACCCAGTATACCAAGGCGGGCGGCCGCGGGCTGTTCGATGATTCCGGGCATCCCGTCGGCAAGGGCTGGGATGAGGTCGATGCGCCCGGCGTCGGCGACCCGAACGCCTTCGCCCTCAAGATCGGCGGCAACACCTTGGCCCCGGCCTACCGGGCCGGCGACATCGTGATCGTGTCGCCCGATGCCGATCTCCATCGCGGCGATCGCGTCATCGTCAAGACGCGCAGCGGCGATCTGATGGCCAAGGAGCTGGTTCGTCAATCCGCTCAGAAGATCGAGCTCAAATCGATCGGCGGAGGCCCCTCCAGCCGCAGCGTCGCCAAGGGCGATGTGGCCTGGATGGCCCGTATTCTCTGGGTTCGCCAGTAACCAGGCAGGCACGCCGGGCGGCCGGCGCTCTGGCGTAGAGTTACATCGCAACGACTCGCGCACCAACAGATGCGCCGAGGGTGCGGCGCGCGCCCTGCCAACGGGCCGGCCGCAAGGTTGCGAAGTCGCCATGGACTGATATTGTGGGCCATTGTCCAACCTTGAGGATCGGCCGGCCAAGGCCGCGTTCTCCCCGGCACGAATCATGAAGGCATTTCACTATATCGACGGCAAATGGGTCGACGGCAATCCGCTGGTCATGCAGGTGTGGGATCACGCCATGTGGCTGGGGGCGGCGATCTTCGACGGCGCGCGCAGCTTCGAGGGCGTGGCGCCCGACCTGGATCTGCATTGTCAGCGCACCCTGCGCTCTGCTGCCGCGCTCGGCCTGCGCTCGCCCTTTGACGCCGGCAAGATCGAGGAGATCATCCGCGAGGGCATCGCCAAGTTTCCGCCGGGCACGCCGCTCTATCTGCGGCCGTTCCTGTGGTCGAAGGATGGCTGGATGGACCCCGACCCCGCCACCACGCAGATCATCATCACGGTGATCGAGTACCCGATGCCCGATCCCGCCAAGGGCATGAGCGTCGGCTTCTCGAAGTGGCGGCGGCCGTCGCCGGAGACCGCGCCGACCGACGCCAAGGCCGTCTGCCTCTATGCCCAGGCCGGCCGCGCCTGCGCCGAGGCGAAATCGCGCGGCTTCCAGGACGCCATCATGCTGGACCCGCTCGGCAACGTCGCCGAATTCAGCTCGGCCAATCTATGGATCGCCAAGGATGGCGCCGCCCACACGCCGGCGGCGAACGGCACGTTCCTCAACGGCATCACCCGCCAGCGCGTCATCAAGCTGCTGCGCAAGGCCAGCATCGAGGTCCATGAGCGGACGCTGACGCCGAAGGACATCCAGGAAGCGGACGAAGTCTTCATGACCGGCAACTATGCGAAGGTCTACCCGGTCACGCGCGTCGAGGACCGCGACCTGCAGCCCGGGCCGATCTATCGCAAGGCGCGCGAGCTTTATTGGGAGTTCGCACACGGCGGGTAAGCCGGCGCGCCGTTCAAGCGCGGCGGCAGGGGACGATGGTTGAGAGCCGCGGTCGCGACGTGGCACGGGGGCCAGCGCATGCGCGTCTTTCGGCTTTGGCTTCCGGTCTTTTTCGCCCTGGCGGCGCAGCCGCAGCAGGCGCGGGCGGCAGACTCCTGGTGGGACGACGGCTGGGCGGTGACCGCATTCGCCGGCGTGCTCAGCGTCGAGGAATCGAGCGACATCTGGCTGCACGGCGATTTCGAACTCGCCGACGACACGCTGGTTGGCGTCGGCCTGTCGAAGCGGCTGTTCAGCGTCGGCCGCGATCTCGACTTCGAGCTTGAATTGCAGTCGGTCAAACATTTCGGCGGACAGAACGATTTCGAGTTCAATCTGCCGCTGATCGTGCGCTGGAACACCTTTCCGTGGGACAGCTTCATCGATACGTCAGTGGCGTTCGGGGACGGGCTATCGATCGCGACGGAGACGCCGGATCTCGAGAAGGCGCGCTACGGCGGCGACAAATCGGGTGCGGCGCTCAACTTCGTGATGGTAGAGTTGACGCTTTCCCTGCCCGAACATCCCAACATCCAGTTCGTCAACCGCTTCCAGCACCGCTCGGGCGCCTTCGGCCTCATCAACAACACCAGCGACGCCTCGACCGCCTTCGTCTGGGGTTTCAAGTTCCGGTTCTAGTGGTCTGATCCTGACGCTTGGTTCCCAAGCGTCAGGTGAATCAGCTCACCAGATCAATAGGCTGGTGGTTCGATTCACGCAACGAATGGGAACCATTCGTTGCGATCGAACCACTAGCAATCGGGTCGCCTCAGGCGGCCGGCAGGTTCCCGCCCGCGAGCGCACGACGGACGAGCGTGATCGTCTCGTTGACCCCGTAGAGCGCGATGAAAGTGCCCATGCGCGGCCCTTGCGTCTGGCCGAACAGGATCTCGTAGAGCGACTGGAACCAGGCCTTGAGGTCGGCGAAGGCATGGTGCTTGCCGACCTCGTAGACGCGGTTCTGGATCTCCTCGGCGGTTGCCGTCGGCGGCAGTGCCTCCAGCTCGCGCACCAATTCGGTGAGCGCCGCCCGCTCCATCTCGCTGGCCGCGCGAAAGCGCTTGGTCGGCTTAATGAAGTCGCGGTAGTAGGCGATGGCATGGCCGACGAGCCGGTCCAGGAACGGTGCCGCTTGCGGCGTCGCCCTCGGTGCGTAGCGCGAGATGAAGCCCCACACCACGGCCTTGTCCTCGCTGTTGCAGACGCTGACCAGGTTCATGAGAATGTTGAAGCTCAGATGGGTCATCTCGGCGGGCGGCTTGCCGTCGTGGATATGCCAGACTGGATTCTCCAGCCGCCTCGCCGCGTCCTCCTGCGGGAACTTCTCGAGGAAGCTCAGATAGTCGTCGACCGCGCGCGGGATGACGTCGAAGTAGAGGCGCTTGGCCGCGCGGGGCTTCTGATACATGAAGAGCGCCAGACTCTCGGGCGGCGCATAGGCCAGCCACTCCTCGACCGAGAGGCCGTTGCCCTTCGTCTTCGAGATCTTCTCGCCCTTCTCGTCGAGGAACAGCTCGTAGTTGAAGCCTTCCGGCGGGCGGGCGCCGAGGATCCGGCAGATCTTGTTGCCCAGCTCGACCGACGGTATCAGGTCCTTGCCGGACATCTCGTAGTCGACGCCGAGCGCGTACCAGCGCATCGCCCAATCCGGCTTCCACTGCAGCTTGCAGCGGCCGCCGGTCACCGCCACCTCGACCCGCGTGCCGTCCTCGTCCTCATAGGTGATCGTGCCGGCGGCAACGTCATGAGCCACGATCGGCACTTGCAGCACCCGCCCCGTCTTCGGACAGATCGGCAGGAACGGGCTGTAGGTCTGCGCGCGCTCCTCGCGCAAGGACGGCAGCATCACGTCCATGATGTCGTCGTAGTGCTCGAGCACCTTGCGCAGCGCCGAGTCAAAGCGACCGCTGCGGTACCACTCGCTGGAGCTCTGGAACTCGTAATCGAAGCCGAAGCCATCGAGGAAGCCGCGCAGCATGGCGTTGTTGTGGTGGCCGAAGCTCTCATACTTGCCGAACGGATCGGGCACCTGCGTGAGCGGCTTGCCCAGATGCTGGCGCAGCATGTCCTGGTTCGGCACGTTGCCGGGGACCTTGCGCAGGCCGTCCATGTCGTCCGAGAAGGCGAACAGCCGCGTCGGCAGGTCGGACATGCGGCGGAAGGCCTGGCGCACCATGGTCGTTCGCACGACCTCGCCGAAGGTGCCGATATGCGGCAGGCCGGAGGGTCCGTAGCCGGTCTCGAACAGCACATAGCCCTTGGCCGGCGGCTTCTCGGCATAGCGCGCGAGGAGCTTGCGCGCCTCCTCGAAGGGCCAGGCCTTGGCTTGCAGGGCGAGTTCGCGTTCGCTGGGCATTGCGGTTGCAAGGAAATCTGAATGTGCGGCCCGCGACCCTAAGGAGGGCGCGACCTGCCGTCAACGTCGGGTTGACGAAGCGAGGCGGTCTAGGCGGCCGCCTGCGTCTGCGTCTCTTCGCGCAGCGCCCGCAGGAAATCCTCGCGCCACTTTCCGACATTGTTGCGACGCAGGGTCTCCATCATTTCCTGCCAGCGCTTCTGGCGCTCCTCCAGCGGCATGGCGAGCGCGCGATGCAACGCCTCGGCCATCGCCTCGACATCGAAGGGATTGACGATGAGCGCGCCCTCCATCTCGCGCGCGGCGCCGGCGAAGCGGGAGAGAACGAGCACGCCGGGATCGTTGCCGTCCTGGGCGGCGACATACTCCTTGGCCACCAGGTTCATGCCGTCGCGCAGCGGCGTCACCAGGCCGATGCGCGCCATACGATAGAATCCGGCCAGCGCGTTGCGCGAAAAGGTCTTGTTGAGATAGCGGATCGGCACCCAGTCGAACTCGGCATACTTGCCATTCACGTGACCGGCGAGGCCTTCGAGTTCGCGCCGAAGTGCCCGGTACTGCGCCACCTGTCCGCGCGTCGGCGGCGCCACCTGCATGAGCGTGACGCGCGAGCGATGCTCGCGCCAGCGCTCCATCA
>Ga0137407_10001750_pt1 | contig 14202 bp, 10 predicted proteins | sample CZOMad2_2_16fung_FD_108410 | JGI IMG/M metagenome (GOLD analysis project Ga0137407, IMG submission 108410) | Vadose zone soil fungal communities from Angelo Coast Range Reserve, California, USA - CZOMad2_2_16fungal (Illumina Assembly) | ecosystem: Environmental > Terrestrial > Soil > Vadose...
ACGCGTAAGGAGCGACCAACGCGCCGGCGCTGACACCGGTCACGACCGCGCAGTCCGGTCGCGAGCCCGAGCGCGTGAGACCGGCCACCGCGCCGGCACCGAACGCACCGGCGGCGCCGCCGCCGGAGAGTGCAAGGATGGTGAAAGTCTCTCCCGGATGCAGTGCACGAAGTCGCTCGGCCACAGCCGTGGAGGATAATTGTGAAAATCTATGTTCAGTATCGAGCGTGCGGATCGTTAGTGGCATTTCCACCGGTGGTTGCCGGTCAACAGACGATCTCGATTCGCTGACGGCGAAGCCGGCGCATCCCTGGATGGCGCACAGGCAAACGAGACAAATGAATGAGATCGCGAGTAGACGCCGAAGTGCCGGGGCAGATCGTGTAGTTTGCAGTTGCGAGATAGCACCGCCGACGCACCTCTTGGCCGCGCGAAACAGCCAGGGAAGTCCGGTGACTGTCCCTACCGTGGCGAGGACATCGAAGATGCGCACGATGTTACCCCGTGACATCTCGACCGCGATGCCGATGTGCGATGGGGCGGGAGAGGCGGCGAGACGGCTTGCGGCATGGGTCTTGCAATTGCTTGGCTGTGGACTGTTCGAGAACAGCCTAGGATCAGGCAAGCTAACTTACTAGCCTATATCTCTAGATATGATGTATCTGAAAAAAGGATGTACATCGTCGCGGACGATAGTAGCGATGGACGACGAAAGCCGGGCGCGAGGCCCGGCTTTCGGTTTTGCAATGCGCGATGCTTGTGCTATTTCAGGTCAAGTTCCTGCCCTGTCCACGAACCCAGAACTCTCCGGATCTTGCCGCGGTCGACCGCACCCTGGTTGGCGGCCGCCACCGAGCCCTCCACCTGTTTCGCTATCGCATCAAACTTCGCGGTGGCACCGTCTAATGCCGCCCAGTTCTTGAAATAGACCACCAGGTAAATGTCCGGATCATTTTCACCGCGGGGCTGTACTGTGACCACCTTGTAGCCGGTGGAGTAACCGGCCTTCTTAGATGCCTCCTGGGTTGCTTTCCATGTCGTGTCGAGAAACTTCATATAATCGTCGAATTTCCCGTATTCAGTCCGAATCGCAGATACCTGAACGATGGGGCCTTCGGTGAACGCATGATCATCCGCGAATGCCCCGACGCTCGTAAACGCAAGACCAAAGAAAGCCGCAAACGCGGCGAAACGGTTGTCGAGTGTCATATATTTCCCTTGTTTGATTTGGATTTATTCTAGAAGAGGGCGCGCCAGAAGCGTGCCCACCCCCCGGTCTAGCTTCGACGGTAACATAATAACCGCAATGCATGCCCCATGCGGGGGCAAATACGTGTCGATTTCTCGTGCATCAGCCGAGCGCCGCTGCAATGCCGGCATTGATCGCGCCCCCACCCAGGATCAGCCACGCAAACAGCGAGGCCGCCAGGGCCAATGGTTTGACTCCCGCCGCACGAATCGCCGAAATATGTGTCGTGACGCCGAGCGCCGCCATCGCCATCGCCAATATGACGGTATCCAGGGTGAGCGCGGCGCCAAGCATGCTCTTCGGCAGTACGCCCATGGAGTTGAATGCCGCGACGCCGACAAAGCCGAGCGCGAACCACGGAATCACGATGCGGCGCGATTGCTGCGCGCCGCTCGGTTCATGCGCAACGGTGGTGCGCGACAAGTAAGTCGACAGTGCGGCGAGAAATGGAGCGAGCATCATCACCCGCACCATCTTGGTTATGACCGCCGTGTTGGCGGCGCCCTCGCTGATCGATCTTCCGGCGGCAACCACCTGCGCAACTTCATGGATGGTGGAGCCGGCAAAGATGCCGTAGGAGGCGGGTGACATCGCGAGCAAGTGATATCGATTGGCACAATAGTAGATCGCGGGATATAGAAAAATCGCCAGAGTGCCGAAAACGACTACCGTCGAGACCGCTACGGTGACCTGCTCGGCGCGGCCGCGCACGACCGGTTCCGTGGCCATGACGGCCGCAGCGCCGCAGATCGAGCTGCCCGCGCCGATGAGCATCGCTGTCTTGCGATCGAGCCCGAAAAGCCGGGTGCCCATCCACCAAGACAGCACAAATGTGCTGCTCAACACGAGAAGATCGATAGTCACTCCGGGAATGCCGACGGTGGCGATGTCCTGAAACGTCAATCTGAGGCCGTACAGAATGATCCCGAGCCGCAGCAAAGTCTGCTTCGAGAAGGTCACCCCGGCGGCGCCGGCGTGCGCAATCCGAGGATAGAGCGTGTTGCCGACGACCACACCCAGCGCGATTGCCAGGGTCAGTGCACTGATACCGGTGGATTCGAACCAGCCAATCCTCCCGAGTGCTATCGCGATGGCGGCAAGGAAGCCTACGAGCGCAATACCGGGAAATCGATCCATCACACCGCGCCAGCGGTTGGGTTGGACTGGGGCGGCGGCAGGGACGTCGGAATTCGTCGGTCTGCGCATGGATGGGTTACCCCAGGTCATCGGGTTTGCTCATTTGCGCACAGGTTCGGTCATTTGCGCACAACTATGACGATGGATCGTCTATACGTAAAACAGATTGTCTGGTTATAATCTATCGGTGGAATAGCTTGATTGTGCACCACCATGCGTCTTACTCTGCGGCAACTACAGATCTTTCGAGCCGTTGCGCTGAGCGGGAGCACGACCGCGGCTGCCGACAGCGTGGCATTGTCGCAATCGGCGACCAGCGGGGCGCTCAATGAATTGGAACGCACCCTGGGTGCACGGCTCTTCGACCGGGTAGGCAAGCGTCTTAAATTGAACGACAGCGGCAGAAGTCTTCTGCCCATGGCGCTTGCCGTCTTGGACGGTGCCAAGAACATCGAAACGGCGCTGTTCTCCGGTGACCGTGCGTCGCCCGTCGACCTGCAACTCTTCGCGAGTACGACGATCGGCAACTATGTTCTGCCGCGGATACTTGCGCGCTTCCGAGAGGCGGTTCCGATCTCGCGAGTGCAATTGCGAATCGGCAATACTCTCGATGTCGTCACCGCGGTGCGAGACTTCGCGGCGGATCTAGGATTCATCGAAGGTCCGTGTCACGCGTCCGACATGATGGTAATTCCCTGGTTGGAGGATGAACTGGTCATTGTCGCAGCGCCCGAGCACCCGCTTGCGAAGACCGCGAGGCGCAGAAAGATCACCGCCAAGCAATTGAGCGAGGCGCAATGGCTGCTGCGCGAGCCGGGTTCCGGTACCCGCGAGGCGGTGGAGCATGCTCTGTTGCCTCATCTGCAGCACATTCGCTCGTCGATGACATTGGGCAGTTCGGAGTCGATCAAGAATTCGGCGGCGAAAGGGCTTGGGGTGAGTTGCCTGTCGCGCTGTGCCGTGCAGGACTTGGTGACGGCAAAGCGACTGACGGTGCTGGCAACCGGATTACCGCGCTTGACGCGGCGCTTTGCGCTCATATACCCCGAAACGAAGGTGCTTTCGGCCTCCCTGCGCCGATTCGTCGCCCACTGCGAGCGAAATTCAGCGATAAAGAAAGTGCGCGACAGACAGGCCGACAGCGTCGCAGTCGCCGATGGGCTCGTTGCGGAGATACGCAGCGCGCCTGAGTAAATGCAAAGATATTCCGAGAGGTGAAAACATGTCTTTCGAGCAAAAGGTCATTATCGTCACCGGTGCGGCACGCGGCATCGGCCAGGAATATTGCCGCCGGTTGGCGGCGCTTGGCGCGGCAGTGATCGCGCTGGACATCAATGCTTGCGACCAGACAGTGGAACTCGTCAGAAGTGCCGGCGGTCGAGCCATTGCCGGGAAAGTCGATGTGACCGATCTGGTGTCGATCGAAGCCGCCGTGGCGGCGGCCGAGAGCGCCTTCGGGCGCGTGGACGGGCTGGTCAACAACGCAGCACTCTATGGGGCGTTGCGCGGTGGACGCTTCGATGCCATACCAGAGAAGGAATGGGACGCCGCGATGGCGGTGAATGTCCGCGGCATCTGGAATTGCTGCAAGGCCACCGTCCCGGCGCTGCGCCGCGCAGGCGGCGGCAGCATCGTCAATATCGCATCGCTGGCGGCGACCTATGGGCTTCCGTACGCGCTGCATTACACGACATCCAAGGCCGCAGTCATCGGTCTCACGCGGGGTCTGGCCCGCGAGCTTGGCCGCGAGGGGATACGCGTCAACTCGGTCTCGCCGAGCGCAGTGCTCACCGAAGGGACCCGTGAATTCTTTGGGCCAAAAGCCGAGAAGGTGCTCCAAACGGTCGCAGCGGGCCAGGCGATTCCGCGCAATTTGGAAGCCGCCGATGTCGCCGGCTCGGTCATCTGGCTGCTCTCCGATGAAAGCCGCTTCACGACGGGCCAGAACATTGCAGTGGACGGCGGCACGGTGATGCATTGATTTCAGCCTTGCCATGTCGGCGACCGCGGATCTGTATTGACGAAGACAGCAGGATCAGGCAGCCCTCGGGTTGTCCCAGCCGCCGCCGAGCGCACGGATCAGATCGACGCTTGCGGTCAGCTGCAGGGTATCGAGATTGAGCGCCTGCAGCTGGGTCTGGAGGAGGGTGGTCTGCGAGGTGACGACGGTGAGATAGTCGGTCGCTCCCTGCTTGTACAGTGCCAAGGAGAAGTCCAGGCTACGCTGCGCAGCGTCGACCGCGGCTTTCTCGTCCACCACGGCGTCGTGATAGTGATTCAGCGTGGCCAGGCTGTCCTCGACCTGCTGAAACGCGCCGACGACGATGCCGCGGTAGTTCGCGGCGGAGGCGTCGAACTCCGCGCGCGCTTGGGCGACCTGCGCCCGCCGCAGTCCGCCGTCAAACACACTGAGCAGGGCGTTCGGTCCGATCGCCCAGAACGAGCTCGGCGCGCTCAGCCAGTTCGAGGAGGATTTGCTGTAGAAGCCGGCCTGAGCGCCGAGCGTGAGCGTGGGGAAATACGCCGCACGCGCGACCCCAATGTTTGCGTTGGCCGCAATCATGCGCCGTTGCGCGCCGGCGATATCCGGACGGCGCTGCAGTAAGGTGGCGGGGACGCCGCTCGGAATCTGCGGCAGTTTGATATCGACGATCTCCGGCTTGATCGAGAACGTCGAGGCCGACACACCCAGCAGCGCGGCAATCGCGTGTTCCATCAGCGCACGCTGAGCGAGCGTCTGCGACGCCTGGGAGCGCGCGGCATTGAGCTGGGTCTGCGCCTGCGAGACGTCGAGGCCGGGAGCGATACCAACATCGTGGCGCTGCTGGGTGAGGCTCAGCGCGCGCGCATAGGCCGTCACCGTCTGGTCCAGAATGGAGCTGTTGCGGTCGAGGCTGCGCAGCTGGATGTAATCGTCGACCAGCTGCGCGATCAGCGACAGGCGGGCATTCTCGAGATCCGCGGCGGACGCGGCAGCGTTGGCCGCGCCCATGGCGACCTCATTGCGGATCTGCCCCCAGAGGTCGAGCTCATAGCTCACACTGCCGCTTACCGTGTCGGCATTGTAGTAGGCCGGCGCGGTGGATAGCCTCAGCGGTTGGTTGACTGAATCGCGATTGCGCGTAGCGCCGGCGTCGACACTCAGCGTCGGAAACAGCCCCGCGCGCGCCTGGTCGCTCAGCGCCTTGGCCTGCCCGTAGTTGGCGAGTGCGGCGGCGAGCGTCGGGCTGCCGTCGATCAGTCTTTTCTCGAGCTCGTCGAGCTCCGCGTTGTCGTAGAGCGTCCACCAGCTGTCGCGCGGCAGGCGGTCGGCCGGCTGCGCCTGCGTCCAGGGTCCGAGTTCCTTATAGGCAGCCGCGGTTGGAATATCCGGGGTTTTCAGGGGCGGTGCGAGCGAACAGGCGCCGAGCAGCAGCGTCAGCGCTGCGCCGGCAGACCACGCGATGCCCTTAACTCTTTTCATTTTTGCGCTTCGCCTTGCTGCCGGCGAGCTCACGGTCCGCAGCGGCGCCGGTCAGGCGCACCTGGGCTCCGTTGTCGATTCCATCGGGCGGGTTTCGGATCACGCGGTCGTTCGGGCCCAGGCCGGAGGCGAGTTCGACGACCGCACCCAGGTCGCGTTCGACCGACACCGGTTTGAGCAGTACGCGATCGTCGGCCCCGACGGTGGCGATGGATAGCCCCTTGGCATCGAAAATCAGGGCGCTCGACGGCACGCTGAGCACGTTGACGGCGGCGGGGATCTGCAGATGGATGCCGGCATAGTCGCCCGGCATCAATTCACCCGCGCTGTTGTCCACGATCAGCTGCATCAAGGTCGTGCCGGTGCTTGGGACTACGGACTGGGCCGAAGCCTCGACCGTTCCGCTATAGGTCTTGTCGGGATGTTCGGGCACAGTGATCGTGGCTCTGGTGCCCGGCGGCACCCTGGGCACATAGTTCTGCGGCACGTTGACGTAGACGCGCAGTTTGCTCGTTTCGGAGACCACGAACAGCTCCGCGCCGCCTGCGGCCCCCACGTTGATCAGCGCGCCGATGTCGGTTTCGCGCGCGGTGACGACGCCGTCGAACGGCGCTATCAAGCGTTTGAAGCCTTCCTCGGCGACCAGGCGGTCGACATTCGCCTGTGCCGCCTTGACCTGGGCGATATTGGCGTTCAGGGTGAACGTGCGTGTGTCGACGTCTTGCTTCGCGACGGCGTCGGTGCCGGCGAGCGACTGCCAGCGATCTGCGCTGATTTGCGCGAGCTTGGCATTGGCCTGGGAGACGCTGAGGTCGGCGCGCGCCTGCATGAGTTGCTGGTCGAGATCGGGCGTATCGATTTCAGCGAGCACGTCACCGGCCTTCACCCTGCCGCCGATATCGTACTTCCAAGTTTTCAAGTAACCGGGGACGCGCGCGTAGATGGGCGCACGGATGTAGGCTTCCAGGCGCCCGGGCAAGTCCAGGCCCGCATGATTCTCCACATGGGTGGGTGCCACGATGGACACGCTCGGCACGGCCTGCGCCTCGGTCAAATCGTGCAGGCGCGAACTTTGCGCCGCGCGGGAGACCAGGCCGTAGGCGACGACGGCGATGGCGAGGAACACGAATGCGCCGCCGACCAGGCGCAACCGGCGAAGTATCGGGCGGCTGGGATTACCATCAGACTGGGACATCGGTCATTCCTCCGAGATTGGCTTCCGGCAACGGTTTCGGGCCGTCGTGCCGGTGAATAATGCTGAACACCACAGGGACAAAGAACAACGTGGAGACGGTGGCGAAGACAAGGCCGCCGATCACGGCGCGGCCGAGCGGCGCGTTCTGCTCGCCGCCTTCGCCCAGGCCCAGTGCCATCGGCAGCATGCCGATCACCATCGCCAGCGCCGTCATCAATACCGGGCGCAGGCGCACGAATCCGGCCTCGAGCGCGGCTTGCGTGGCATCGCCGAGCTCAGTGAGCTTCTCGCGCGCAAAACTGATCACCAGCACGCTGTTCGCGGTCGCCACGCCCATGCACATGATCGCGCCGGTGAGCGCCGGCACTGATAGGGTGGTATGCGTCGCGAACAGCATCCAGATGATGCCGGCGAGCGCCGCCGGCAGTGCGGTGATGATGACGAAGGGATCGCCCCACGACTGGAAGTTGACCACGATCAGCAGGTAGACCAACACGATGGCGCCGAGCAGCCCGAACAGCAGGCCGGTGTAGGCGCTGTTCATGGTCGCGGTCTGGCCGACCAGGGCGACGATCGCGCCTTTGGGCTTGTCTTTGTCGTTCCGGGCGATGATCTTTTGGATGTCGGCGGAGACCGCGCCGAGATCGCGTCCTTGGGTCGTCGCGTAGATCTGCACCATGGAAGAGATGTCGTACTGCGATACCACGGCGTCGCTGTGGGTACGGCGGATATCGGCAATACCGCCGAGCACCGTGGTGGGCGCGCCGGTGGCGTTGATCGGCAGATTCTGCAGCTCCGGCAGCGTGTCGATCTGGTATTGCGGGGTCTGCAGCGCGATCGGATAGGTGACGCCGTTTTTCTCGTTGAGCCAGTAGACGGGCGCAACCTGGCTGGAACTGGCGAGGTTCACCACCAGACTGTTGGTCACGTCGGCCGCGGTCACTCCCGTGTATTGCGCTCGCGTGCGGTCGATGTTGACATCGAGCGTCGGCAGCCCGGCTGACTGCTGGATGCGCGCATCCGCCACGCCGGTCACCTGACGGACCTGCGCCAGCAGCTTGTTGGCGTAGGCGAAGTCCCCGCTGAGATCGTTGCCGCGGATCTGCAGATCGATCGGCGCCGGCGCGCCGAAATTGAGGATCTGACTGACGATATCGGCCGGCAGAAACGAAAAGCTCATGCCGGGGAAACGGTGCGGCAGCTGGTCGCGCAGGCGGCTGACGTAATCGGCGGTCGGTGCGTGCCCCTCCTTGAGCGAGATCTGGATGTCGCCGTCCGACTCCCCGATGGTGCCGGTGTTGTTGTAAATCGTATTGATCGACGAAAGATAGGTGCCGATGTTATCCACCACCGCCGCCACTTCGGCCGGCGGGATCACATCGCGGATCGCCTTCTCCACATCGGAGAAGCGTGCGGCGGTTTCTTCGATGCGCATGCCGACCGGTGCCCGAACATGAAGCAATATCTGGCCCCCGTCGACCTGCGGGAAGAAATTACGGCCGAGGAACGGCGCCAACAGGAACGAGACGCAGATGAAGCCGAGAAAACCGGCGACGAACAGCCTGCGGTGCTCGATGGCGAGCGCCAGCAGATCGTGATAGCCGGCGCGTAGCCGCTCGAAGAGCGTCTCGAAGCTGCGCTGGAAGCGCACCAGCGGATTCTTCGACGGCGGCGCCCCGATTTCATTGCCGTGCTCGTCGACGTGGGCCACGTGCTGGCGCAACAGATATTTGGCCATCGTCGGGACCAGCGTCCGCGACAGCAAGAACGAGCAGACCATGGCGAACATCACGCTCTCCGCCATCGGCACGAACAGGAAGCGCGCCACGCCGCTCAGGAAGAACATCGGAATGAACACGATGCAGATGCACAGCAAGGACACGAAAGCCGGCACGACGATCTGCGAGGCGCCGTCGATGATCGCGGCTTCCACCGCTTTGCCGCGCTCGAGATGGTAGTTGATGCTTTCGATCGTCACCGTGGCCTCGTCGACGAGTATGCCCACGGCGAGCGCCAGGCCCCCCAGGGTCATGATATTGAGCGTTTCGCCGATCGCCGAAAGCGCACCGATCGCGCCGAGGATCGACAGCGGAATCGACGTGGTCACGATCAGGGTCGAGCGCCAGCTGCCGAGGAAAAGCAGGATCATCAAGCTGGTCAGCGCCGCGGCGATTATGCCTTCACGGATCACGCCCTGGATCGACGCGCGCACGAATACCGACTGATCGCCTATCGCCTTGATTTCTAGTTCATCCGGCAGCGAGGGCTTGATGATGTTCAGCATCTTTTTGATGCCGCTCACGATGTCGAGCGTCGAGGTCATACCGTTCTTGAACACGCTGAGCAGCACAGAGCGATTGCCGTCAACATGGACCACATTGACCTGCACCGCGCTGCCGTTGTGCACTTGGGCGACGTCATGCATGTAGACCATCGCCCCTCCCACGCTCTTGATCGGCAGGTCGCCGAGTTCCTGAATTTTCGATGGCGCGCTGTTGAGGTTGACGGTGTATTCGTAATCGCCGATCTTTTCCGTGCCGGCCGGGGTGGTGAGGTTCTGCGCGGCGAGCGCATTGGCGACGTCGAGGCCGGTCAAGCCGCGCGACTGCAGCGCAGCGGTATCGAGATCGAACATCACCTGCGGTGTCTTTCCGCCGAACGGCCAGGGGATGCCCGCCCCTTGCACCGTGACCAGGCGCGGGCGCACGAAGTTCATCCCCAGATCGGCGAGACTCTGCTCGGTCAGCCCCTTGCCCGATAGAGCGAGCTGGATGATCGGCACCGTCGAGGCGCTGTAATTGACGATCAGCGGCGGCGTCGCGCCGGTCGGCATCTGCTTGAGCAAGGTCTGCGAAATTGCGGTGACCTGCGCATTGGCGGTGGCAATATTGACCGTCGGGTGGAAATAGATCTTGACGATACCGAAGGTGGTATACGAATTCGACTCGATATGCTCGATATCGTTGACCGTGGTCGTCAATGCGCGCTCGAACGGGGTGATGATGCGCCCGGCCATCTGATCGGGCGGCAAGCCCTGGTACTGCCAGGCCACGCCGATGATCGGCATGTTGATGCTCGGAAAAATATCGACCGGCAGGCGCAGTGCGGCGAGCGTGCCGACGAGGAAGATGAGCAGGGCCGCCACGATGAACGTGTAGGGACGGCTCAGTGCGATACGGACTATGGCAAGCACGTGGGCACCGGAGAGCGACTTAAATTCTTACACTGGATGTCCATGCAAATCCTCGGGGGCCGGGATCGTTGCACCGGCCGTCAGCTATTGGCCGGTGAGCATGGGACCGCCTGATCTCAGGATCATGCCAACAGCCGTCTCGATCATTTCATTTGAAATAAGCTGCTTGGGAAGGCCGGGCGTGCGAATGTGGCGCAGCATGATCCGCAGCGTGATCACCGTCGCGTGATTGATCGCAGGTCAGCGAATTATCGCGGGATCACTTCGGGGGCTGCTCTTCGACGACCTCGTACCAGATGGCGTTGAGCACGCCGAATGCCAGGGCGAGCCCGGTGCCGAGAATCCAGCTGAAGTACCACATCAGTACGGGCCCTCGTGTCCATGCAGATTTTCAAGAGTAATGCGTCCCTTGAGAACCCTGAATACCCAAGTCGTGTAGGCGACAATAATGGGCAGGAAAACAGCGACCGCGCCCAGCATGAGCAGCAGCGTTTTTTCGCTGCTCGAGGCGTCCCACACGGTCAGACTTTGGCTGGGGAAGGTCGAGGAAGGCATCAAGAACGGGAACAAGGCAAAACCTGCGGTCAGAATCGTTCCGGCCTGCACCAATGCGCTCGCCAACACGGCGGCGCCGGCGAGGCGTGATCGCAGGCATAGATACGCACACACCGCCGCGAGCGTCGCGACGGCAGGCGCCGCCCACATCCAGGGCCATGTGTGGAAGTTCTCGAGCCACGCACCCGCCGCGATGATAACGGTCTTTCGCGTGGGATCGGAGGGACCGGATTGATCGATGCCGCCGACAATTTCGTAACCGCCCATCGAGTGTACCCAGAAACCGCCGGCCACGAAGGCCAGTATAAAAATGACGGATGCCACACGTCCGACGGCGCGGGCACGGCTCGCCATGGGTTCGCCGACCTTCAGCGCCGCATAGGCGTTGCCGTGCAAAATCAACATCGACAAACTCATGATTCCGCCGAGCAAGGCGAACGGGTGCAATAGTCTGAACAGACCGCCGGCGCCCATGAGGCGCTGTAGGGCATCGAAATGAAACGGCAAACCCAGGAATAGATTGCCGAACGCCACGCCGAACAACAGCGCAGGCACCGCCCCGCCGAAGGTCAGGACGGCGTCCCAAACCGATCGCCACCGCGCATCGGTCAATTTGTCGCGGTACATGAAACCGGCCGGCCGGAGGATCAGCGCCAATAGAATGATGAACATCGCCAAGTACAGTCCCGAGAACGAGGCAGCGTACAACAGCGGCCAGGCGGCAAACACGGCTCCGCCGCCCAATATGAACCACACTTGGTTGCCTTCCCATACCGGCTCGATCGAAGCGAGCAGGGTTCGGCGCTCGGCGTCGGTGCGGCCCAGTATCCGAAAGGTCGCGCCCAGCCCCAGATCGAAGCCGTCCATGATCGCAAAGCCGATCAGAAGGACTCCGATCAGCAGCCACCAAACAACCCGCAGCGTCGAGTATTCGAACAGCGGCGCACTCATGGAATGATTCCTTCGTTGCCGTGAGGTGAGCCACCCGCCACGGGCCAATACCCCAGTCCGTCAGGTCCGCGCCGGATGGTGCGCGTCAACAGATAGACATCGACGACCGCCAAGGCGGAGTAAAACACCACAAATCCCAACAGCGAGAGCCACAAGTTGCCCGCGGAAGTTCTCGAGACACCCAGAAACGTCGGCAGCACACCGTCGACGGCCCAGGGTTGCCGCCCGTATTCGGCCACTATCCAACCCAGTTCCACCGCGACCCACGGCAGGGGCAAGCTGAAAAATGCCACCTTGAGGAACCACCGATGCCGTTCGAAGCGATGCCGGCTCGCGAGATAGAACGCCGTCGCAAACATCGCGATGAAGAACAGGCCCAGTCCGACCATTGCACGAAAGCTCCAGAACAGAACGGGAACGTTGGGCACCGTCGACCATGCCGCCGCGTCGATTTGTTGCGGCGTCGCGAGCGCCGGATTGTCGGTGTAGCGCAGCAGCAGCAATCCATAGCCCAGATCCGCCTGATTTGCCTCAAACCGTTGCACCAGTCCGGGGTCCGGCGAATCAGATCCCGAGCGCAGCCGTTGCAGCGCGGAATAGGCTTCCATGCCCTTGATGATGCGTGCGTGGGCTCGCGCCACAAGATCGAAAATACCCAATACCGGCTGGTCGATCGACCGCGTTGCGATCAAGCCGAGCGCCCAGGGAACCTTGATCGCGGCGTAAGTCTTGCGCGCCGCGACATCGGGTAGGCCGAAGGCCGTAAAGCTTGCCGGCGGCGGTTCCGTTTTCCACTCGGCTTCTATCGAGGCGACCTTCATCTTCTGGTTCTCGCCGGCGAGGTATCCGGATTCATCGCCGAGAACGACCACGGATATGGAGCAGGCCAATCCGAAGCTCGCCGCCACCGCCATGGAACGCTTGGCGATGTCGGCATTGCGTCCCCGCAGCAGATACCACGCGCTGATCGCCAGCACGAACACCGAACCCATCACATAGCCGGCGGCGACCGTATGGACGAACTTTGCCTGGGCCACGGGGTTGAACAGCACTTCGCCGAACGAAGATAGTTCCATTCGCATGGTGTGATAGTTGAAGCGGGCACCCACCGGGTGCTGCATCCAGGCGTTTGCGATGAGAATCCACAACGCGGAGAGACTCGATGCGAGCGCCACCAGCGCCGTCGTGATCAGATGGCCGAGCTTCGACAATCGATCCCATCCGAAGAAGAACAGGCCGACGAAGGTCGACTCCATGAAGAAGGCGATGAGACCCTCCAACGCCAGCGGCATACCGAAAATGTCGCCGACATAGTGCGAGTAGTAGGCCCAGTTGGTGCCGAACTGGAATTCCATCGTAATGCCGGTGGCCACGCCCATGGCGAAATTGATGCCGAACAGCAACCCCCAAAATTTCGTCATGCGCTTCCAGATCTCGCGGCCCGTCATGACATAAACGGATTCCATGATGACTAGGATCATGGACAAGCCGAGGGTCAGCGGCACGAACAAGAAGTGATACAGCGCGGTGAGCGCGAATTGCAGCCGGGAGAGGGTGACGACGTCGAAGTCGATCACGAATGACTTCCGCGAAAGAACAGGAACCAGAGCAGGATCAAGCCCAACAGTTTGGCGGCAAGAGTCCAGGCAATCTTGACCTTGAGGTCTCGCCGCCAGTCATCGTCAGGATGCGAAGTCTCAACCACGCACATTTCCCTCACGTCTTGCACTATGATCGGACGCTCGCCGGCAGCTGCCGAGCATTTATACCAGTTTTTTTCGTTCCTCGGGCCCTCGCATGTTATGCAAGTAGCTCGAGAGCGACTAGAATATTCCTGAACAAAGAACCGAACAGTTTTCCGGGGGAAAAATTTGGGTGCCTTACGGCGAATCCAGTACTTTTTCCAGGCCTATGCAGTGGGCCTCGCACTGTGCCTTGGCGGCAGCAGCGCCGCCTTGGCCGACCCGCCGGCCGGCACGGAAACGGGCGCATCGGCTGCCTCCTCTTCGAGCGACGCGCAGACGTCACTTCCGCAGCAGAGCTTTCTTTCCTCGCTGAAGCAGGCTTTCAACAAGAACTTCGACCGTGAAGTGGTGCGTGGGCATTTCGACCTCGGTTCACCGCCGAACGTACATCGATACTATTGTTTGGTCGATCCCAAGACCGGCAAGAGGGAACCCAACGGCGTTCTGGGTGAGCCAATCCCAGCGGCTGACGGGATGACCGGCATCAAGGCCGGTTCTGTCTCTCTCTACAGCTGCGCCGAAGCAGAAAAGCAACGACTGCTGGTTACCACGGGATACATAGTGAGCGTGGCCGCCGGAGGCGTGGTTGCCCCGGCGCAGGCGCAGACGCAGACGCGGACGCATGCGGACGCGCAGACACAGGCGGAAGCGCAGACGCAGACGGAAGCGCAGACGCAGACGCAGACGCAGACGCAAGTGGGAACTCCCGCCTTG
>Ga0137407_10001751_pt1 | contig 14200 bp, 10 predicted proteins | sample CZOMad2_2_16fung_FD_108410 | JGI IMG/M metagenome (GOLD analysis project Ga0137407, IMG submission 108410) | Vadose zone soil fungal communities from Angelo Coast Range Reserve, California, USA - CZOMad2_2_16fungal (Illumina Assembly) | ecosystem: Environmental > Terrestrial > Soil > Vadose...
ACCCTCGGCGTCCACTGAGTGCCGAAAGTATGGCCGCTCCGGCGACGATGAGAACAGGGATAGCTAGATACAATCCAAGATGACTTGTGAGGATCTCGTTGAAGTACTCAAGCACGGAGTGCTCCAGCATTTAGCCTAGAGAGCGAGGTGTCCCTCGCGGTTCTCACAGGGTCATGGATCACGGTGGTCCGGGCATGTGCCCCTTCGAAATCTCGTTGGACGACGCCCTAGTGCCAGCCACATGCGGGGAATGGTACCAGATCGAGCTCTCCTGCCAAGCTCTCCGGCACCATCCGGGCATGGCTACACAATCACCCAACAGGATGCCACCCTACAGGATTCTTGCCAGACCGACGGACCTGAGCCCAGTGGAACGAGAGAGACGCCTCCGCGGGGACTTCGATGTCCTCATCGACGAGATGTTGAAGCACGAGCAGATCAGAAACGACGACCTCGGCGACGGAAGGCGGGCTAGGCAGCTTCCTTCATCTCCACTCGCGGTCGGCCTGTGTGTGACGATTTTGGTAGTGGAGCAAACAGTGTGATGCGGACGACTCTCGTCGGGTCTGCCGCAAGTGGCAGGAAGTCCATCCGATGTCTTGCGAGACTGTCCGATCCCCCGGGTGTCAAGGCGGAATCCCTTGCTGGTATGGCATAATGCCCCCATCGGGAATCCAGCGGAGGAGAAGATGAAGAGACGAAGACGACAGCCGCCGCGAGCACTGGGGCAGGGAACCCCAGCTATCGACCCGCCACTCGAGCAGCACTCACGAGAGGGTATCCGGCGGGGGCCCTGGAAGGGCATCATCATCATGACTGGCCTGATCACTGGGCTCGCGGCCTTTCTCGCCAACCTGATCCAACTTGAGCAGCATCGCGTTGCCGCCCGCCGTACCGAACTAGCAGCTGCGGTTCTCGGTAGTGTTGCGACTTACCTTGAGTTCGGTGAAATCGAGGAGGCGAAGCAGGAGCTTGATTCGCATCGCAAGGATCTTGGGTCCGAACGGGAGACTCCCCAAGACTTTCAACTCGCGGACATCCTCGTGGACGGCTTCGCGGGAAAGACAACGAAGTGGGACTCCGACGATCCGAAGGGACGCAGGTCGTTGTTGGACAGGTTGAAGAAACTCAGCCCTGTATCAACTCATCAAATTCCTACGGAACTCGAAGTACTTCTGCAGTACAGGCTTCCCCCCGAAGGCAGCAACGTTGACCCCTACCAATGCCCTGCGGACTACTTCAAGGCGAAGGCGTCCGTCTTCAGAACACCCTACGGCATGTACCTGGCTGCCCGAGAGTCGCATGCCTCTGACCCAGCCTGGGCGAGAGACGTTCTGCGTCGCGTCACGTTGGACGAAGGACTTAGGAGTCACTGCAACCTCCGCCTTCTTGCAGAGGCTTGGTTGGCGAAGACATGCAGCTTGCTCGGTGATTTCGAGTGCGCGCAACAACAGCTCGGAGCACCGGATGAACTCATCAAATCGTGTCGCGCACAAGGGACGACTCTGGAGGTCCGAGTTCGAGGTGAAGTATTGCGTCTCTCCCGACGATCCGGAGACCATGAGGAGGCTCGAAAGCAGCGCTCATCGCTCGCCAGAATCGTGGATCTGAGGGAGGATGAAGCTGCTCATGGTGGCCCCGCCTCCTTGAACGCTCTCCTTTACCTAGGTTGGGATTCCTTCGAAAGAGGCGATTACGTGACAGCCGGTGAGGAAGGCACACAAGCGAGCCTCATCTGCGATGGAGACCCGTATCTCCGGGGACAATACCCGTACGCTTGTTCGATGATGGAAGTGCTCCGGGCTGGCGCGCGTGTTGCGGTGAATGATGCTCCCGCTGCTGTGGAACAGATACTCACTGCTGCACGTTCCGAACTTTCGGGGATGTCTGGAGGACCCTACTGGAACGACGAGGCGCTTGTAGAACTGCTCGCCGCTGAGGCTCGATGTCGCGACCGTGACGAACGAGGAGCGCGGGCACATCTTGCTGCAGCGACCGAACTCCGAAAACGCATTGAGAACGGTCCATGCGGCACCAGGAAAGTCGGGTACAGCAGGGAATGGGAAAACATCAACGAGAAGCTACGGCATCGCCAGTGTTCACAGTCCAAGACACCGGGCCCTGACAACGAGGATCAAGAATCAGGCCTTCTGGGGCAGGTGACTTGGGCACTGACCCAATCGGCATTCATCGTCGCGAAGATGGAGTCTGAACTATCCTCACTTCGCAATCGAGCCTCTTGAACTCTCACTCGTCATTGTCGGGTTCCTCGTCGACCGACACTCGGGCCTCCGTCCTGAGCGAGTGCGTCGCCTTTAAGACCCGTAGGAGTTCGTTTTGAAGGTCTTGGTTCTTATGAAACTGCTCCCAGATCCCGACGGGAGTGTAGACCCTATCAATGTCGAGGTGACTGACTTCCTTTCCATAGCCCAAGACCTTCGCCATCTCTGTGATCAACTCAATATTCTTCTTGCCGCGTTGTTGCCACCCTGCTGGGTTGTTCAAACCCTCGTTGCAGAGCATCTCGAAATATTCCCTCCACAACTTGCGAACGGAGATCTCATCGTGGAAGGTGAGGTCGATCATGTTAAGCGCTCGCACTGCCTCTGGGGAGAGGGGTTCGTGCCGCGTGGCGATGAGCGCCGTGAGAATGGAGAGCTGATGTTGCCGGCGTTCCTTGCGGTTCTGCAGCCAGACCGAGACGAGGACCGCGATGGCTGGAGAGACGAGTATCGCAAGCGTATTCACTACATCAAGTTTATTCATCGAGTCCGCAGTCCGGTGACAATCGTCTCCCGCCTCTCGGTCACATCAACCGCCGCCCAACGACCTTGAATCAGTGGTGGCGAACAAGTCGGGCACGAGCAGACCTGGGCTGTTGTCGATCGCAATCGCCTCGATTTCGCCTTGGGAATGACTAGCGCCATCACCATTCCCATGCAAACTTATAGACCCAGTTTAGCCGTGGGGCGTCGATCTTCCATCGTAGGGTCTTGCGATCATCGAGAATCTCGATCGAGGCATCTGTAACTAGCTCGCTGCTGGTGGTATCGCGTGATCCCTCCCTCCGTTCCCAGGTCTTCACTGGCTTTCCAGAGGGGAACTGAATCTCAAAGACTGCCTCCTGGGTTGGATGAACAACAGGCAGCGCACCCCAGGATGTGTGGGGATTATTGCAGGCGTTCCAGTATGTTGCGTCTATCACCAAATTGAACCACTCGCCAACTGGTTCTCCTGACACATCCGCAGAGACATCAAAGATTCGCAGCTTCGGTCGTGGACCACCCTGTGGTTTCTCAGTGGTCTCGCGATTTGAAATGTGATGAGATGGTGATGAGAAGTCAGGCGTAGGGACGCCTGTCGTTGCATGCCGGATCGTGAACAGGATTCCGGACGGGCGTAATCGGCGGAGCTTAAAGGTATCCTTCCAGATTACAGGCGACAGCTTTTCGGCAGCATGGCCATCAGGGACGAACTGCCACGCCGAGAGATCGAGCGTGCGCTGCTGCGAATAGACTTCGAAGTCGCTCGGGGGGTCTCGACCTGGCTCTTGGGTGATCAGAGCGGCTGGGTTGTAGAAGTACACAACGATAAACACCGCCAGAGCGCCCCCAGCCTTTACCCAACCTGGAATTTGGACTTCCAGGAACCCCGGGATCATGACTGCAACACCCGCTGAGGCCAGGGCCAGCACAACTCGGAACACTGTGTACTGGAAGGGAGTGGGGTTTGGAACGACAACGGCAAGCGCGATCAACACAACTACAAAGGTCGCCCCAAATGCGAAGGCAAGCTGCCGTTCAGTCGCCTTTCTCATGGCGACCTATAGCGAGTGCTAGACGACTTCGTCCGGTCACCGCAACCGACCGAAGCAATGATACTTCGCGTGGTGGAGATGGGATCGTGCGGGGCGTTCTCTTGGAGGGATTCGATCACTGGGCGGCCTCAGCAGATTCGGAATAGAGTCCGCGCATGATAATCGAATCGCAACACCTGAACAAGCGCTCATCCTTGTTCAGGACACATTGCGGAGTATGGTCTTGGTCCGGTACCTCCGGCTGAGAGCGATGATTGGGATCGAATTCGAATCAGACTTCCGTGGCCCCCGCCTCCACCGGCATCAATATCCTCAGCAGATCTTCCCGCGTGAGCGCCTTCAACCCCAGCGCCGGATCAGCTTCGACGAGAAAATCCGCCAGCTTCCTCTTCTCGCGAATAATCTGATCGATTCTCTCCTCGAGCGTCCCCTTCGTGATGAGCCGAAAAACCTGCACCCCGCGCATCTGCCCGATCCGGTGCACGCGGTCGGTCGCCTGGTCCTCGCGAGCGGCGTTCCACCACCGGTCGTAGTGGATGACGACCGAGGCCGCGGTGAGATCGATCCCCAGCCCCCCCGCGAGAAGGCTCGCGACGAAGACGCGGCACGATTCGTCCTCCTGGAAGAGCTTGATCGCGGCACCTCGGCGACGCGTCTGCCCCCGGAGCCCCGAGTGCTTCACCCCGAGCGCGTCGAGGTGCTCCTCGATCATGTCGAGCATCTCGAGGTACTGGCTGAAGACGACAACCTTCTCGCCCGCCTCGAGGGCCTCGCCGAGAACTTCCTTGAAAAGCTCGAACTTCCCCGACGTGAGATGCCGCGTCGGCTTCCCGTCGAGGATCAGCGCCGGGTGATCGCACAGGCGCTTCAGCCGGCTCAGGATCGAGAAGACGTGGATGAAGTCCACCGGCTTGCCCGGATCGCGGAGCGCGTCGAAGAGGCCGGAGGCCTTCGCGCGCGAGAGGACCTCGGCGTAGAGGACGCTCTGGTGCGGCGTCAGCGCCGCGTACCGCGTGTCCTCGATCTTGGCCGGCAGGTCGGTGAGGACCTGCGACTTGAGACGCCGCATCTTGAACGGCTCGATGGCGCGCTTGAGGACGAGCATCGCCTTCTCGTCGCCGGTCTCGATCGGCCGCGCGAACCTCTTACGGAACGCCTCCGCGCTGCCGAGGTAGCCCGGAAGGACGAAGTCGGTGATCGAGCGCAGCTCCTCCAGGTGGTTCTCGATCGGCGTGCCGGTGAGGACGAGCCGGTGCCTCGCCTGCAGCTTGCGGGCGGCGCGCGCCGACTTCGTCGCGGCGTTCTTGATCTGCTGCGCCTCGTCGAGGATGACGTGCTCCCACGGGATCGTCGTCAGGTGATCGATGTCGCGGGCGAGGATGCCGTACGTCGTCACGACGAGACGCCGCTTCAACAGCGCCTCCCGCTCGCGCTCGCGCTCGTGGCCGTGGTAGACGAGCGGATCGAGGGAGGGAGCGTGCGCGCGGACCTTCGTCTCCCAGTGATCGAGGACGGAGCGGGGACAGACGACGAGGCTGGGCCCCGGCTTCTCGCCGGCGGCCGCGCCCGCCTCGGGAGCGGCGTAGACCGCGAGGAGGAGCGCCATCACCTGGTGCGTCTTTCCCAGGCCCATCTCGTCGGCGAGGATCCCGCCGAGGCTCGCCTCGCGGAGGAACCAGAGCCAGCGGTAGCCGTCGTGCTGATAGGGGCGCAGCTTGCCGATCATCCCCTTGATCTTCGGCGCCTTCACCGGCGGCCCCTCGCGGCGGAGGAAGGCCTCGAACCGTGCGAGGGCCGGATCGGAGACGATCTCGACCTCGGGCCCCCACTCGGCGCGCTGCCGCAGGTAGGCGAGGCGCGACGCGCGGATGCGCCCGTCGATCAGCTCGGCCCCTTCCGGGATCACCTCGGCCGCGTAGCTGAAGCTCTCGCCGCTTCCCGGGAGCGGGACGCCCGCGAGGGTCGTCACGCGGGGGCGCGCGCCGCGCGCCCAGGTCGCGCCGCCCCGGATCAGGATCCAGTCGTCGCCGCGCCTCACGAGGCCGCCCGTCCGCTGCGCCTCGAGGATCTCGGCCAGGGGAAGGGAGTGATCGCCGGCGCGGTAGACAGGATCCATGAAGAGCCAGCCGCCGGGACCCTCAGAGACGTTCACGCGCGCGAGGTGGACGTCGTCGAAGACGCGGCTCGCGCGGACCCGGTCGGAAGGGTCGAGCCCTTCGCGCCAGCCGACGTCCTGCCCGTGCGAGAGGAACTCGACGACCTCGTGCCCCTCGAGGACGCGCGGCTTGAAGTCGGGCGCGTACTGTTCGAGGAGCGCGGTCCACAATCCGACGCGCCTCAGCGTGTCCGCTCCGTCCTCCACCCAGATCGTCCCGTCGATCCGCTCGTGGAGATGGACGGGCTCGATCGTCCGGCTGTGCGCGCGCCCCTCCCTGACGACGGCGACGGGGCTGAGGACGAGGACGCCGTCCTTCGCGTAGTCGGCGTGGAGGCGCATCCGGACCGGCGAGTAGTAGACACGGAGCGAGTCGGCCGCGTCGCTCCACGTGACGCGATCGAGAGCGTCGAGCTCGCGGAGCGCGGCGCCGACGTCGCCGGGAGGGATGGTGAGCGTGACGGCCGGCTCAGGCGCCGGAGGAGGCGCTCCTTCGTCCCCGGAGGCCGCGCGCGCCCCGCGCAGCGCCCGCCGCCGTCCGCGCGCGAGACGGGGCTCCTCGTCCCTGGCGAAGGCGACGGTGAGGCCGTGCGTGTGGCCGCCCCGGTTCACGACGACCTTGATGGGGACGTCGGGAGGGAGGAGGGCCGCGAGCATCGCGGAGGGGTCGGGCCGCTCTGGCTCCCTCGCGGCGGCAGGCGGCTGGAGCCGGCCCCGGAGGGGGTAGCGCCGTCCGGCCACGCTCGCGCTGCGGGAGGGGATCTTCGCCGTCCCGCTCTCCTTCGCGATGACGAGACGGATGAGCGATCTCAGCGACTGGATCGCCTCGGCCGTGGGGCTGACGGCGCCCTCTTCTTCACCTTCGCCGGCGGGGGCGTTGCTCGATCCTCCGTCGCGCCGCGAGATCCACGCGACCAGGGCGGCGACGATGTGCTTGCAGGTCTCGCCGTGATCGACGTGCTGCGGGCAGGTGCACGAGGTGACGAGGCCGCGCGAGCCCTCGCGGACGAGGACGCGGCAGGCCTGACCGTGCCGCTCGGCGACGCGCGCCTCGATCTGCCCCTGCCTCTCCGTGAGATCGCTCAGGAGGCCCCAGCGGACGCACTCGCGCCCCCGCGCGACGACGCGGGGGTCGGCGAGGTTGCCGAGGTCTTCCGAGCGGAGCGAGAGGAGCCTGTTCATGAGGTAACCGGGCAAGGTAGCACCCGATCCGATGAGGATCAAAGATGCAGGCGCTGCTATCCTCCCGACGAGGTGAACGATCGCATGTCCAAAACGCTCTGGCCCTACGCCGAAGCCGAGAGGATCCTCGAGATCTATCCCGACGCGGCCCCCTTCCGCCTCGAGACCGGCTACGGACCCTCGGGGGCGCCGCACATCGGCACCTTCGCCGAGGTGGCCCGGACGACGTGGGTCGCGATGGCGTTGAGCGATCTCAGGGCGTCCAGGATGGCGCCGGGGGCCGAGAAGGACAAGGCGTGGGAGATCGTCGTCTTCTCGGACGACATGGACGGGCTCCGCAAGGTCCCGCTGAACATGCCGGCCGATCTCGGCGAGCACCTCGGCAAGCCGCTCTGCGACATCCCGGATCCTTTCGGCTGCCACGCCTCTTACGCTCACCACAACAACGCGCTCCTGTGCGGGATGCTCGACCGCTACGGCTTCCGGTACACCTTCAAGGCGTCGCACGATCAGTACCGCGGGGGGGTCTTCGACGACGGTCTTCGGATCATCCTCGAGAAGGTCGAGGAGGTGCGCGCGCTCATCATCCCGACGATGAAGGAGGCGAACCGGCAGGAGTGGTCTCCCTTCTTCCCGATCTGCGAGACGTGCGGGCGGATCTACTCCACGCGCGTCACCGGCTACCACGCCGACCGCGGCACCCTCACCTACGTCTGCGACACCGCGACCGGCGGCCGGCCCGGCTGCGGCCGCGCGGCCGAGATGCCGGTGACGGGCGGCCGCGTGAAGGTCGGCTGGAAGGTGGACTGGGCGCTCCGCTGGTTCACCCTCGGCGTCCACTACGAGATGTACGGAAAGGATCTGATCGAGTCGGCCGAGCTCTCGCGGAAGATCGTGAAGGTCCTCGGCGGGCGTCCGCCCGTCGACTCCTTCTACGAGATGTTCCTCGACGAGACGGGAAGCAAGATCAGCAAGTCGGTGGGGAAGGGGCTCACGGTGGACACGTGGCTCACCTACGCGCCGCGCGAGTCGATGCTCCTCTTCCTGATCAAGAACCCGCGCAAGGCGAAGAAGCTCTCCTGGGACGTCGTCGCCCGCACCGTGGACGAGTACATCGACCTCATCTCGAAGCACTATGAAGGCGAGAGGCCCGATCCCTTCCGGGACGAGCTGGAGTTCGTGTGGCCCGATCCGCCCGGGAGGAGCCCCTACGAGTACCCGGTCTCCTACACGCTCCTCTTCACGGTGATGGCCAACATCGGCATCGCCGATCCCGATCTCATCGCCGAGCGCGTCTGGAACTACCGGGGCCGGATCCCGGAGAGCGACGCCTTCCTCCAGCAGCTCCTGAGGCACGCGGCCGCGTACTACAGGGATCGCGTCGAGCCCGGCAAGCGGCCGGCGGAGGTCCCGCCGGAGCACCTTCCCCTGATCCTGAAGTACGCGGAGTTCCTCGACGTCGAGCGCACCCCGGAGGAGATCCAGCACCAGTCTTTCCTCATCCCCCGGGAGGCGGGTCTCGAGCCCGGGCCCTTCTTCAAGACGCTCTACGGCGTCCTGTCGGGGCAGGAGCAGGGGCCGCGCCTCGGCCCCTTCGTGAGGATGATCGGCCAGCCGCGCGTCGCCGCGCGCCTGAGGGAGGCGGCGTCTAGTCGGTCTTCACTTCAAAACGCTTCAGGTCCTTGATCTCCGTCCGCAGGTATTCCTTCAGCCGCGCGATCAGCCGCGCCTCGGTCTGCCTCACCGCCTCGCGCGTCGTCCCGAAGTGGTCGCCGATCGCCTGGAGCGTCAGCGGCTCTTCGGCGACGAGGCGATGGTCGAGGATGTAGCGCTCCTTCTCCTTCAACGTCGCGGCGAACCCGGCGATCTTGTCCTTGAGGATGGTCTGCATCTCGTCGCGCGAGACCTGCTCCTCGGGCCCCACCACGTCGGCGGCCATCGTCTCCCAGACGGAGCGATCGTCATCGCTCCCCGGCCCCCCGGCCGGCTGATCGATCGAGAGGTCGCGCCCCGACAGCGCCCGGCCGACCTCGACCACGTCGTCTTCGCCGGCGCCGAGGTTCCGCGCGAGGAGCTTCGTCCCGGCGTCGATCCCCAGGCTCATCAGCCGCTGCCGCTCCCGCCTGAGGTTGTAGAAGAGCTTGCGCCGGACGTTCGTCGTCCCCACGCGGACGAGGCTCCAGTGATCGAGCAGGTACTTGAGCATGTAGGCGCGGATCCAGTACCCGGCGTAGGCGGAGAAGGGGACGGTGCGGTACGGGTCGTACTTCTTCACGGCGTGGAGGAGGCCGACGTTGCCCTCCTGGATCAGATCGAGAAGGTTGAGGTACGACCGCCGGTAGTCCATGGCGATCCTCACGACGAGACGGAGGTTCGAGGTCGCGAGGCGACGGGCCGCCTCCTTGTCGGCGTGCTCCCGGACACGGATCGAGAGCGCGCGCTCCTCCTCCCGGGTGAGCAGGGGATACTGTCGGATCTCGGCGAGGTAGCGGCGCAGCGGGTCCGCGGGGACCAGGCCCGTTCCGGCGGATTCCGCCGGCTGCGGGAGAAGCTCGCCCGCGAGCGGCTCCCCGGGCCCGGCCTCGACGGGCGCGGGGAGGGTCTCTTTCGTTTCGGTTTTCCTGCGTCGTTTGGGCATGCTTGTCGGTGACGGAAGATCCGACTACATTGTACCACCTCGCGGCGCGGCGTCTTTTGACACGGGTTGGGCGGTATGCATAATGCCCGCGGTTCGACGTCATCTGGACTCATTGGAGGTGCCGAGTGGCCGGGAAGGCGAAGGCCGAACTGATCATTTCGAAGAGCAGGACGAAGGACGCCGTGAAGAAGTGCAACGTCTCGGGTGACTTCTACGGGGCGTTCGACAAGAAGGTCCGTGAGATTCTCGCAGGCGCGGAGATGCGCGCGCTCGCCAACAAGAGGAAGACGCTGCGACCGCAAGACCTCTGAGCCGCCGACATCCTCTCGCCTGAGTGGCGAGATCGTTACCCGTTGATGCCCCGCCGCATGCTGCGCGGGGCTTCGTCTTTTATGGGAGTTTTCGAACAGAAGAAGGAGGCTGAGCGATGTGGGACAAGAAGGATCAGGAGAAGGAACGCACCCCTGTAACGACCGCTCCTCCCAGGAACGAGCCCGGGGCTTTCGTCCCGGTCGCTCCTCCGCCGCCCGCCGCGGCGGTCGCGCACGCGACGAAGGGCCGGGCGGCGAACATCGGATCGTCGCTGTTCATCAAGGGCGAGGTCTCCGGAAGCGAGGACCTCACCGTCGAAGGCCGCGTCGAGGGGAGGATCGATCTCAAGGATCACAACCTGACGATCGCGAACAGCGGGAAGGTGAACGCGGAGATCCACGCGAAGAGCGTCACGGTCATCGGCGAGGTGATGGGGAACATCCTGGCCGACGAGAAGGTCGAGATCGCGGACACGGGGCGCCTCACGGGTGACATCCACGCGCCGCGCGTCTCCATCTCCGACGGAGCCCAGTTCCGCGGCAGCGTCGACATGGCGCGCGAGAAGGTGACCGCCGCGCAGAGCGTCGCCAACATGAAGGAGAGGATCCAGGCCCAGGTCCAGACGCAGACGCAGGTCCAGACGCAGATGCAGGGGAAGGCCGCGGTGCAGGGCTAGCCCCCTCGACCCGGGGAAACGACTCATGTTTCGCCTCGATGCCAGAAGGGAGTCGCCGGGGACGGGCGGCGCCGTCGCCTCACCACCGGCGGTGGCCTGCCCGCTCCTCCGGCCCTTCCTCCGGCGGGTCGAGAAGCTCCATGCGGCGCCGCGCGTCCTCCTCGTCGGGGAGATGTGCGGATCGAACGTCTCCTTCCTGGGCGAGCGTGGATTCCAGATCGCGGTGGAAGGCTCCCCCGCGTCGCCGGCGAATTACGAGGAGGTCCACGCCGGGGCGCTGCTTTGGGATCACCTGGCCCTCATGAAGACCGCGGCGGCGGCTCAGTGGATCGCCCGGATCGCCCAGGGGTTGATCCCGGGCGGAGCCGTCCTCGCCCTCTTCCCGCCGGCGTCGGAGGGGGTTCCCTGTCCCCGGACGCGGTTCCGCATCGTTTCCGAGGAGCTGATCTGCCGGGAGGTCCTGCAGGAGCGGACCGACAAGGCGCAGGTCTATCAGAACCGGGACATCATCCGACTCTTCGCGGGCCTGGACCTGGATCTGCTGCACACGCACAGGAGCGGCCACCGCGAGGTTCTCTTCTTCAAGGGAAAACCTTCCGGCGCCGATCCGACAACGGCCTCTCCGTCGCGCTGAAACCCCCCGCGTGACGGGGTTTTCTCCTCAGGATGTCGGTGGTGAGGGTCAATTCCCTCCGAATCCTGTCTCCGGATGGACACATCTTGCCCGGCAACAGCCGCCCGGTGATCCCCGTGAGCCACTTTCGAGCTCGTGAAGGGGGAAGACAGCTTCAGAGGGTTCAGTGGGTTAGACGAACTTCGAAACGATTGTTCCCCTCGTCGGCATGACTGGCTCGGCGATTGCTTGATGTCTGAACAGAGAGTGAGCGGAACGCATCTGAAGTCCAACGAAGGGGAGGGGGGGACGCCATGACAAGTCTCGACGTCACCAACACTCGCGCCACCCGGTTCGATGCGGCACGGCCGAAGTCGGACCGTCCCAGGGCTCTCATCTGCAAGGCCGGCCCGGTCGAAGTCATCGACATCTGCATGATGCAGTTCAGCCAGGAGGCGGACATCGAGCAGGTCGCGACCCTTGCCGAGGCGATGCAGCGTTGCCTGGACGGTGGCGTCGATATCCTCTTCGTCAACCTGTTTTCATTTACGGCTCGCGAGCTGACGGCGCTGGCGGGTTTTCGAAGCCTGAGGCCCGCGCAGCAGGTGATCGCCGTCGCCGGCCCCGAGATGAGCAGCGCCTTCATCGGCTCCGATCTCGTGGATGACGTGCGCATCATATCGAGCTCGAAGCACTCGACCCTCCACTCCAGGGCCTGACTCCAGGGCCCCACCCCCCGAGCACATCCGCACCAACAACCCACCGGCCCCGCAGGAGACGGGGCCCTCCTCTTTTCCATCGTGATCCGGGGTGGGCCCTCAGGGCGACGGGGCGATCCGGCGGAGGTTCCCGCGAAGGAACGCGATCCGGTCGGGATCTTCCTCGAGATCGATGAGGTGCCGGAGGAGGGGCGCCGCCTCCGAAGGCCGCCCGGATTGGACCAGCGCGTCGACGGATTCGGAGAGGCCTCGATAGTCGTCAGGGTAACGCCGGAGCAGGTCCGACCAGACGGCCAGGGCGTCATCCCACCGGCGGCGGCTCATGAGAAGCGATCCGAGATCGTAATAGAGGGTCGCGTTCTGCGCGGTCCACTCGAGCGCCGATCGGAGATGAGCCTCGGCGGCGTCGTCGTCGCCGCGTCGCGTGGCGGCGGCGGCCTGATCGCGCTCCCATCCTGAGACGGAAGCCGCGAGATCCGTCGCCATCTTCATCCGCTCGAGGGCGGACGCTCTCCGGCCGAGAAGGAGGTCGGCCCGGACGAGATCGAGGGCGGCGTCCACGCTGCCGCGCGCGGGCTTGGTCACCTCGGTCCACTCGTCGAAATACCGCGTGAGCTCCCTCTCCGCGCACGCGGTGTCGCCGGAGGCGAAGCAGGCCCGGCCCCAGCTCCTGTGAAGGAAGGCCGCGATGACGGGAGGGGGGCCGAGCTTCGAGGCCGATTCGAACTCCCCGAGCGCGCCGGGAGCCCTGCCCGCGGCGCGAAGCGCCCGCGCCAGAGCGAGGTGCGCCTCGGCGGCGTGCGGCTGCGCCAGCACGGTCCGCCGGAGACGATCGACGTCGGCCTCGCCCGCGCTCCCGCTCTCCTCGAGGAGGAGGCCATAGCGCGACGCGGCCGGAAGACATCCCGGATCGATCTGGAGCGCCGACGCCCAGGCGGCGCGCGCCTCCTCCTTCTTTCCCTTCATGGAGAGGATGTCGCCGCGCAGCGCGATCGCCCTCGCGCTCGCGGAGGCCGTGACCGCCGTCCCTGCGGGCGCCCGGTTCAACGCTTCCAGCGCGCGCTCCTCCAGGCCCGCGCGCAGGAACTGATCCGCCAGCTTCACCGGGAAGAGGGCCGCGTCACCGGCGGAGACGCCGCCGAGGTCCACGTGGTCGAGGGGGGAGGAAGGAGCGGCTGAAAGGAGCGCGTCGTTCTCGAGGTCGGTGGTCTTGTAGAGGTTTCTCAGGGCCGCGAACTCGATGAGGGCGTTGTCGTCGGTGTTGGTCTCCCCCTCACCCACGAAGCTCCTGACCGCCGCGCCGCCGGCCCTGAACTTCGAGAGAAGCGACGCGGGATCCGTGATCTTCACGCGCGCGAGGTCCGCGGCCACGGCGGGATCGCCCATCCTCTTCGCGATCGCGGCGACGTCGAAGCGGATGGGCGACGCGCTCGCCATCACGAGCGTGTCGCCGGGGGATCCCTTCACGACGACGACGTCCTCGAAGACCTGGGAGAGGGTCCTGAGCAGGGCCTTGTAGGCGTCCGGATCGAGCCCGTAGAGCTGGACCCACTGGCAGAGGATGCCGCCCGGGGCGAGCCTCTGCCGGGCCATGAGGAAGAACTCGCGCGTGAAGAGGCGCGAGGGCCCCGAGAGCCAGGGGTTCGAGGGCTCGGAGACGATGACGTCGTAGCGCGCGTCGTCCACGAGGAGCGCGTGGCGCGCATCGTTGATCTCGATCCGGAGCCGGGGATCCGAGTACGGGTCGTGGTTGAACTCCCTGAAGAAACGCGATGCCTCGATCACCGCGGGCTCCAGCTCCACCGCGTGCAGCGATTCGAGCGTCGGCAGGCTCAGCATCGATCCCGCGGTGATCCCGCTCCCCCAGCCGATGACGAGCGCGTGGCGGGGATCGCGGGCCGCCATCAGGGGGAACTGCCCCAGGAGGATCTGTGTTTCCATGTCCCCGATGGAGGAGGCGTCCACCTTCCCGTTCACGGTGAGGACGAGCCAGACGCGGCCACCCTTCGTGAGCGGCCGCTTCTCGACGGTGACCGTCGTCGTCGCGCCGTCGCGATAGAAGAGCTGCTTGTGAGCGTTCTGGTACTC
>Ga0137407_10001754_pt1 | contig 14177 bp, 16 predicted proteins | sample CZOMad2_2_16fung_FD_108410 | JGI IMG/M metagenome (GOLD analysis project Ga0137407, IMG submission 108410) | Vadose zone soil fungal communities from Angelo Coast Range Reserve, California, USA - CZOMad2_2_16fungal (Illumina Assembly) | ecosystem: Environmental > Terrestrial > Soil > Vadose...
ATGGGCTACATCCGCGACTACGTCCGCGACTACGGCGGCGGCCTCGTCATGATCGGCGGCGAGGAGAGCTTCGGGCTCGGTGGCTACTACCGCACCCCGATCGAGGAAGCGCTGCCGGTCACGATGGAGGTCAAGCAGAAGGTCGAGATCCCGAGCCTCGCCGTCGTGCTCTCGATCGACCGATCCGGCTCCATGGCGATGTCCACCGACGAGAAAGTCACGAAGCTCGACCTCGCCAAGGAAGCTTCGCACCTGGTGGTGGACCTGCTCGACGAGCGCAATGAAGTCGGCGTGATGAGCTGGGACACCGAGTTCATCTGGGACGCGCCCGTGCGCCCGGCCAAGGACAAGGCGGCGATCCACCACGCGATCGCGACGATCAAGGCCGGTGGCGGGACCGACGGCTATCCGGCGCTGAAGGAATCGTATCAGGTGCTCTTCGAGCGCCCCGCGTTGCTCAAGCACGTGATCTTCCTGTCCGACGGACAGATGACGCGGGGCGACTTCCAGGGACTGCTGCGACGAATGTCGAAGGACAAGATCACCGTGTCGACGGTCGCGATCGGTAAGGACGCCGACGTCCAGCTGATGGTCGACGTCGCCAAGTGGGGCAAGGGTCGCTTCTACTACACCGAGGATTCGCAGACGATCCCGCGCATCTTCACGCTCGAGACCCAGCTGGCCTCCAAGGCCTCGCTCGTGGAGCAGCCGTTCAAGCCGCAGCTGACGTCGCCGGGCCACGAGGCGATCCAGGAGATCGACTGGAAGAGCGTGCCGCCGCTCGGCGGCTACGTCGCCAGCACGTTGAAATCGACGGCGGACCTCGTCCTGATGAGCCACCAGGAGGACCCGGTGCTCGCCACCTGGCGGTACGGCCTGGGCCGCTCCGTCGCGTTCACGTCCGACGCCAAGGCGAAGTGGGCGGTGCTCTGGCTCCGGTGGCGCGAGTTCAACAAGTTCTGGTCGCAGCTGATCCGCTGGACCTTGCGGAGCGGCACCCGGAGCGACACCGTCGCGATCGTGGATCGGCGCGAGAACATGGGCGAGATCGTCGTCGACGCCGTCGACCCGAAGGGCGAGTTCATCAACTTCCTCGACTCTCAGGTGGCCGTGATCGCGCCGAACCGGGAGCGGTCGGTGATCGACCTCGAGCAGGTCGGACCCGGGCGATATCGCGGTCAATTCTCCGCCGCCCAGGAGGGTGTCTACCTCGTCGGCATGGCTCAGCGGCGGAACGATCGCGTGATCGGCTCGCAGCTCGCGGGATTGGTGGTACCGTACGCTCAGGAGCTGCGTGACCTGGGCGTCGACGAGAGCCTCTTGCGCGAGCTCGCGGAGCTGACGGGCGGAGGAGCGCTGGCGAAGCCCCAGGACGCGTTCCTGACGGCACGGCGCCAGTCACGCATCGGCGTGGAGATATGGCCGTGGCTCGTCAGCCTGGTCGCGCTGATGCTCGTCCCGGAGATCGCGCTTCGGCGCCTCGGTCCGGGGGCGCTCGAGCGGTTTGCCATGCTCATCCGTCGGGGTCTCCGGAGGAAGGAGGTTCCGTGATGTGTCGACCTGGCTCGCGGTCATGGATCGTCGCGGCGGTCGTGAGCGTGCTGGCCCTCGCCGTGACGGGCGAGGTGAGCGCCGCCGACTCGAAGCTCCGCGTCATCGTGATCGTGCCCTTCGACGCGACGGCGCTGGAGCGTGAAGAGCAGTGGATGGGCGAGGGTGTCGCGCAGATTCTCGCCCTGGGTCTCGCGCAGCAACCGTCGATCGTCCAGATCGAGCGGGCGCGGCTGCGGGCGACGAGCCGAGTCGACGTGTGGACCGAACCGGTCCTCGCCCAGGCGGCGCGGGCCATCCGGGCGGATGCCGCACTCTTCGGTCGGCTCGAGCGTCGTGGCACCGACCTGGCGGTGGTGCCTCAACTGATGGAGATCAAGCCGAGCGGGCCGGACGTCACGACCCTCGAGCCCGTGGTGGCGCCTTCGGGTGAGCTGTTCAGTCGGCTCGCGACACTTCCGGTCGGGTACGCTCGGGCGCTCCGCGTGTCGATGACCGAGGCCGACGCGGCCCGGATCGAAAAGGCCGGGCGGCCGACGCGGCTCCCGCGGGCCTTCGAGCTGTTCGCCCGGGGTCAGATCGCGGCGCAACGCGGTGACCAGGAAGGCAACGAGGCTGCCGTCGATTTGCTGTCCCGGGCGATCGAGGTCGACCCGAGCTTCGTCGTGGCCACGTACATGCTGGGTGTGGTGCACTCGTCGCTTGGCAACCGGTGGAAAGCCGCCGCGCAGTTCCGCGCCTCGACGCAGCTCGACGCGTCCTACCCGGAGCCGGCCAAGGCGCTCGGCGATCTCTATCTCTCGCAGCCGCGGCGCCTCTTCGATCAGGCGGTCGAGGCGTACAGCAAGGCGATCGAGCTCCGACCCTTCTACGCCGAGGCCTACGTGGGCCTCGGTGACGCCAAGGCCGCGAAGAGCGACGTCGACGGCGCCATCGCCGCCTACCAGAAGGCGCTCGTCTACAACCCGGTCAATCCACGAGTGCACATGAGCCTCGGGAAGATCTACTACGGTGAGAAAGGCCTCTACTACGAGGCCGTCACCGCGTACAAGAAAGCGATCGATCTCGATCCTCACTCGGTCGACGCGCGCATGGGGCTCGGCGAGGTCTACGAGGAAAAGGGCCTCTACAAGGAGGCGACCGAGGAATATCGGAAAGTGATCGAGATCGACGGCAAGCACACGGGCGCGATGTACAACCTCGCACTCGTGTACGAGAAGGTCGATCCCAAGGCGGCGATCACGCAGTGGGAGCGCTACATCGAGCTCGCCGCACCGCTGGCGACGGAGAAAGACTGGGTCGACGTCGCTCGCCAGCATCTGAGGAAGCTCAAGAATCAGGTCAAGGACTAGGCGGCCGCGCCCTCGGCCGCTTGCGTCGCCATTCGTTCGCCCGGACCTGCCCATCGGTGCGACCGCGAATCTATGGGGAGCGGCGCCGCGCCGACAGCTATGATACCTGCGTGGTCAGTTGGCAGTGGGGGATCCCGTGGATGAGCTGAGGAAGGACCCGACGCGAGGGCACTGGGTCCTCATCCGCCCGAAGGCCAAGCCCGCGCGTCAGACGGATTGTCCCTACTGTCCGGGCGCAGAGCACCTCACCGGGCCGGAGATCGCCGCGTACCGTCCGGAAGGCTCGGCCGCCAACAGTCCGGGATGGACCGTCCGCGTCGTTCCCGAGCCCGATGCGTATTTCCGGATCGAGTGGGAGTTGGTCCGCGAGGGCGTCGGGATGTTCGACATGATCAATCCGCGTGGGGCGAGCGAGCTCGTCGTCGAGTCCCCTCGGCACGACGACACGCTCGCGTCGATGGGCCCCACCACGCTCGAGGCCGTGCTGTGGATGTATCGGGACCGGCTGCTCGATCTCAAGCGCGATGGTCAGATCCGCGACATCCTCGTGTCGCGACGCCACAAGAAACCCGGCGTGGCTGGTCACCATCCATACACGCGCGTGACGGCGATCCCGATCGTCTTCGACGAGACGCGACGCGAGCTGCGCGAGGCGCGCGAGTACTACCAGTACAAGCGGCGCTGCCTCTACTGCGATATCCTGCGCCAGGAGATCGGCGCCGAGGAGCGGATCGTACGGCTGACGCCGGCGTTCGCCGCGATCGTTCCGTATGCGCCGCGCGTGCCGCTCGAGACGTGGATCCTGCCGCGGCAGCATGCGTGCTCGTTCGAGGAGGCGATCAAGCCCGAGAACCTCGGGGACCTGGCGCGACTCCTCTCAGGCTACTTCCGAGCGCTCGCCCAGGGATTCGGAGACCCGGGATACGAGATGGTCTTGCACACGGCGCCCAACCTCCGGTCGCGCATCTTGCAGGGGGATTGGGCCACGATCCGCGACGACTATCACTGGCACATCGAGATCATTCCCGAGCCCGAGCACGCCAACCGGATCGGCGGCATCTTCGTCAACGAGACGAGACCCGAGGCGTCAGCCGCCGAGCTACGCCAGGCCTTGGCCAAGCAGAGCTGAGCCTCTCTGAAGCGCTTTAATCCTTATCTGAGCCTATCTACCCGGAAATATTAGACAAAGCCAGATCGCCGCCTGTAAATAGTCGGATTCTCAGTCATTCCAGCCCTTTCGAGTTGACGCAGGGCCCCTACGGTGTGAGAATGCGACTGAAAGAGTCGCCGATAGAAAGAGTCGGAGATAGGGCCTTGCTAATACAAGGTGTTCGGGAAGGACGCGAGGGCTAGAACGATGCTCCGCTTTACGAAGCGCGCCGACTACGGGCTGATGGCGATCCACTACATCGCCACGCATAACGGCCTCGGCGCCGTCAGCACGAAGCGGATCGCCGAGGAGTTCGGGATCCCGCCCGAGCTGCTCGCGAAGATCCTGCAGCGCCTGGCGAAGCGGCGGCTCATCGTGAGCCAGAACGGCCCCAAGGGTGGGTATGTGCTGACGCGTCACCCCGCCGACATCTCGGTCGGCGAGGTGGTCCGCGCGCTCGAGGGACCGATCAGTATCGTGAGCTGCCTGGACGGCAGCGCGTGTCCGCAGGAGATGCACTGTAACCTCAAGCGGCCCGTGCAGAAGCTCCAGACGGCGATCAGTCAGCTGCTCGACACGATGAGCCTGGCCGAGCTGAGCAACCAAGGTGTTTCCGAGGTCCTCACAATCAAGTGATGCAGGGCGCACACCGGCACGAGACGGAGAGAGCCAGATGCTGAAGTTCCCGATTTTCATGGACTCGCAGTCGACGACGCCCGTGGACCCACGAGTCGTCGAGGCGATGATTCCCTACTTCACCGAGAAGTTCGGCCATCCGGCGAGCCGGAACCATTCGTTCGGCTGGGAGGCCGAGAACGCCGTCGACCATGCCCGCGATCAAATCGCGAAGATCATCGGGGCCCGCGATCCCAAGGAAGTCATCTTCACCTCGGGCGGGACCGAGTCGATCAATCTGGCGGTCAAGGGCGTCGCCGAGATGTACCGGGAAAAGGGCAACCACATCGTCACCACCTTGATCGAGCAGCGGGCGAGCCTGGACGTCTGCAAGCGTCTGGAGCGGCAGGGCGTCGAGGTGACGTACGTGCCGGTGCGGCCGGACGGCCTGGTGGAGCTCGATGCGATTCGCCAGGCGATCACGGACAAGACGATCCTCATCTCGATCATGTTCGCGAACAACGAGATCGGCACGATCCAGGATATGGCGGCGATCGGGAAGCTGGCCAAGGAGAAGGGGATCATCTTCCACGCCGACGCGACCCAGGCGGTCGGGAAGATCCCGGTGAACGTGGAGGCAGCGGGGATCGATCTGCTGTCGTGCACCGCTCACCTGATCTACGGACCCAAGGGCGTGGGGGCGCTCTACGTCCGGCGCAAGGCGCCGCGCGTGCGCATCGCGCCGCAGATCGACGGTGGGGGACACGAGCGCGGCATGCGGTCGGGGACTCTCCCGGTGCCGCTCATCGTCGGCTTCGGACGCGCCGCGGAAATCTGCGGCGAGGTCATGGCGGAGGAGGGCGCACGGCTCTCGAAGCTGCGCGACCGGCTACAAGACATGATCCTCTCCAACGTCGACGAAGCGTACCTGAACGGGCACCCGGAGCGCCGGCTCCCGCACAACCTGAACATTTCGTTCGCGTACGTCGAGGGTGAGTCCGTGTTGATGGGGCTCAACAAGGAAAGTGCCTTGTCCTCGGGCTCGGCCTGCACCTCGTCGACGCTCGAGCCGTCCTACGTGATCGGCGCGCTGGGGGCGAGCGCCGAGCTCGCCCACTCGTCGATCCGCTTCAGCTTGCACCGGTTCAGCACCGAAGAGGAAGTCGAGCACGTCGGCGCGCGGACGATCGACGTGGTCAAGCGGCTGCGCGAGATGTCCCCGCTCTACGAGCTGGCCAAGGAAGGCGTGGATCTGAAGTCCATCCGGTGGAAGGCCGACTAAAGGGGGTTCGATCATGGCCTATAGCGATAAGGTTGTCGATCACTACAACAACCCACGGAATGTCGGGTCCTTCGGGAAGGACACTCCGGGAGTGGGGACGGGGCTCGTCGGCGCGCCGGAGTGCGGCGACGTGATGAAGCTCCAGATCAAGGTCAACCTCGACACCGGCGTCATCGAGGACGCGAAGTTCAAGACGTTCGGGTGTGGCAGCGCCATCGCGTCGTCGAGCCTCGCCACCGAGTGGCTGAAGGGCAAGACGGTCGACGAAGCGGGCAAGATCAAGAACACCGACATCGTCAACGAGCTCAAGCTCCCGCCGGTGAAGATCCACTGCTCGGTGCTGGCAGAGGACGCGATCAAGGCGGCGCTGGCCGACTACCGGGAGAAGAACGCACCGGTGGACGCTCCGGCGTCGTCCAAATAGGTAGGAGCGGGAGGAAGAGAGTCCATGGCGGTCACACTGTCGGAAGCGGCGGCGAAGCAGGTGAAGGAGCTCAAGCAGGCGCAGAACCTGCCGGAGACCGTCTTCTTGAGAATGGGTGTGAAGGGGGGCGGGTGCTCGGGGATGTCGTACGCCCTCGAGTTCGACAGCGAGATCGGTCCCCACGACAAGGAATTCGAGATCGACGGGATCAAGGTCGTCGTCGACAAGAAGAGCTATCTGTACCTGAACGGCACGACGCTCGACTACGTCCAGCAGGGACTGACGGGGGGCTTCACCTTCGTCAACCCCCAGGCGAAGTCGAGCTGCGGATGCGGCACCTCGTTCTCGGCGTAGCCGGGTCCGCGAGCGACACCGAACGGGCCCGGCGGAGGGCCCGTTCTCATTTTGAGGAGGGCATGGATCACTTCGAGGTGTTCGGGTTGCCGCGACGGCTCGCGATCGACACCGCCGAGTTCCAGCGGAAGTTCTACGAGCTCTCGCGCCGCGGTCATCCGGACTTCCACCAGGGCGCGCCCCCGGAGCGCCAGGCGGAGATCCTCGAGGCCTCCGCACGCCTCAACGCCGCGTATCGCGCGCTGCGCGATCCGATCGCGCGAATCGAATATCTGGTCCGACTCGAAGAGGGCCGCGAGACGCGTGAGGGCGCCACGGTGAAGCCGAAGGCGCCGCCCGAGCTGCTCGAGGAGATGTTCGAGATCCAGGAAGCGCTCCAGGAGGCCCAGTCGGGCCAGCCGGGTGGGCTCGACGCCGGCGCGAAGGCGACGCTCGGCGCTCAGCGCGAGCGGCTCCGCGCCCGGTACGAGCAAGAGGAACTCCGGCTGCGCGGCCCGCTCAGCCAGGCCTGGGACGCGGCCGGCCCCGCCGAGCGGGCCGGGGCGCTGACCGCCTTCAAGGAATCGCTGGCGGCGCGGGCCTACCTGCGAACCGTCATCGACGACATCGACGGAGCGCTTGGAGCAACCGAGGAGGGTCATGTCTCGCATCGTCGGCATTGACCTCGGCACCACCAACAGCCTGGTCGCGTACGTCGACGAGAAGACCGGTCGGCCCCGGGTCATCCCCGATCGGGACGGGCAGGTGCTCTTGCCGTCGATCGTCTCGTTCACGGGCGAGGGCGTGCTGGTGGGCGCCGCCGCGAAGCGGCAGCTCGTGCGCCGTCCCGCGACGACCGTCTATTCCGTGAAGCGGCTGATGGGGCGAGGTTACGACGACGTCAAGGAGGAGCTGCCCTACCTCCCGTTCACGGTGGTGCCGTCCGAGGGCATCGTGAAGATCAAGATCGGCAGCCGAGAGGTCACGCCCCCGGAGGTCTCGGCGATCGTGCTCAAGTCGCTCAAGGAGCGCGCCGAGGCACATTTCGCCGAGCCGATCGAGAAGGCCGTCGTCACGGTGCCCGCGTACTTCAACGACAGCCAGCGCCAGGCGACCAAGGACGCCGGCCGCATCGCCGGCCTCGACGTCGTCCGCATCGTCAACGAGCCGACGGCGGCGTCGCTGGCCTACGGTCTCCAGCGCATCCGCGAGGGTCTGGTCGCCGTCTACGACCTCGGCGGCGGGACGTTCGACATCTCCATCCTGAGGGTGAAGGACGGAATCTTCGAGGTCCTGGCGACGAACGGGAACACGCACCTCGGTGGAGACGACTTCGACCGCGCCATCGTTCTGTGGCTGCTCGAGGACATCCGTGTTAGGCACCACGTCGATCTCGCGCGCGATCCCGAGGCGATGCAGGAGCTGCGGCTCGCGGCCGAGGCGGCCAAGATCCGACTGTCGGCCGACGAGCGGACGGTCCTGACCATCCCGTTCGACGACTTCACCTACCACCGCGAGATCACGCGCGCCGAGCTCGAGCAGCTCATCGAGAAGCTGGTGGATTCGACCCTCATGCCGTGCCGGATGGCGCTCGCCGACGCGGGGCTGTCGCCCTCGGACGTCGACGAGGTGGTCCTGGTCGGCGGATCGACGCGGGTTCCGCTGGTGCGCCGCCGGGTGCAAGGACTCTTCGGCAAGGCGCCGCACAGCCAGCTGAACCCCGACGAGGTCGTCGCGCTGGGCGCGGCGGTCCAGGCGCACATCCTGGCCGGCGGCATCACGAACATGCTCCTGCTCGACGTGACGCCGCTGTCCCTCGGCATCGAGACGCTCGGCGGCATCGTGAGCGTGCTGATCCCGCGGAACACGACCATTCCCACCAACGCGCGCGAGATGTTCACGACGTCGGTGGACGGCCAGCGCGTGGTCGACATGCACGTCGTCCAGGGCGAGCGCGAGCTTGCCAAGGATTGTCGCTCGCTCGCCCGCTTCGAGCTCTCGGGGATCGACCCGATGCCGGCGGGGATGCCCAAGATCGAGGTGGTGTTCCTGATCGACGCCAACGGCATCCTGAACGTGACCGCCACGGAGCTCAGGAGCCAGAAGGCCGCCGCGATCGAGGTGAAGCCGACTTACGGCCTCTCGGAAGCCGACGTCGAGCGGATGGTGGAGGACTCGTTCACCTACGCCGAGGCCGACGTGGAGGCGCGCCTCCTGATCGAGACGCGCAACGAGGCCGACACCGTCATCACCCATGTCGAGCGCGCGCTCGCCCAGGGCCGCCAGCTGATCGGCGACGAGGAGCACCGGTCCATCGTGGCGGCGCTCACGGCGCTGAAGGACTCGCGCGCGAGCACCGATCGCGACCGGATCCGGGATGCGACCACGGCCATGAACCGCTCGACCGAGCATCTCGCCGAGATGATGATGGACGCGGCGCTCAAGGGGGCGCTGGCGAGCCGCCGCGCCGACGAGGTCATGGAGAAGTAATGGCAGTCCACAAGGTGACATTCCTGCCGCTCAACGTGACGGTCGAGGTCGATGACGAGAAGTACCCGCTGGCCGATCACGGCAAGCCCGGGTCGTTGCTGGACATCGCGCTGGCCAACCACATCCATCTCGAGCACAACTGCGGCGGAAGCTGCGCCTGCACGACCTGTCACGTGATCGTGAAGGAAGGCGAGGAGAACCTCTCCGAGATGCAATCGGACGAGGAAGACCGGCTCGATACGGCGGAGGGTCTCACCATTCACTCACGGCTCGGGTGTCAGGCGGTGGTGCGCGGCAACGTCGTCGTGGAGATCCCGAAGTGATCACCTGGCGGGACACCGAGGACATCGCGATCGCGCTCAGCGAGGGCCATCCGGATCTCGATCCGTTGACGGTCCGATTCACCGATCTCCAGCGCTGGGTGACCGAGCTGACGGGCTTCCGCGACGATCCCAAGGGATCCAACGAGAAGATCCTCGAGGCGATTCAGATGGCCTGGCTGGACGAATACCGCAACCGATGACCGCGGTGATCGCGGCCGGGCGCCTACCAGGTCACGACCTGGTCGGCTTCGAAGATCAGCTCCAGGAGCTGCCCGTACGAGAGATCACCGTCGAGGCGACGAATCGGAACGCCGGCCGGGAGATCGGACGCGGCGCCGCCCGGCAGGACGACCACCGTGACGCGATCGCCGGCGCGCACCTGCCGGTCGAGCACGGTCCACGCGAGGGTGGTGTCCGCGCCCTTGACCAGGTGGAGCACGGCGGCCATCAGAACACCAGGAAGCGTCGGCCGCGCTGGACGAGGCCGGCGATCTCGTCGCGGGTGACCGGGATCACCGGGTGGCCGTCGGCGTTCCAGGCCGCGTCACTCGGCACCGCATCCTTCTCGACGTGGAACGGCACACCGAGTGCCTTGAGGTTCGCGCGAAACTTCGCGATGTCGTCGCCGTCCACGAGCTCGTCGGTGTCCTCGTCGAGGAGATGGACGCCGGCGCCCAGCAGCACGAACACGACGTCGTTCTCGCCCGCGAAGACGCCGAGGCCGATGCGCATCGCCTCGTTCGCGCGGTGGGACGCGCGGGGGTCCGTCGAGATCAGCACGATGACCGGCGGGCTCGCGGCCACGGAGTCAGTTGAGGGCGATGAACCGATCGGTGGCGTTGATCAGATCGGTCAGGACGACGAGGCCGCAGTACGTCACGGTGTCCGCGTCGCGCAGCGGGATACGCCGCTTCTGGCAGCCGTAGGCGCAGACGAACAGCTTCGCGCCGCGCTCCGGCAGGGCGCGGATGCGCGGATCGTCGAGCGCGCGCACGCCATCGTCGATGAGGTACAGATAGAGGTCGGCCCCGCGATCGAGCGCCGCGCTCGAGAGGCCCACGGCCGTCTCGAGGTTCGGGTGCTCGAGCCCGGTGGAGAGCAACACACCGAGTTTCTTCTTCGCGAGATCCATCGCGAATCGAGCGTAGCATCGTAGAAAATGGAGAGCAAGCCGATGAGCCGTCGAGTGTATCTGGATTACAACGCGTCGACACCGGTCCACCCCGAAGTGCTCGCCGAGATGCTCCCGTATTTCTCCGACGTCTACGGAAACCCCTCGAGCATCCACGGATTCGGGCGTGAGGCGCGCGAGGGCCTGGACCTGGCGCGCGAGCGGGTCGCGCGATTTCTGAAGGTCTCCAGCCAGGAGATCGTCTTCACCTCCGGCGGGACCGAGTCCGATAACTTCGCCGTGAAGGGCCTCGCCCAGGCCAAGGGCAAGGGCCATCTCATCACCTCGCAGGTCGAGCACCATGCGGTCCTGCGCGCCTGCCGGGCGCTCGAAGCCCAGGGCTTCGGTCTGACCTGTGTCGGGGTCGACGAGTTCGGCAGGGTCGACCCGGACGAGGTGCGCCGCGCCATTCGTCCGGACACCCTGGCGATCAGCATCATGCACGCGAACAGCGAGGTCGGGACCTTGCAACCGATCGAGGCGATCGGCCGCATCGCGCGCGAGCATGGCGTGCCGTTCCACGTCGACGCGGTGCAGACCTTCGGCAAGCTGCCGCTCGACGTCGACGCCCTCGGCATCGACATGCTCTCGTTCTCGGCCCACAAGATCTACGGGCCCAAGGGCGCCGCCGGACTCTACATCCGCAAGGGGACCAAGATGGTCGCGGTCCAGCACGGGGGCGAGCACGAGCGGCGCCGGCGCGCCGGCACCGAGAACGTGGCCGGGATCGTCGGGCTCGGCAAGGCGGTCGAGATTCGCGCGCGCGACATGGGCGCGGAGGCCGAGCGGCTGACGGGGTTACGCGACCGGCTCTGGAACGGCCTGCGCGCGCGGGTGCCCGACCTGCAGCTCTCCGGCCACCCGGTCCAGCGGCTCCCCGGCACGGCGAGCCTCCTGTTCCGACACGTGGAGTCCGAGTCGATCGTGCTCGGTCTCGATCTGAAGGGGATCGGCGTGTCGGCCGGCTCGGCCTGCACGTCCGGCAACGTCGAGCCGTCGCACGTGCTGGTCGCGATGGGCGTCTCGCTCGACTGGGCGATGGGCGCCGTCCGGTGCTCGCTCGGACGCTCGACCAGCGCGGAGGACATCGATTACGTCATCGAATGCGTGGAGCCCCTCGTCAAGAAGCTCCGCCAGGCGATGCCGGTGGGGGCCGCGTGAGCGCCGGCTCGTTCCAACGGAGCTGACGAGTGTTCGGCAAGATCCGACGCGATATCCGGGCCGTGCGAGAGCGGGACCCGGCCGCGCGATCCACGCTGGAGGTGCTCTTGTGCTACCCGGGCGTGCACGCGCTGGCGTTTCATAGGGTCGCCCACGCGATCTGGCGCCGAGGCTGGACGATTCCGGCGCGTTTGCTGTCCCACATCGCCCGGTTCCTCACCGGCATCGAGATCCATCCCGCCGCCAAGCTCGGGCCGGGGCTCTTCATCGACCACGGCATGGGCGTCGTCATCGGCGAAACGGCCGAGGTCGGCGAAAACGTCACGCTCCTCCAGGGCGTGACGCTCGGCGGAACGAGCCTCAAGCGCGAGAAGCGTCACCCGACCCTGGGCGACAACGTGGTCGTCGGCGCCGGCGCCAAGATCATCGGCGCCTTCAAGATCGGCGACGGCAGCCGGATCGGCGCCGGCTCGGTCGTCGTCCGCGAGGTGCCGACGAACTCCGTTGTCGTGGGCGTTCCCGGCCGGGTAACATACCGGGACGGGCAGCGGGTGGCCGGAGAAATCGATCTCGATCAGACCGATCTGCCGGATCCCGTGAGCAAGGCGATCGAGCAGCTCGTGGAGCGGATTCGAGTTCTCGAGGCGGAGCTCGAGACGGTGAGAAAGACAATCGAGGAGGAACGCGCGTGAATCCCAAGGACATGCTGAGCCTCAAGGAAGCGTCGACTTATCTCGGCATGGATGAGCGAGCGCTCGCGTCGCTCGCCACCGAGCGTCGGATCCCGTCCGTGCAGCTCGACGGCGCCTGGGTGTTCTCGAAGAAGTCGATCGACAAGTGGCGGTGGCAGCAGACGCGCCGCCAGTGATCTCGCGCGACCAGGCCTGGTCAGTCCTCACCGAGTTCACCAAGAGCGACAGTCTCCGCAAGCACGCGCGCGCGGTCGAAGCTTCCATGCGGGCCTACGCCGGCCGCTACGACGAAGATGCTGACACGTGGGGCGTGGCCGGTATGCTCCACGACTTCGACTACGAGATGCACCCGCGCGCACCACATCATCCGATCAAGGGCGCCGAGATCTTACTGTCACGCGGCGTACCCGAGCCGATCGTGCACGCGATCCTGGCCCACGCCGACTACGCCGGTGTGCCGCGCGTCTCGCGACTGGACCGCGCGCTCTACGCGTGCGACGAGCTTTCCGGCTTCGTCCACGCCGTGGCTCTCGTCCGGCCCGGCCGGGTGATCACCGGCCTCGAGCCGCCCTCGGTCAAGAAGAAGCTCAAGGACAAGGCGTTCGCGCGCACCGTCAACCGCGACGACGTCTATCGTGGCGCCGCCGAGCTCGGCGTGGACCTCGACGCCCACATCGCTTTCGTCATCGCCGCGCTGACCGACGTCGCCCCCGAAATCGGCCTCGCCCGCACCTGATCGCCAGGAGGCCAGGTCGTACCGCCTGTGCCTATGCCAGACTCACGACGGGCTGATCGCCCCACCGCCGACCGAGTGCCGCCGAGGCCGCGGGCGGGGGTCCCTTTCGCGACCCGTGTAGTCAGGATCGACCGCAGCTTCGCGCATCGAACCTCGACGCCGCGGGAAGTCCGCTAGCGTGGTCGCAAAAGGGACCCCCGCCCGCGGCCTCGGCGGCACGTCGACCGCGACGAGAGCGATCACGCACGTCGACATGGACGCGTTTTATGCGGCGATCGAGCAGCGCGATCGACCCGAGCTGCGCGGCCGGCCGGTCATCGTCGGCGCGAGCCCGACCGGCCGCGGCGTGGTCTCCGCGGCGTCGTACGAAGCGCGACGGTTCGGCGTGCACTCGGCGATGCCGATCGGACGCGCGGCGCGGCTCTGTCCCAACGCCGCGTTCCTGCCGGTCGACATGCAGAAGTACCAGCGCGTGTCGGTCCAGGTGATGCACATCCTCGCCGACTTCTCGCCGCTCGTGGAGCCCGTCTCGGTCGACGAGGCCTTCGTCGATCTCACCGGGACCGAGTCCTTGTTCGGCAGCCCGCTGGATGCGGTCCGACGGATCAAGCGCCGGATCGTGGACGAAACCGGCCTGACGGCCTCCGCGGGGCTCGCCGCCAACAAGTTCGTCGCGAAGGTGGCGTCCGACCTGGAGAAGCCCAATGGGCTCGTCGTCGTCGCCGCCGGCGACGAGGCGCGATTCCTGGGCGCCCTGCCGATCGAGCGGCTCTGGGGCGTGGGACACGTCATGACCAAGGAGCTGCGCGAGCTCGGCTTCACGGCGATCGGCCAGCTCCAGCGGGCCCCGCGCGCGGTACTCGCCAGGCGGTTCGGCAAGCACGGCGACGCGCTCTA
>Ga0137407_10001756_pt1 | contig 14176 bp, 12 predicted proteins | sample CZOMad2_2_16fung_FD_108410 | JGI IMG/M metagenome (GOLD analysis project Ga0137407, IMG submission 108410) | Vadose zone soil fungal communities from Angelo Coast Range Reserve, California, USA - CZOMad2_2_16fungal (Illumina Assembly) | ecosystem: Environmental > Terrestrial > Soil > Vadose...
GGTCCGTTCAAGACCCGCGCCGAGGCCGAAGAGTGCTGGCGCGAAGTCTCGGAAGAAAGCCGCCACAAGGCCGGCGTGCGCTTCTCGATCGTGGAAGAGCCCTCGCGCGTGATGGCTTAACGGTTAATAAAAACGTCCAAGGACGGAGCGGTCCCAACCGGTTTTCCGGCTGGGGCCGCTCACGTTTTGAGCATGCAGTGGGCGTAAGCCTTTGGGAACAAACGCGCTTTGCGGATGGCCTGGTTACTGATAGGTTAACAATGTTCCGATCCATCAGGACAAAGGTCGTCAGCGGATGTCAGACGCACAGAATACCAGGAGCGAAGCCGTCGGCGATGCACGTCCGATGCGGTTGCGCGATGCGCTCCGAAAGGCGCGGATCGAAGCGGCCGATCGTACCGGCGTGGTGGTCGACCTGCGCGATGCCGAAGTCGCCCGGCTCGAAATTCTGAACGAAGCGCTCGATCCGTTATTTGCACAAGTTCCCGACACCGTCGATCTGTTCGATCGCGGCATCAGCCAGGGCGAGACGCCGCGGCTGTGGATCGATGTGGTGGCCCACGTTCTGATGGGGCGCGACAAGCGCATCTATCGTTTCGTGCAGGACACTCGCTTCGGCCGCATCGTGCTCGCCGAGTCCCACGATGTCCCGGTCATCGTCGCCGCCGTCACCGATTATGTCGCGCGCCGCATGATCGAGCGCGAACATGCGCTGGTTGCCACCCCGATGGCCGCACCGGTCGTGGCCGAGAAACCACGCCGCGGCGGGTTCTGGACCTTCGCGCTCGGCTTCATCCTCGGCGCGGTCGCGCTGTTCGGGTTGGCACTGTTTGCGAGTCTGCGGAGTCTCTGACGTCGCTCGGTCATTGCGAGCGAAGCAATCCATGGCCGGCGCAGTTAGAATAGCCGCGTCTGTCGTACCTCTCGCACGCGAAGCGCATCGTTTATGCCACGCACCGCCTGGTCGCACCGCCATCCGGCGCCGTCGCGCAAAATCGAAAACAGATTATAGGCGGCTGCCGGATAGCGGCCATGCGCCAGCGCAGAAGCCGACGGCACCCCGATCGCCGGAATCGAACCGTTCGGCCCGTCGATCCAGATCGTGGAATGAACGTGATCGTGCCCGTGCAGGACCAGCTCCACGCCGTGCTGTTTCAGAAGCGCAAGCAGCTCCGATGCATCGGTCAATCGTTTGGTGCGTGCGTCCGAGCGCAGCGGGTGATGGATGAGGAGGACGCGGAACGCCCGTTCGGAAGAAAGGCCCGCGAGGATTTGCGCAAGCGCTTCCAACTGGCTGCGTCCGAGCCATCCCGTCGCCATCAGCGGCGGCGTCGGGACCGCAGACGACACGCTGATCAGCACGAGCGGGCCGCGGCGACGCACGGTTGGAAACGCCCCGTTGCGATCGGACGCATCGTCGCCGGCGAGATAGCTTGTCCACGCCTCGGCGAAGCGATGTTGGGTGGCACGAACATAGGCGTCGTGATTGCCGGGAATGACCGTGACGCGATCCGGCGCGCCGACGCTCTCCAGCCAGGTCCGGGAGGGCGCAAACTCGGCATCAAGCGCGAGATTGACGAGATCGCCTGTGATCGCGATGTGGTCTGGCGCTTGCGCTCGCATGTCAGTTACCAGCGCATCGAGCACGCCGCGCTTGTGGAATTTATGCCGGTTGCGCGTCCAGTTGAGATAGCCGAGCGCGCGCTTGCCGGCGAGCTCGGAAAGCCGCGGCCGTGGCAGCGGCGGAAGATGCGGATCAGACAGGTGCGCAAGGACGAAAGCCGCCATCACCTAAAATCCGCTTCCATTGCCAGCACGAAAGGGCTGCCGCACGATCGCCTCATGATTTTTTGCAAGATCCCCGAATGTATTGGCAAGCCGGCCGCCGCGATGCAAGGATCAAACGCGATGTCCGAATCTCCAGGGGATTCCCGTGACGACGAGCCTGCAGGGCCTGCGAAGGAGGTTAGAGCCGGCGCTGCGGCGGGTTTTTCATTTCTATTGGCGGTTCGCCCGCGGCATGACGCTCGGGGTTCGCGCCGTTGTGCTCGATGGTGAAAATCGCGTGTTTTTGATCAAGCACAGCTACGTCAGCGGCTGGCATCTGCCGGGCGGCGGCGTGGCGGCCGGTGAAACCTTCCGCGACGCACTGCAACGCGAGTTGGCGGAAGAGGGACGAATTGAATTGACGGGCGAGCCGGCGCTGCACGGTGTTTTCTTCAACAGCCATGTCTCTCGCCGTGACCATGTCGCGGTCTATCTGGTCCGGCATTTCAGGCAAGATCGCTTGCCGGAGCCGAACCGCGAGATCGTCGCCTGCGGGTTTTTCGAAACGGCAGTGCTGCCCGCGGAGACCACCAGTGGCACGCGCTTGCGGATCGCCGAAGTGATCGAAGGCAGGGAACCGATCTTGACCTGGTGTTAGGGATCGTTAGCGATCGGTCTCTATGATCGTGGGCGAAAACCCTAATGATCGTTAAGGATTTCCCGATGAGCGCCGCGCAGGATCCAAAACGCCCGCCCCAGCTTCGCGGCGACCTTGCCAGCATGGCGCAGGCCCTCGCGCAATTCGCCGAGCGCGAATTTCCGCAAGCCGAGCCGGCGCAGATGCGGATTGCCGTGCTGGTGCCGTGTTTCAATGAGGAGGCCGCGATCGCCAGCGTGATCGCCGATTTTCGCAAGGCGCTCCCCTCGGCCGACATCTTTGTCTATGACAACAATTCGTCGGACCGCACCGTCGCGGTGGCGCGCGAGGCCGGTGCCGAGGTGCGCAGTGAGCGCCGCCAGGGCAAAGGTCATGTGGTCCGCCGCATGTTCGCCGACGTCGACGCCGACATCTATGTGCTGGTCGACGGCGACGCGACCTATGATGCCGCCAGCGCCCCGCGCATGATCGATGCGCTGGTGTCGGATCATCTGGATATGGTGGTGGCTCTCCGCGTCGATCAGGCTGTGACTGCCTGGCGACCGGGCCACCGTATCGGCAATCGGATGCTGACCGGCTTTCTGTCGTCGGTGTTCGGCGAGGCCTTCAAGGATATTCTTTCCGGGTACCGGGTATTCTCGCGACGGTTTGTCAAATCCTTTCCGGTGCTATCCGATGGCTTTGAGATCGAGACCGAGTTGACCGTTCACGCGCTCGAACTGGCGTTGCCGGTTACCGAGATCGCAACGCCCTACTATGCCCGCCCGGAGGGATCGGTCAGCAAGCTCAACACCTGGCGTGACGGTTTGCGGATTCTCGGCACCATCCTAAAGCTTTACCGCTCGGAAAAGCCGTTGCGCTTTTTCACGGTGATCGGCGTTTTCCTGATCCTGATTTCAGTCGGCCTCGCGATCCCGATTATCGTCACCTATCTCGAGGAAGGTATCGTTCCGCGCCTGCCGACCGCGGTTTTATCGATGGGCCTGGTGATTCTCGCCGTGCTCTCGGTATCATCGGGACTGGTGCTCGATACGGTGACGCGCGGTCGCCGCGAGATAAAGTTGTTGGCCTATTTGTCTCAAGCCGCCACCGGTAAGAATTAACCGGACTGTCCGGCCGCTGAGACGATGGACCGCGTGGCCGCCAGATGATATCCCGCGCATCATTATGAGCGATCTCTCTCTCACGATATTGGCCGAGACCGCCAACGACGCCCAGGCGATCGAACGTTTGCACGACCGCACCTTCGGGCCCGGCCGCTACGTGCTGAGCGCTTACCGGCTTCGCGAGCATGTCGACCATCTGCTCGATCTGTCGTTCACCGCGCGGATAGGCACGCTTTTGGTAGGATCGGTCCGCCAATTGCCGATTCTGATCGGCGAATCCAAGGCCTTGCTGCTGGGGCCGCTGACGGTCGAGCCGCCGTTTCGCGGCCGCGGCGTCGGTCGCGCGCTGCTGGAGCGCGCGATCAAGGATGCCAAAGCAAAAGGACATCGTTTGATACTGCTGGTCGGTGACGAGGTCTATTACAGCCGCGTCGGTTTCACGGCCGTGCCGAAGGGCCGGGCGAGCATGCCCGGTCCGGTCGACTACAGCCGCCTTTTGGTGGCGGAGCTCGTCGATGGCGCATTCACCGGTGTTTCCGGAGCGATCCGCCCGGACTGGAGCATGGCGCGATAATGTCACGCTTCAGCACACGTGGGATATCCGGCCCTTCACAGCTTTTGAGTGACGCCGACAAAGAAACCGCGGCGCGGTCCGAATTGCGGCGCGAACACGCCGATGCCGGAGCCGTCCCTGATCTCATAGATCTTGTCGAACACGTTGACGACATCGAACTTCAGCGTGGTCGGCTTGTTCGCCGCCACGACGTTGAAGTCGTGCGAAACCCCCATATTGACCTGGGTGTAGGATGGAACGTGATCGGAGTTCACAAAGCCCGACCGCAGTCCGCTGCCGTAGATCATCGAGGCGCTGAAACGCGTGCCTTCCCACAGATAAGAACCGCCGGCCGACGCGGTCAACTGCTGGGCATGATCGGTGAAAATAAAGTGGTTGGCGATGAATGCCAATTCATCCGGGCCGAACAGAAACTGGTTCGATACGATGTTGGTGCCGATTTGTGTCGCCCAGGCCAGATTCCCGTACGCGCGGAAACCGCCGTTGACGTAGTTGACTTTCAGTTCGACGCCCTCGTTGATCCCGCGCGCGTAGTTGAATCCGCTAAGCACATAGGCCGCGCCGAACTGGCCGTCGTCGAGCAAATCGCGGGCGGACTTGTAATAGGCGTCGATGCCGACTTCGAGGCCGGGTATCGCGCGAATCTTCTGGACCACCCCGACGTCGAAGACATTCGACCTTTCCGGCAGCACCGGATCGCTGGTCGGGACGGCGGGAGTTTGCGTGTTGGCAGGTGCGGTTGGGGGCGTGACCAGCGCCAGATTGACGGGGGCGGCGATCACCTGCTGCGGCGGCGTGAAGTATCGCGCGTAGCCAACATGGAAGGTGGTGTCGTCATAGGGTTTCCAGGTCAGGCTGATGCGCGGACTAAGCTGATTGGCATCGACATATTGATACATCTGGTCGAACCGTAAGCCTGCATTAAGGGTCAGTTGGTTGGTGAGCTTCCACTCGTCCTGAACATAGGTGCCGATCAGCCAGCCGGTCTTGGAGCTGGAATCGAACACGGTGAATGGCGGACCAAACGGAGCGCCGGTTACGGGATCGGTCTGATTGCCGGTTGTGGGATCGACCGGCAATACGGTGGATATGTTGGTGACCAGCGAGCGTTCCGAACTGACGGAAAACCCGAATCGCAGGGTATGGGCGTAGCCGATGCGATAGGCGGTGTCTTCCTGAATGCCATTGATGATGCTCTGACGGTAGACATCAGACGATAGCCCGTTGATAAGGACGTCGCCGATCAGATCGGGCCTGAAATGCAACTGGTTGTAGCGGTTGAAATAGGAAATTTGATAGTCGATGTCTTCCATCGATTTCTGGTAAGCGACGACATTGAACTGGGTCAGCTCATACTGCCGCTCATTGAGCTGTGACGAGTCGAACGCATTCAAACCGAAGGCCGTAAAATTGGCCGGCTGGCCCGGATTGTTGGGAATTTGAAACGCCGCGTTGGATACACCGCTCATGAAGGTCAAGCGGCTGGCGGGATCGAGTACGGTCGAGAGATAGAGAAATCCTTTTTCCTGTGATGTGTGGTCATGGATCGCTTCACGGGCCGGCGTCGGATTTTCGATTCCCAGATTATTCTGCAGATAGCGTCCAGAAAGGAAATATTGGGTTTGCCCGACCGTGCCGCCATATTCGAAACTCGGCGTGATCGTGCCATGGCTGCCGCCATAGAGGCTGACACTGCCTGAGTTGTTGAAGGCATCCGCCTTGGTCTGGATGTCGACCACGCCGGCCGTGCGCAGGCCGTATTGTGCCGGTAGCGCGCCGGTGATCAGGCTCAGTCTGCCGACGATGCCGGTGTCGAGGATCTGGCCGAAAGCGCCGACGCCGTCGGGAAGCTGAATGCCGTTGATGCGATACTGAACATTGCCGTGCTCGTTGCGTACGTGCAGGTCGCCACTTGCAGCGGAATCCTGTGTCACGCCTGGAGCCTGCAACAATACCTTGTCCAGCGTGTTGTTGGTGCCCTGCGGCAGAGCCTCGATCGCCTGCTGATTCAATTGATATGTTCCGGCACCGAGGGGTGCCAGAATGCTGTGGCGGGCCTCGTCGAATTTCTCGTTCTTGCCGGCGATCACCTGCGCCTCGGTTTGCGGCGGCGTGACAGGGGTCTCGCGGCGCTGGCCGGTGGTCACGCGGGCCCGTGGACGGCGTGGCGGTTGCACGCGACGTGGCGCCACCACCTCGATGCCGGGGAGCGCGGTCGTGCCAGTTCCGGTGGGCGCCGGCGTCTGCGCCAGCGCGGTGCCGCCGAGGCCGAGCAGCAGCGATGCCGAGCTGGAGAGAAGAAGAGTGCCTTTTACAGAAAACGCCATTGTCCTGATCCTGAGAAGCGCGGCCGAAATTCGTGTTCGTCGACGAATTCGAAAAAACGCTCACCGTCGATGTGACGGACCGATTCCGATTCATGCCCTGCGGAACCGCCACGCATGTCGTGGCCATTCCGCAGGGATCATTCACAATCGATGTCAGGAGAGCGGAGGTGCGCGGGGCTGAAACGCCGATGATGCCGAGTTCAGATGGGCGAAGGCTGCGTTCGCGGTCAGGTAAAGGAATTCGATGGCTTGCGGCAGCAGCAGCACGGGAAGCGTTGCGAACAACGCCGTGTTCGCCAAAGCGATAACGGCACAGACAGCGCAAGGGTCGCTCGGCTGGTCTGAATCGTGATTAGGTGCCGGCAGTTGCTGCTGGGCGGACTGAATCGATGTCGCGGCCTGCGCCACGACCCCGTGGAAATGACCGAATGAAAGCACCAGCTGCACGGCGAGCGCGAGCAGCGCCAACCATGCGCCATGTCTGATGTTCGACCGGAACCAGTGCATGCCGATAAACGCCCCACGCCGAAGCTCGGGACATCCCGGCCGCTCCGACGTAACAATATAACATCGCAAGCTTCGGCCGAGAGTGTCAACTCTGGTCCAAGCGGGCATGATGAGAATTCGCTTGCGCTGTGTGATTCGCGCAACGCCTGGGGTCCTGCGGAGACTCGCGCGCGATCAGCGTCCTTCGCGCAGCCAGGTGGCGGCGAACGCGCCGAGCAGCAGCAGCAAGCCGATCAGCCCGGCGAAAATCGGCAATACACCGACGCCCCTGACGACACTCGCGTCGCGCATCTTCACGCCCATCCAGCCGTCGCCACGGAATATGCTGGTTGCCCGCACGGGGACGATGCGAGGCAGCTCGACGCTCGAGCCATCGACGACGCGCCGGGCGTCGCCGCCGGTCGCCAGCGCCAGCGGCATCAGCCACTCGGTCGTGGAGGTGACTTCCGAAAATTCCTTGGGGTTGGTCGGGCCGACATTGATCAGCGCTTTCAGCGTGCCGTCGGTCGCCTGCCACAGGCCGAGTTCGTTGGCCGGGATCGCCGCGGTCCACGTGCCCGGTTCGCCGGCGCTTAACGTCAGCTCGCGCGTTGCCCCGGAAGGCGAGGTTACCGTCACGGGTGCGACGCTGTCGGCCATGGTCTGGCGCTGTACCACAAGGTCTCGGCCACGCACCTGCAGATGCAACGCCTCTTCGTCGAGGTCGGGCTGTTTCATCAGCCAATGCGACATTCGCCGCAGCAGGTCGAGATGCGGACCGCCGCCTTCATACCCGCGCGCCCACAGCCAGATATGGTCGGACAACAACAATGCGACGCGCCCCTCGCCAAACCGCGACAGCAGTAGCAACGGTTTGCCGTCGGCGCCGGTCATGACGGGCGGGCTGGTCGCGTTGCGGGTTTCCACCGTGCGGAAGAACCGGCTCCAGTGCGGTGGCTCGCTGCCTGAACCTTCCAGTCCGCGCGTGACGGGATGGCGTTTGCCGACGTCGCTCAGCATGGCGTAGAACGGCTTCTCGGTGACGCCGGCGGGTTCGGCGGGTAGCACCGAATCAAGCGGCGTGCGCCAGATGCTGGTCGACGAAGCGTAGTCGGGCCCGGCGGACACCAGCACGGCGCCGCCGGCGCGCACATAACGTGCAATATTGTCGAAATAGGCGATCGGCAGTACGCCCTGGCGGGCGTAGCGGTCGAAGATGATCAACTGGAATTCGTTGATCTTCTGCTGAAACAGTTCGCGGGTCGGAAACGCGATCAGCGACAATTCATTGATCGGAGTCCCGTCCTGCTTTTCCGGCGGGCGCAAAATCGTGAAGTGCACGAGATCGACGCTGGCGTCGGATTTCAAAAGGTTGCGCCAGGTGCGCTCACCGGAATGCGGTTCGCCCGAGACCAGCAGCACACGCAATTTGTCGCGCACCCCGTCGATTGCGACCACCGCGCGGTTGTTGACCAGCGTCAATTCATTGTCGAGCGGCGACGCCTCGATCTCGACGATGTTGGGTCCAGCGTGTTTGATTTCGACGTCGACGTTGACGGTCTGGCCAGAGAGCACGGTGCGTTCGTTGATCACCTCGCCGTCGTAACGCACCACGACCTTGGCGCGCTGGCCGCTGGCACCCTGATCGTCCAGCCGGTAAGTAATGGTCTGGACCTGTCCGACGATGCCGAAACGAGGAGCCGCCGAAATCGCAATCCGGCGGTCGCGCTCGTCCTTGCGGCCCGTGATCAGTGCGTGCACCGGCGCCTGGAATCCCAGAGCCGCTGCATTCGCGGGGATATCATGCACGCGCCCGTCGGTGATCAGGAAGGCGCCGGCAACGCGATCGACCGGAACGTCCGACAGCACGGAGGACAGTGCGCCGAACAACCTGGTGCCATCGGTTTCGCCGTCGGCCTGGCCAGCCTCGACCAGCCGCACTTCGAGGCCGTTGATCTTCTTGAGGCTGTCGACCAGCGCCTCCTGGGCTTTTACGGTCTCGCGGGTGCGGTCGCCGAAATTCTGACTCGGGCTCTTGTCGATCACGACTGCGGCCACCGATGAGAGCGGCTCGCGGTCCTCGCGGGTGAATGACGGGTTGGCCAGCGCCAGCAGGATCAGCGCCAGCGCCAGGATGCGCACCGCAGCGCCGCGCGGCCGCCCGAGCAGCAGCAAAACCGCGATCACGACGATGGCCGCGAGCGCAATCCAGAGCACGAGCGAGGGGACAAGCGGGGTAAACGCGATGCCGTAGTTCATGGCACGCACCCGTCAACTTCGTCATGGCCGGGCTTGTCCCGGCCATCCACGACTTGACAAGCAGCAAGAAAGACGTGGATGCCCGGCACAAGGCCGGGCATGACGGCGTAATTCTGGCAAGCGCTCATACTCATTTACTGTCCCAGCCGTTCGATCAGCGCCGGCGCATGCACCTGGTCGGCCTTGTAGTTTCCGGTCAGCGTATACATCACGATGTTGACGCCGGCACGGAAGGCGAATTCGCGCTGCCGCGGTTCGCCCGGCGAAAGCGGCAGCATTGGCTGGCCGTCGGGGCGTATCGCCCAGGCGCCGGCAAGATCGTTGGAAGTGATGATGATCGGCGAAACCCCGTCGCCTCCGCGGGCGGGATGCGACGCCGTATCCTCGTCGTCATCGCGCGGCAAGGTCTCAACCCAGGTTTGGCCGGTGTCAAACCGGCCGGGAAAGTCGCGCAACAAATAGAACGTCTTTGTCAGCACGTGTTCTCGCGGTACCGGCTCAAGTTCGGGAACGTCGAGCGATGAAAGAATATTGCGCAGCGCCAGCATGCCGGGTGTCTGCGATGCGGCGCTGTCACCCGGCGACGCCTCGATGGCGTCGCGGGTATCGAACAGCACCGTGCCGCCCTGCTTCATATAGGCGTCGATGCGGTTGATCGCGTCCTGCGGCGGCTTTGGCGCGCCCGGCACGACGGGCCAGTAGATCAGCGGGAAGAATGCCAATTCGTCACGCGCCGGATCGACGCCGACGGGATCGCCGGCCTCAAGCGCGGTACGCTGCGCAAGAAATAGAGTGAGCCCGGCCATCCCCGCCTTGACGATGGAGTCGACGTCGGCATTCCCGGTCAGCACGTAAGCCAGACGGGTTTGCGTGGTTGCCTGGATGGCGAAATCGTCGGCGTTGGCGGCATGGGTCGGCGACGGCACCGTCAGCACCGTTGGCAGCAGCAACGCCAATGCCAATGCAGCCGGTGCCGCGCGGCGCCTCAGCAGGGCCACGATACCGCCGCCGAGCAGGGCGACGATCACCGCATCGATCAGAAACAACGCCAGCGACGATGACAGCAGGATACCGCGCAAGTCGCGCGGCTCGGAATTGGTGTAACTCGCTCGCCGTGCGCGCAGAGATGAAGTATCCAGTGACGCGAGGCGGTCCGCATCGGCGAGTGTGTTCACCGCCAGCGGGCCGTCGGCGGGACCGTAAAATCCGGGGGGATGATCCAGTGTCGCCCGATCGCGGAAGTCGGCGGCCAGAGGCTTTGCGGTCGAGGGTGGCGGTCCGAACGCGCCAAAACCATCCAGCGTGCGCAGCGGCGCCACCGTCTCGACAGTCGCCTCGCTCGCGACGCCCGCGCCGGGTCTCGAGGTGTAGCCGGAAATGTCGACGATCCGGCGCAGCATTTCGACGAAGGAGCCGGACATCGGCAGATCGGACCAGCGCATGTCGGCGCTGACGTGAAACAGGCTCACCAGACCCTTGCCGCGACGCTCACCGGTGACCAGCGGCGTTCCATCTTCCAGCGAGGCCCAGCTCTTCGTCGCCAGCACCGCATCCGGTTCGGCGAGCACCTGCCGGTTGATGGTGATGTCCTTGGGCACCATCAGGCCAGCGAACGGTCCATCGGCTGCAAAGGAGGCGAGGTGCTGCGGCTTTTCCCAGGTGAGACTGCCGCCGAGGCTGCGTCCGCCGCGGCGCAGCTTCACTGGCACCAGATCGTCATCGGCCTGCGCCAAACGGGGCCCGGCAAAACGCACAAGCACCCCGCCCTGGTCGATCCACGCGTTGATGCGCTCGCGAATCTCAGGCGACGGCGTACCGACATCGGCGAGCACGATCATCGGCAGCTTCTGGTCGAGGAACTGTGCAATCGCCTGCTGCGGCGCGCCACGATCTCCTAACCGCACGTCGGCGAACGGCGCCAGCGCGCGGGTGAGATAGAACGCCGATGCCAGCAATGGCTGCGCGGTATCGTTGCTCGAACCTGAAACCACACCGATCGCGCGGCGTCGCCATCTTTTGTCGAGCAGTTGCACCGCGCCGGCGGATCGTTCGCCCGATATTTCAAGCCGGCCGATGTCGTTGCGCAGCTCGACCGGTAGGTCGAACGTCGCATCGGTCTCGCGGTCCCGTGGCGCAAAGGCGAACCGCGCCTCGCCGATCGGCGATCCCTTGTGGTCGAGCGCGCGCACCACGCCTGCGGCAGCGCCACCGTCGGCGCGCAACACCTTCACCGTCATCTTCGCCGCCGCATTCTCTGCGGCGGCCAGCGCCAGCGCGGACGGGGCACCGCCCTCGAAAACCGTGAGTGTGCGATCGCCCAAGGTCTTGCTCAGGCCCTGCACAAATTCAGCGCCGCGGCCGGTATCGACGCCGTCCGACAGCCAGGCGATCTCGCAGTCGCCGGTGACTTTAAGAAAGCGCTCGATCGCAGGCAGCGTTTCGACCCGCTCGATCGAATAGGGTTTGGGCGCGAGCTGGCGCAACGCCACGCGCGCCGTGCCGCCCGGCATGATCGTGATGTCGCGCGTGGGCTCCGACAGCGGAATGAGAGCGACACCGCGCCGGTCGTTATCGGCATTGGCGATCAACTCGTCCGCGGTCCTTATCCTTGCATCCCAGCTTGAGGCCGCGCTCCAGCCGTCGTCGAGCAGGATCGCGAGCGGAGCGCTCGATCCGGCGAGCCCATTTTGCGGATTCCAGATCGGTCCCGCCGCCGCCAGAATAATGAGCGCTGCGGCGGCAAGGCGAAGCGCCGTCAGCCACCACGGCGTCCGTGACGGGGTTTCCTCCTTGGGCGCGATGTCGAACAACAGCCGTGTCGGCGGAAATTCGATCCGCCGCGGTCGCGGCGGCATCACCCGCAACAGCCACCACAGCAACGGCAGGCTCAACAGGCCCAGCAGCAAGGCCGGTTCGGCGAAAGACAGCGGCAGGCCTGCGATCATGCGCTTCGCCCCACTTTAACGGTTGCGGTGCGTGCGCTGCCCTTGCTCACCATCATGCCGGAGTGCAGGAACAACAGCAGTTCGGCGGCCGAGCGGCTGGTGGTGTGTGTCGAGAACAGCCAGTCGAGCTTGGCGGTCTCGTCGCGAATCTGCTCGCGATGCAGCGCCACGCGTGCCACGTAATCGTCGGCCCATTTTTCCGCGCGTCCCGCGACAATGACATCGCCGCCTTCCGGCTCGACAAACTCGACACGGCCGGAATAGGGAAAAGTTTCTTCAGCGGGATCGACGACCTGGATCAGCGTGCCATGCGCGCCGGACGCCGACAATCCGGCGAGCATGGTTCGGATTTCCCCGATCGGCGACCAGAAATCCGACAACACCACGATTTCGGCGAGCGCCGACGGCACAAAGGATGGCGGCAGACTGAGCCGCGCCGCGTCGTCATGCAGCATCGCCTGCGCCATCTTGTCGATGACGTTCCGGCTGGCGGTAGGGTTGATCAGGCCGGGAATGCCGACACGCTCGCCGCCCGCAACCAACAGCTCGGCCAGCGCAAACGTCACGATCAAACCGCGTTCCAGCTTGCTGTCGCGCGCCTGCCTGGATGCAAACGTCATCGACGGCGAACGGTCCGGCCAAAGCCACACCGTGTGTGCGGCCTCCCATTCCTGCTCGCGGACGTAGAGGTGATCGTCGCGCGCCGAGCGGCGCCAGTCGACGCTTTGCGACGGTTCGCCCGAGACGAAGCGGCGGTATTGCCAAAAGCTTTCGCCCGCGCCGGCGCGCCGCCGTCCGTGCAGGCCGTGAATGACATTGGCGGCGATGCGGCGGGCTTCAAGCACAAGGCGCGGCAGCGATGCGGCGAGCGTTCGGCTTTCGCCATCGGCACGTCGGATTGCTACGGTCTCCTTCGCTGCGTGCTCGGTGCCTGCGGCCATCAACCGATCCGCGTCTTCAATTGTTTGATTACGTCCGGAATGGTGCGGCCTTCGGCCCGGGCGGTGAATGTCAGGGCCATGCGGTGTTTGAGAACCGGTTCGGCCAGGTCCAGCACGTCGTCGATCGAGGGCGACAGGCGCCCGTCGAGCAACGCGCGGGCGCGAACGGCGAGCATCAGCGATTGGCTGGCGCGGGGGCCTGGCCCCCAGGCGATCAGTTTGCCGGCATCGCCGCCTTCCGGTCCGGGGCGCGCGGAGCGCACCAGTGACAGGATCGCCTCGACGACGGAATTTCCGACCGGCAGCCGCCGCACCAGCCGCTGCGCCGCGATCAAAATTTCGGCATTCATCGCCGCCTTGGCCAGCGTCTCTTCCGCGCCGGTGGTTTCGAACAGGATCCGCCGCTCGGCGTCGCGGTCCGGATAGTCGACATCGATTTCCATCAGAAAGCGATCAAGCTGCGCTTCCGGCAAGGGGTAGGTGCCTTCCTGCTCCAGCGGATTCTGCGTCGCCAGCACGTGAAACGGCTTTGGCAAATCGTGGCGCGCGCCTGCAACCGTGATGTGCTGCTCTTGCATGGCCTGCAGCAGCGCCGATTGGGTGCGCGGGCTGGCGCGGTTGATTTCGTCGGCCATCAAAAGCTGCGCGAAAACCGGGCCGGAGATGAAACGGAACGAACGCTTGCCGGAAGTGCTTTCGTCCAGCACTTCGGCGCCCAGGATATCCGATGGCATCAGGTCAGGCGTAAACTGGATGCGCTTGGCATCCAGCCCGAGCGTAATGCCCAAGGTTTCGACCAATTTGGTCTTGGCAAGGCCTGGTACGCCGATCAGAAGCGCGTGACCGCCGGACAGGATCGTCACCAGCGTATTCTCAATCACCCGGTCCTGGCCGAAGATGACGGTTGCGACGGCATCCTTGGCCGCGCGGATTTGACCGGCGACCTGTTCAGCGGAGCGGACGATCACGTCCTCCAGTTTCTCGACACTCTCGGCGCCTGCCATTTCGTTCTCCTTCGTCTCAAACTCTTGCCCGAAACGCCGCCGATTGCGTCGTCATGCCATGAACCCCATGCTAAACTCTTGCGAAGACCATGTATTCGTTGAATTAAAC
>Ga0137407_10001762_pt1 | contig 14169 bp, 7 predicted proteins | sample CZOMad2_2_16fung_FD_108410 | JGI IMG/M metagenome (GOLD analysis project Ga0137407, IMG submission 108410) | Vadose zone soil fungal communities from Angelo Coast Range Reserve, California, USA - CZOMad2_2_16fungal (Illumina Assembly) | ecosystem: Environmental > Terrestrial > Soil > Vadose zone...
TGTCCCGGAATGGCTTCGTGCAAAAACAATGATTCCATCCCGGAGGTGGTATTGAATTTAGCTGCGTCAAGGATAGGAATGTAAAATATGCCCGGGCGGCTGCCATCCGCCGAGCCCTGGTTATATTCTGCGGCGGCACTGGCTGCGCGAAAAGCTTCTGTTTGCCGTATTTCAAACCCTGTTTTTGGAACGCGTCCAAACATTTTTTTCAAATTGGGATCGATTGTTTTTTGTATGTTGCTGAAAGCATTCAGGATTTCTTGCGGAGTTTTAAAAGGCATAAACCTTTTCTCCGTTTTCATATATTCGAAGAAGGCTTTCAGGTCGCCGGTATAACCCGTTTGATTTTTTACTTTTTCCATTTCTGCAAGTATCCGCTTCACTTCTGCAAGTCCGGTATTATAAATTTCTTCCGGTGTTTTGGTGGTGGTGGTCCAGTAGCGGACCTGGAAATCATATAGCTTATTACCATAAGGCAGGCTACCAATGCCTGTTGACGTTCTTGCCTTGGGTAAATATTCAGTGCTCAGGAAATCCTCGAGTTTTTTATACGAAGGAGCCAATTGTTCATTGATGAGTTTCACATAGGCATCCGTGAGTCTTTTTTTACTGGAGGTGTCAAATGACGAAGGCATGAGGCGGACAGGTCCGTAAAATAAATTTTTTGTTGCATCTGTAGTAACCATCGCCTTCATTTCATCAATCATTTTCGACACCAATATTTTGGGCAAAATATAATTGGAAGCAATTCCTTTTTTAAAATATATAATAGCGCTGTCTGTCCAGGTACTGAATGCAGTGGCGCGTTTAATCCAGTTATCATAATCCTCTACTGATTTAAATGGTTGAAAAGCTGTCCCACTTCCCATTTGGCCAAGCATCAAAGGCATTCCTTCAAATTGGTTGAAGGGGATATAATCCATATTCGGGCCGAATATGGTACTTATTGAATAATGCAGAGAGAGGCCTTCCAGGTTTATTTCCATCTCACGCTTAAAAATATCATAACTTATTTTATCATTATCATTCAGGTGATCTCTGTTAAATGCAGTTAGCCGGGTCAGGTAATTGTTATAAAATTCGCGTAACCGTTCTCCATAACTTTCTGTAAAGTCAACCGGCAGCTGATCGTTATAGCGATTGTCTCCGCTTTGAGTTGCTTCGAGTGGAAAAAGTTTCATTCTGTCTTCGTAGTAGTCATTAAACAATCTCGCCAATCTTCTATTGTCTCTGATTGGTTCATCTTTAGGCATCAATTTGCAGGAAGCAAATGCTAAAATCAGGAAGCTATAAAAAAACAGTTTCATTAAAAAAATTTAAGTGATAAAGCTAAAAATTATTTTATTCAAAAAAATCTAATTATGATTTTGATTGCTAATCAGTTGATGCCAGGGATACAATATGTGAGGATTGAGACAATCCACTTAAAAAAGTAATTATTTTATGGAATTTAGTTTTTTTCATAGTTTCGTGCCTGATTTTGCCTGTCATCCTACTATTCTCCCTATTAAAATCAACTCTGAAACTTTTGGTGATTGATGGAAAAAGGCTAAAAAAATAAATTATTATTGCTAACCAACCTTGTCCGGCTTATTGGTATAACAATTGCTATCCAAGTATGACATGAGGTATTTTCCCTAATTCCTGGATGCAAAAGACTTATTATTTAACTATTTAACTAAAACTTAAAACAATTCTTATGAAGTTTAGGCACATTTTACTTTTAGGCCTTTGTTCTGTTATGATGTTTTCCTGCGTCAGTACAAAAAAATTCAAAGCTGCACAGGCTAAGGCTCAGGCCAGGTTTGATTCACTGATGAATGAATATTCAAAATTACAGGGCGATTTGAAAAACTGTAATGATCAGACTGCTGATCTTGGCAAGCAAAAGTCTGCATTGCAAGGCCAGATAGATGATTTGAATAAACAAATTACCTTCCTGAGAGATAACAATACACAAGCTCTCAAACAATTGGAGGATCTTTCGGTTATCTCAGGCTCACAGGCAGAAAGCATTAAAAAATCCCTGGAAAATATTGGTGCCAAGGATGCTTATATCCGTGATCTTCAATCGGCAATTGCTCGAAAGGATTCCCTGAATATGGCCCTTGTGATGAATTTGAAAGGTGCTATTGGCAATATGGCTGATTCTGATGTTAATATTAAAGTTGACAAAGGAGTTGTGTTTATTGATATCTCTGATAAATTATTGTTCAAGAGCGGAAGCTTTGATGTTACAAAAGGTGCTAAAGAAGTTTTAGGAAAAGTGGCCCAGGTACTAAAAGCTCAACCTGATATTGAATTTATGGTTGAAGGGCATACCGATAATGTTAAACTCAGAAATAGGGCTGGCATGGAAGATAACTGGGATTTAAGTGTAAAACGTGCCACATCTGTGGTAAGACTTCTGCAAAACAAATATGGGATACCTCCTTCTCATTTAACTGCAGCAGGTCGTAGTGAATATGTGCCAGTTACTACAAACGATACCAAAGAAGGGAAATCAGCGAACCGCCGCACCCGGATTGTTATCTTACCTCAACTTGATCAATTCTTCAATTTGCTGGAAAGAAAATCTTAATCTTTCAATTAATTTTCTTCAATATAAAAGCCACTTCTCTCATAGAAGTGGCTTTTTTTGTTCATTTCTATTTAGAGCACTTATTTCATTCTACATGTTTACCCGTAGCTGATTTTGTTTTTGTCTTTTTTTGTTGGTTTTTAATCATTTTATTTGTCAATCAACGTTCTATATCCGTGATTCCACTACTATCCGTAGTCGTTATACTTTTATGAAAGCAAGTTCCCGTATTTTATTACTATTGGTTTTTTTTGTGGAGGGTTTTTTTTGTAATTATTCATGCATTGCTCAAAGTTCTTTCCCAATCATAGCCCGCAAAGGGGTATTGGATCTTCGTGGGCAGGATTTATATGCCAAGCCTATTTCTTTGAACGGAGAATGGCTTTTTTCCTGGAACCAATTATTATTTCCTGGTGATTCTGTTCCGAAAACGCAGGTTACAAATTTTCCATCTCTTTGGAAGGACAATAGTATTGATGGCAAAAAACTTCCGGCTCAGGGATATGCTACTTATGCGCTTACTATTCTTTTACCAAAGAAAAGACCCAGACTTGCACTTGAACTACCTGATGTATACTCTTCGTACGCTCTATATGTAAATGGCATGCTGCTCGCAAGGAACGGTCAGACGGGAAAAACAATCCATGAAGCAAAACCTTTCTGGACAACCAGTACGATTTATTTGCAGCAGGAGCCGGATACTATTTCTCTTCTTTTACAAGTGAGCAATTTCTGGCATTCCAAAGGAGGAACCTATAAAGAAATATTAATAGGTAAACAGGAGGAATTGTATCTCAAAAGAGAAAGAGACACTGCATATGACCTGATACTCACCGGCTGTTTATTCATGGGCGGTTTATTTTTTTTAGGGTTGTATTTCTTCGGTAAAAAAGATAAAACGATCCTTTATTTTTCTCTGTTCTGTATCATATATAGCTATCGTATGATCGGAACTGACTTATATGTACTTCATACTATTTTTCCGGGAATTAACTGGTTTCTTACCATTCACCTCGAATATCTTGCCTTGTCATTTGGGTTGGCATTGTTTGGACAGTACACGCGGTATTTGTATCCTGATGATGCAAATCCTTTGATCATGAAAATTATGGTTTCGTTCTGTTTATTGTTTGCAGTTATCGTTTTATTAACGCCGCCAATTATATTTACCAGTCTCCTGAATATTTTTCTCGGAGCAATGTTTTTATGTCTTGCCTATGCCTTTTATGTGAATATAGAAGCTGCGATGCATAAAAGGACTGGTTCAATTTATGCGCTTTTAAGTACTGTTATTGTACTCGTGATTTTTTTAATTATTAACCTTGACTATTTTCATATCATTCCACAGGGAAAGGGGATAGTATTTATAGGATATATCAGTTTTTTCTTTTTGCAGTCCCTGGCCTTATCTCATCGATTTGCACATACATTCCGACAAGCTGCATTAGAGGCACAGCAAGGCTTAAGAGCCAAATCCGAATTTCTTTCTACAATGTCTCATGAAATTCGAACTCCATTAAATGCAGTGATTGGAATGACTCATCTGTTGTTACATCAAAAACCGCGTGATGATCAGAAAAAAGAACTGGACGTATTATTGTTTTCCACGAATAATCTTTTATCTATAGTTAACAATATTCTTGATTATAATAAAATTGAAGAAGGAAAAATTCATTTTGAAGAAATACCAATGAATCCGGTTGTTATTGCACGTAATATTATAGCGGGATTCAAAATGTCGGCGGATGAAAAAGGAATTGACCTTCGGCTTGAGATCGACGAAAATCTTAATAAGGAATTGACAGGTGATCCTACACGTACCGCGCAGGTGATCACCAACCTTGTACATAATGCAATTAAATTTACCAAAGAAGGATGGGTATGTTTGTCTCTCAGGGCTGTTGCTGTTTCTGAAGAATCTGTTACGGTAAAAATGAGTGTGGAAGATACCGGCATTGGCATTGAAGCAGACAAGCAGCAATTGATTTTTGAAAGATTCACGCAAGCTGATTCTTCTACTTCCCGTAGTTATGGTGGCACGGGTTTAGGACTTGCGATAAGTAAAAGAATATTGGAACTACAAGGCACAGCGTTGAGGTTAAAAAGCGAACCTGGAAAGGGATCTGTATTTTACTTCATACAAAGCTTTGCGGTAAGCAAGGAAAAATCAATCGTAAATCACGCATCGGCAGAAACAAATAACCAATTGCTTAAGGGCATTTCTATATTATTGGTCGAGGATAATCCTTTTAATATACTCGTTGCACAAACCATCCTGGAAAATAGTGGGGCACAAATCGATGTGGCTACCAATGGAGAAGAGGCGTTGGATACTTTCAAAGCCGGAAAGCATAAGTTAATTTTAATGGATCTGAATATGCCGGTAATGGATGGTTATGAAGCCACCGAACGTTTGCGTGGAGAAGGTGAAACAATTCCGATTATAGCACTTACTGCCAATACAACGCAGGAAGTGGAAGGGGAGGCATATGCTGCAGGACTGACTGATATTATAGTGAAACCTTTCAACCCGGATAATCTGCATAAAGTGATCTTACGATATATTCAGCCCGCTGTTTAATATCCCCTGATATTTTTTCCTTCCATATAATTCATGAAAGCTTTATTGACAACTTTATTGCCACCTGGAGTGGGATAATTGCCTGTGAAATACCAATCGCCTGTATTGGTAGGGCATGCTGCATGTAATGATTCAATGGTTTGATAAATTACCTGAACCGGAGTAGTTACTTCCGGCGGAGTTATTAATTGGGCAATCTTATCTGAAATTTCTTCAGTAGTAAAAGTTTTGTAAACCTGTCTCACTACATTTTCAGTATGCAGTTGTCCGGTCCGGTGCAATTCTTTACAGTGGTTGTAGAGTTCTTCCAGGCATGCTTCCTTACCACGTTCCCTCATCAGCTCTATAGCTGCGCGGAATGCAATAAAATCACGCAATTTACTCATGTCAATACCATAACAATCCGGGTAACGAATCTGGGGCGCTGACGAAACAATAATAATTTTTTTCGGCTCCAGCCTCGCAAGCATCCGCACGATGCTTTCCCTGAGCGTGGTACCCCTCACAATGGAATCATCAATTACTACCAGTGTATCTACTCCTTTTTGCACAGTGCCATAGGTAATGTCATATACGTGCTGAACCATTTCATTACGGCCTACATCTTCCGTTATGAAAGTCCTCATCTTTACATCTTTGATAGCAATTTTTTCAACCCTGACTTTTCGGTTGATCATCTCCGATAATTTCTCTTCGGAAATATCATTGCCCCAGGAAAGAATGCGGTTGATGACTATTTTTTTAAGATAGTCTTCCATTCCTTTCCACAAACCATAAAAAGCAACTTCAGCAGTATTGGGAATAAATGAAAAAATAGTATTTTTTAAATCATGATTAATAGCATTCAAAATCTGTTCGCTCAGATTATAACCAAGAGCAATTCGTTCACGATAAATTTTTTCATCACTTCCGCGTGAAAAATATATTCGTTCAAAACTACAGGCCCGTCTTTCTTTGGGTTGAAGTATCTTTTCTATTGAAACATTCCCATTTGATTTTACGATCAACCCATTACCGGGCATGAGTTCCAACACTTCATTTTCGCCCACATTAAAAACAGTTCTGATTGCGGATCGCTCTGAAGCGGCAACGATTACATCTTCGCTGATATAATAGTATGCTGGTCTTATTCCATTGGCATCGCGAAATACAAAGGAATCACCATTTCCAATTAATCCGCCTACTGTAAAACCTCCATCAAAAAGTGGCAATGCCTTTTGCAGGATTTTTGCCACATCAAAATTATTTGGCATTTCCTCGTCTGCATTTACAATAAAATGATGAATAACTTCCATCATAGCAGCCAAGTCGCTTTGTTTCTGAAATTCTCCCGGATCAATATTTACCAGGGCAAAAAGCTCGTCTGTATTGACAAGATTAAAATTTCCTGCAAGCGCAAGATTGCGTGAAGTGATAGTATCCCGTTTAATAAAAGGATGACAGAATTCAACATTATTTTTCCCTTGTGTTCCATAGCGCAAATGACCCAGCAATAATTCTCCGACAAAAGGTAAATGTCCTTTCATTAATCCAGGATGTTTTGTAATATCGGGTTGATATTTTTCGAGATCTTTTACTTCTCCAAGAATTTTGGAAAAGATATCTGCGATAGGTTGATTTTCGTTGCTTCGGATGCGGTGAAGAAATGGATGACCGGGCTCTATATCCAGTTTTACAGCGGCTACTCCTGCGCCGTCCTGGCCCCTGTTGTGCTGCTTTTCCATGAGCAGGTAGAGCTTATTTAAGCCATAAAGTACCGTACCATATTTTTGCAAATAGTAAGAGAACGGTTTGCGAAGCCTTATGAATGCCAAACCGCATTCATGTTTTATTTCATCGCTCATGGAAAAAAATGAAGCGCAAAGTTAGTGAAATAAAGAACATGAGCGAATAGTAATTTTTTATATGTAAGTGGAGCTATTATTGATAAAGTTTACAAGCGATGCTGAATTTTTTAATTTTAACTTTTTCAAAATATTGTGACGGTGAACTTCAACTGTTTTTAATGAGATTTCAAGACTGCCCGCAATTTCCTTCGACGAAAATCCTTGTTTAATCAGGTTAATGATCTGCATTTCGCGTTCCGTTAATGTATTGATGCTGGGAGAATCCTGTTTTTCTTCGAGCGACTGATCGGAAAGAATATTCCTGATTTCCTCGCAAACATATTTGTTTCCTTGGTATACTTCCAGAATGGCTTTTATCATTTCTTCCTTCGATGAATTTTTGGTTACATAACCGCGGGCGCCGATCTGCAGCATCTTCTTTGCATAAGCCGGTTGAGAATGCATTGTAACGCCGATAATTTTGGAGTCAGGCATTATTTTCCGGATTTGCTTGGTTGCTTCCAATCCGGAAAATGGACTCATGTTGATATCCATCAATATAATACCCGGGTGTTTTTCTTTTGCCAACTCAACTGCTTCTTCTCCATTTGCACAAGCCGCTACCACTTTAAACCTTGGATCGTTATTCAAAATATACGACCAGGTTTCTCTAATCAACTTGTGATCATCGGCTATCAGTATACTGATCTTATTCATATATTTTATTTAGTTGTGAATTGAGTAAGGGGATTTGTACGTTTAATTTGCAACCCTTTTCTGGTGCAGATACGATTGATATTTTTCCATCAAATAAATGAGTTCTGCTGAAGATGTTTGAAAATCCAAGACTTTTCTTTGTTTTGATTTTTTCCGGATCAAAACCTCTTCCATCATCTGATATATTTAATTTAATCGTATTTTCATATTCGTCCATTTCCAGTTCAATAATGAGATTATTCGCGCCGGAATGTTTTAATACATTATTTACCTGTTCCTGGATAATTCGGAACAGGGTTAATTTTTGTGCGCTTCCTATCAGTTCGTCCGACCAGCAAACAGTATAAAATTCCACGTTGATACTTTTTGTCGAATTGACCTGCTCTACGAGATCATTGATCGATTCTGTTAATCCCAGGTCTTCGATACTTGATGGAACGAGTGCCCGCGAAATTTTACGTATTTCATTGATGGCATTGTTAATATTTTCGGCACAAAATTCAAGCAAATTGGTTTTTTGAGTATCATTCGCCTTAGCCATTTCAATATATAGCTTGCCGGTTGAAAGAATCTGATTCACATTATCATGTAACTCCTGACCTATTTCTGCACGCTCTTTTTCCTGCGCATTGATCATTGCCTGCGCAATTAATTTATGTTTACTCAATTCCTGTTGCAGTAATTTTCTTTCCAAATTCTTTTTGTCGGTAATATCCTGCATAGATCCAATAACACGGGTTACATTTTTTTCCTTATTAAAAACAAGAAATCCTCTGTCCGATATTACAGCATAGTTGCCATCAGCTTTTTGAAATTTGTATTCTTCCGACCATACCCCCTCTGTTTTATTGATGATGAAGTTTTCCTTGCTATGTATCACCCTCTGCTGGTCAACAGGATGAATATGCGTTTCCCAAAATGTTTTTGCATTCATTTCGGCAAAATGTTTATACCCAAACTGCGAATAGAATCCTTCTCCCCAAAAACAATGACCCGATTTCATATCCCAATCCCAAATAGTATCATTGGTGGCCTTTGTTGCGAGCATATATCTTTCATTAGAAGCTTTTATTTTCTCTTCAGCCTTTTTATTTTCAATGATAATCTTAATAAGATCAGCGGTTCGTTCAATAATATCCAATTGCTCATTTGTAGGATTTTTTGGCGATTTGTAGTAAGTAGCAAAGCTCGCGAGCACTTCGCCTTGCGCATTCAAAATCGGATGAGACCAACAGGCTCGCAGGTTAAATGGCAATGCCAGATTTTTATAATCCTTCCACAATGGATCCGTTTCGATATCATTTACAATAATTCTTTTTTTCAAATACATTGCTGTTCCGCAGCTTCCTGCGACAGGACCGATAGGAATTCCATTGATCGCCTCCGAATATGCGGCCGGCAAACCTGGTGAAGAAAGAGTTCTGATCGAAATGCCGTCATCATCAAGCATAAGAACCGAACAAATCATATCCGGAAATATTTTTTCTATGCCCGATAAAAAGCAATCAATGGTTTTATGCAGGGAAGCGCTTTGCTCAGAATTTATTTCCAGAACTTTCTTTTCTAATGCGTTCAACTGCTCCACTTTCTTTCTTTCATTCACATCAATCCCCATCCCGATAAGACAAGGTTTATTTTCATATATGATTAACTGGCCTGTAAAATAGTGAGGTATCTCATCTCCCTTTTTGGTAAATAAATTTGCCTCTGCATCGCTAATGCCTTCAATAAAAACTTTTTCAATCCTGCTTGTGATGTAAGCCTTTTCCTTATCCGTGAAAAAATCAACCGGGCTCATATTTGATATTTCATGATAATTGTATCCGGAAACTGTTTCGAGCCTTTTATTCCACCGCAGAAATTTCCCTGTTTGATCAAAAAGATAAAAAATTCCCGGCATGCTGTTGATGATGGAATCTGACAGGTTTTTTTCTCTTTGTAATTGAACAGTATCATGTTCGGCAGTTATATGGTTTGAACTTTTTGAGGAAGGGATTTCCAAGCCGGTTAGCTGCCACCCTTTTTGTTCACTATCATCAAAGGCTACAGGACTTGCCATCCAACGGATTATTAAATCTTTTTCCAATTTGGAATTAACATGTAAATCGAAAATTTTCGGAAAGCCATTTTTTTCGATATCATCAGGAAATACCGGGACACGATTACTCATTTCCGAAAAAACAGCAAAAAGATTTTTATGCAAATAATCGGGTATACCAGAATTTGAAAGTAGCAAACCGAACTTATCACAAATGGCAATAACCATTCCTGATGAGTCTGTTTGAATAAAATATGGCTCGATGAATTCACGAGTTATATGCTTTAATTTTCTGGCACTTGTTAGCATAATAACTATTAATAAGCATTCAAATAAAAAGATATTCGGGCTCGAATTATTAAATGAAAGTCTATTACAATTTAGTCATAATGATAATAAAAAGAGAGAAATAGAAATAAAATCTTTAGGCACTAAGTGTTTCTATGTAGTTGCTAATTGCTGGCTGTAGTTGCGTTCTTTTGCCATTTGCCGATATTGCTGCAATTTTTAAACTCACCATCAATCATGATGTAATATGTAGGGATTTTTGACTGAAACCATTTTTGGAGCGCATCCATTTTCTTTTCTTCAATGGCTTTTTGTGCAATCTTGTTGTAATCGTCCTTTAAGTTTTCTATATGCGGATCCGATCTGGAAATTAATTCTACAATGCGTACACCCTTTTTTCCTCTTTCATCTGTATAAGGCGTTGGTTTGGAAATTTCACCGGGTTTTAAGTTGGCACTATTCAATAGCAATACCATTTCTTTATCCAAATCCTGGATTGTGAAATATGTGGATCCGTCCCTGGCAAGTAACCGGCCGGCTGTGAATTTGTCTGTTTCCCCCTCGCTGTATTTGGCAACTGCTTCACCAAAACCAATTGTGCTTGCGAGTAGTTGACTGCGTACCGAATCAAGTTTTGCAACAGTTTCATTTGTTTCTGCATCAGTTATCTGGGGAATTCTCAAAATATGCCTTACGATTATATCATCGCCAGCACGACTAACAATTTGAATAATGTGATAACCAATTTTCGATTTGATGACAGAAGATATCTGTCCTTCTTTTAAACGGAAAGCTGTTGAAAAAAAAGTAGGATCCCATTGCTTATCATTTCGGTTTAGTTCAATGGTACCACCTTTACCCTTACTGCCGGGATCATCTGAATACAAAGTGGCTAATGTTTCAAACTTTTTTGTTCCTGCTTCCACTTGCTTTTTGAAATCGTTCAATTCATCAATAGCCAGCAATTCTATATCACGGCTTGGTTTAGGATACATTATAATCTGGGCTATTTGTAATTCCGATTCATAAAAATGCAGGTTATCTTTTGGAATCTTTTCAAAATATTCTTTAACCTCTGTAGGTGTAACTTTAACTCCTTCAACAATTTTACTTCTCATTCCCTGCGAAAGTCTTTGTTCGCGGATGGGTTGACGCATATCCTCTTTTAATTGATATACTGTGCGTCCGGCAATCTGTTCCAGCACATCTTTACTACCATACTGTGCCATATAGTAACGGATTTTTTGATCTATTTCGGCTTCGACATCTTCATCAGTTACAGGAATGGAATCTTTTTCGGCTTGAAGTATAAGCGCTTTTTGAGTTAGCATCTGATCAAATAATGTACAGATCTCCATTGGCTGACCACCTTGTCTTACAATATCATCATTCGCAAGAGTTATTTCCGATTTCAGAATGATCTTGTCGCCCACAATCCCAACGATTTTATCTGCAACAACTTTTTGTTGTGCAAAACAAAATGACAAGGTCATCAAAAAAATAAGTCCAAGTAATATTTTCTTCATCTTCATATCAAATGCAACATTCAAAAGTAATTTTATAAGGCTTGTATAGGGCAGCATGAGAGAGAATTTAACAAAAGTTTTTTAGGGCATCGGTAAGAGGTTTAGGGTGTAAGGTAAGGGTCATACCCTAGGCCCCATACCTCACACCCTACTTCTTACAAAGTTCTCTTCACTTCTTCTTCTTCATAAGCTTCTACGATATCACCTACTTTAATATCATTATAGTTCTTTATAGTTAATCCGCATTCCGTACCTGATGCAACTTCTTTTACATCATCCTTGAATCGTTTCAGAGATGCGAGCTCAGCGGTTGCGCCCTCACCTGTTGGATAAATCACTATGCCATCACGAACCAGCCTTATTTTTGCATTGCGATAGATTTTTCCTTCAAGTACATAACATCCCGCTACTGTTGCCTTATCAAACTTGAATACATTTCGAACTTCCACATTGGCCACAACTTTTTCCTGTATTTTTGGTTCCAGCATGCCTTCCATAGCGCTCTTCACTTCTTCAATTGCATTATAGATAATTGAATAAGTTTTGATTTCCACACCTTCATTTTCTGCCAGCCTGGAAGCCTGCAATGAAGGCCGCACATTAAAACCAACGATTACGGCATCTGAAGCAGTTGCCAACAGTACATCACTTTCTGTAATGGCACCAACTCCTTTATGCACAACACGCACGGCGATTTCCTCGGTTGATAATTTTTGTAATGAATCGCTCAATGCCTCAACAGATCCATCCACATCGCCTTTTATAATCAGGTTCAGCTCTTTGAAATTACCTAATGCAAGACGACGGCCGATTTCATCGAGCGTAATATGTTTTTTCGTTCTGATTCCTTGTTCGCGCAAGATTTGCGCGCGCTTACTGGCTACTTCCTTGGCTTCACTTTCATCTTCATACACCTTAAATTTTTCACCAGCCTGGGGAGCTCCGTTTAATCCAAGTAACAATACCGGTGATGAAGGCGGAGCGTCTTCGAGGCGTTTATTTCTTTCATTAAACATGGCTTTCACTCTGCCATAATGTTGCCCGGACACAACAATATCACTTGAATATAATGTGCCTCCCTGTACCAATACAGTTGCTACATAACCACGTCCCTTATCCAACGAAGCTTCAATAACAGTTCCTGAAGCTTCCCGGAGTGGATTGGCTTTAAGATCAAGGATTTCAGCTTCCAACAAAATCTTTTCAAGCAAGAGTTCAATGTTTAATCCTTTTTTGGCTGAGATTTCCTGAGATTGATATTTACCTCCCCAATCTTCAACAAGCAGGTTCATCGAAGCCAGTTGTTCTTTTATTTTTTCCGGGTTAGCACCGTCCTTATCAATTTTATTGATGGCAAATACCATCGGCAACGCAGCTGCCTGTGCATGGGAAATGGCTTCCTTGGTTTGCGGCATAATTGCATCGTCGGCTGCAATAACTATTACGGCAACGTCAGCCGCCTTTGCACCACGAGCACGCATTGCAGTAAATGCTTCATGACCTGGCGTATCCAGGAAAGTTATTTTTTTGCCAGTTGTGGTAGTTACCTGGTAAGCGCCTATATGCTGTGTGATGCCGCCAGCTTCGCCCGCTACCACATTTGCATTACGGATATAATCGAGCAACGATGTTTTACCATGATCAACATGCCCCATTATAGTAACAACCGGTGAACGCGGAACCATATCTTCCAGATCATCCTCAATTTCTTCTTCTTCCATTACAGCCGCATCTTCCACACCAATAAATTCCACGGTATATCCAAATTCGCCGGCAACCAATTCTATTACATCTGCTTCGAGTCGTTGATTGATTGACACCATCATACCCAGGCTCATACATTTGCTGATAACATCAGCATAACTTACGTCGAGGAGGTTTGCCAGCTCGCTTACACTTACAAATTCTGTAACCTGTAATTTATTGTCTGTAGCCTGCTCGGTGTCGGTATGCTCAGCCATTTCTTCGCGTTTTGCGCGACGATACTTTGCTTTCAGGCTTTTTCCACGTCCACCAGTACCCGCCAGTTTTGCCTGTGTTTCTTTGATTTTTTCCTGTATCTCTTTTTTGTCAATTTCCTTTACTTCTCTCGGGCTTCTTGGATCTGGCCTGCGATTCCTGTTATCGCCGCCGGTACCGCCACGATTATCCTTCTTGGACACAAAATGTGGAGCTGTAGTTCCTGCGGGTCTTCTTTCTTTTTGAAATCCTTCTTTTGGTGGAGCTCCGCCGGACTCTCGTTTTTCGATGGGAATTCTTTTTCTTTTTCTTTTTTCTTCAGCCTGCTTAGGCCGGGTATCGCTATTAGCGGGCAGCTCAATTTTTCCTAAGATTTTTGGGCCTTCTATTTTTTCTGCTTTGATATTTTCAATAACACTATTATCTTCTTCCAACTCACTCTCGACTTCAGAAACCTCTTCTATTTGTTCAGAAACGACGGGTATCTGTATTTCGGGTTCCTCTTTTTTCAGTGGTTGTTCTTCGGGTTCTTCTTCTTTTTGAATTTTCTTTTTGATTGGTTTTTTAGGCCTTGTGGAAGAATCAATAGTTGACAAATCGATTTTGTCAAGCACCTTAGGTCCTTCAATATCCGGAGCATCTATTTTAACCAA
>Ga0137407_10001763_pt1 | contig 14167 bp, 13 predicted proteins | sample CZOMad2_2_16fung_FD_108410 | JGI IMG/M metagenome (GOLD analysis project Ga0137407, IMG submission 108410) | Vadose zone soil fungal communities from Angelo Coast Range Reserve, California, USA - CZOMad2_2_16fungal (Illumina Assembly) | ecosystem: Environmental > Terrestrial > Soil > Vadose...
CAACGAAGTCGAGGCGGAGGGGCGCGCGGCCGGCGCCGATGCCTGCATTGCGAAGACCGCAGTCACGAAGAAGCTCCTTCCCGCCGTCCGGGCGCTGCTGGCCGCCCACACCCGGACGAACGGTGAGGAACACACCAAAGCAGAGGGGACGCATAAATGAGCTTGAAGAGAATCTGGCCTACCGCGCTTGCCCCGGTGGCCGCCGTAGGCTTCGTGCCCGCAACCGGTCGCGCGACGTCGATGAGCGCGCCCCCCACCCTCGCGGACATGGTCCGGGATGCGTCCGGGATCGTCGTCGGGACCGTCAAGGATGTGCGCGAGGTCCGGCAGGGCGCGCTCCCCGTGATGGAAGTCGAGGTCGCCGTCTCGGAGCGTATCCGGGGCGGAGCCGGAGCGACCATCACCTTCCGGCAGCTCTCCCCCACCGCCTCGAAGGGCGCTCCGCAAAACGGCGTGCGTTTCCTCGGGAACGTGCCGGGCATGCCGCGCTATGAGAAGGGCGAGCGGGTCCTGCTCTTCCTCGGTCCCGCGAGCTCCGCCGGGTTCCGCACGCCCATCGGGCTGCAGCAGGGAAAATTCTCCCTGGCAGGCGGAAACGCGCTGAACGCGATGAACAACCGCGGGCTCTTTCGCGGCGTGACGGCACCCCGGGCGAACGACGGGGAATCGTCGGTGCTCGCGTCCACGCGCGGCCCCGTCAACGCTCCGGCGTTGGTGGGCCTGGTCCGCCGCGCGGTGACCGAAGGCTTCTGGAACGGACGCGCGCGATGAGCCGCCTCGCCCGTGCAGGATTCTTGGTGGCGTTCGCAGCCGGGCTCGCGTCGTCGAGCGCCCGCGCCGCCGGCCCGCTGGCCATCTACGACGCCGCCACGCGGACGCCGTACGCCTGGGACCACCGTGGCCGGCACGGCCGCGACGAACCAGGGCTTCAAGGCATTCGTCGTCAACATGCCGAGCGTCATCGTCTGCCACGCGCCCCGGAAGCATCGGGAGCAAAGCAAAGCATCGCCGTCGAGTGGGCGGATGACGACCTGAGGGAGCACCTCGAGCACGGCGACACCGTCGGTATCTGCGGGAACGGGCACTAGCCCCCCCAACCGTTTCCGCAGGCCGAGGCGGCGCGCCGTTCCCTCACGGGGGCGGCGCGCCGTTCTTTTTCCCGTTCTAGGCCCCCAGTAGCCAGGCGGCGTAGAGGGCGCTGCACGCGGCGTCGAACGCAGCGGTGAGGCGCATTCCGCGCGTGTGGGGCTCGCTCCATTGCGAAGCGATCAGGACAACCAGGCCCGCCTTCTCGACCAGCGCGGCGAGCACCACCGGAGGGCGCACCTCGGGACGGCCAGCGGCATAGACCAGCAACGCACCCATCGCGAACGCCAGCAGCCCCCAGTGGCGCGCCATGAGGAGCGCCCCCCGGTCGGCGAGCTCCAGCTTGAACAGCAGGCGCAGGCCCGGCGCAGGCGCTACGAACAGGACGACAGGCAATGCGGTGATGAGGCCGGTGACGGTGAGCACCGTCCCGATGTGCGCTGCGAGCATGGGTCCTCCGCCGTGGTCATGGACCGGAATGCGGCCTTGGTCCAATTCCTTCGCGCGGTGCAGGCACGGGATGTTGTCCGCTCATGCCCAGCCGGACCGCCTGCGCCATGATCGCTTTCGCAGCACTGGCGGCCGTTTCCGCATCAGCCCAGCAGGACGCCGCGGACACTGCTGCGGCCGTACAGCAGGCCGCTGCTCCCGCTCCGGCGCTGAATTACTCTCCACAGCGATACCGCCTGCTTCCGCCGTACGCCGACCCTGACTTCGTCAGGGGACCGGTCCCGCCGCCGAACAAGAACTACCTGATCCCGCTCGGCGAAGTCGTCGCCATCGACGCCGGCGTCTGGGCCTTCAATTACCTCCAAGGCAAGGAATTCGCACAGATCAGCTGGGACAGCGTGAAGCAGAACTTCGACAAGGGCTGGATCGTCGACACCGACGACTTCTGGGCCAACGGGCTCCTGCACCCCCTTCACGGCAACCTCAACTTCAACGCCGCGCGGACGATGGGGCTCAACATGTACGAGTCCTTCGGCTACGCGTTCCTCGGCTCGCTGATCTGGGAGCAGTTCGCCGAGATCCAGCCGCCCTCGCTGAACGACCAGGTGAACACGCCTTTCGGCGGTTCGATGGTCGGCGAGGTCGCCTTCCGCCTGTCCCGCATGATCCTCGACTCCGGCGGTTACGCTCCATCGACCTGGCGGCAGGTCTTCGCCTTCCTCATCAACCCCGTGGGCGGCATCAACCGGACGATGTTCGGCGACAAGTACCGGGGAGAGCTGCTCCTGCCCATGTCATGGATGGGCGAGTTCCACTTCGGGCTGGTCCTTGCCGGATCGAGCAGGACCGATGCGCCGGGGTCCCGCAACACGGACGTCGGTCCCTGGGCTTCGCTCTCCGCCAACATCACCTACGGGATTCCGGGCACGCCGGACCTGTCGCTGAGCAAGCCCTTCGACCACTTCGAGGTGACCGCGTCGATCTCGATGACCAGCGACATCACCTCGACCGCCACCTCGACCCTGCTCGTCCGCGGTCTCCTGATCGGCGAGCCGATCGGCCCGGGCGGAGACGAAGGCGGACTGTGGGGACTCTTCACCTCCTACGACTTCGTCGCCCCCGCGGTGTTCCGGATCACCGGTTTCGGCCTGGGACCGGGCGTCTCCTTGATGAAGCGGTGGGACACGTTCGAATTGCACGGGACCGGGGTCGCGGAGCTCATGCCCTGGGCCGGGGGTGGCTCGACGATCCCGCTCGGCGTCCGCGACTACCTTTACGGTCCGGGCGCCGCGCTCGCACTGGAGCTGCGGGCGCACTTCGGCGACCGCGTGATCCTCCGGTTGCTGGGCCGGCAGTACTGGGTCTCCGGCCTCTACGCGCGCGGTTCGTCCGAGGACATCTCGTACGGAATTGCGCAAGCCACCGTCCGCATCTACGGGATGCACGGCGTCTCGGGCGGTATCGATTGGGGACGGCGCCGCGCCGGCTACTCCTACGACTCGGACATCTTCCAGCGCGCCTCGGTGGCCACGCTCTATTACACGATCCTGCAGGGGTGGTGATGCCGCGCAACTTCATGCCCGCCCTGGTCGCCGCCCTGATGACCGCCGCCTGCGCGGAGGAGCTCTCGGTCCACGTGCGATCCGGGGATCGTCCGCCCGACCCGGGCTTCCTCGTCCTCTCCACCGGCGTCGACGTAGACCGCTTCCAGATCGTCATGCGCAACCTGCGCCTGCAATCGGATCCCACCGACGGAGGCTTCAGCACGCCGGGCATGGTCGTGATCGGACCCGGCCCCTATCTGGTCGATCTCTCGGGCCCGAATCTCACCGGAGGCGTCTTCACCGAGCTGGTCTCCGGGTTCGGCATCAGGCCGAAAGGCTTCTACGAGATGGACATCGACCTGGTGCCGGTCTCGCAGGCCGACGTTCAGGCCAATTCCGCCCTCGCCCCGCTCCTGGGAAAGACGTACGTCATCACCGGCGCCAACCAGCAGGGCACGAGCTTCACTTTCGAGTCCTCGAGCAACCAGGTCCTGGTTCGGGAGTCGGTCTTCCGGATGGGCCTGAACCACAACAACGTGGACGTGAACATCGCGCCCAACAGGTGGTTCGAGCTTCCGGACGGCGGCACCATCGATCCCACGACCTCCGATCCGGCGCTGCGCTCGATGATCGAGGCCAACGTCGCGGCGTCCATCGATGCCTACGAGGACGACAACATGGACGGCGTGCCCGACCCGCTCGGGTGACGCTCAGTCGAGCGCGAAGCCGATGGCGACCAGCGCGGTGGTTTCGCCCGCGGTGCGGGTCAGCGCGCCGGCGGACCCGCGACGAAGGCTGCGCTGGAGGGAGGCGGAGATCTCCAGATCGCTCCAGGGAAGCTTGATGCTGGCGCCGGCGCGCAGGCTGGACCAGCTGTCGATGATTCTCGCCGTCGGATGGCGATCCGGCCAGGGGTCGGGCCTGTCCAGGCTGTAGCGCGTGTCGATCGTCCCGGCGAACGCAAGCGAAAACGGCCCGTAAGCGACCTCCAGCGCCGGCGCCGCGGCGACTCCCCACCCCATCGTGTATCCCCATGCCTGTTGCGTAGTCGTCAGCGTGGTGGTGGGAAGGGTCGCCGGTCCGCCGTCGAGCGCGAACGATCGCGCGCCGGCGAGGGTGAGCGCCAGATCGGCGCGCGCGGAGATGCGAAGCGGCCCGGCCATCCTGCGAAGCTGGACGCTGACTCCGGGCACATGCACCGACGACCAGGCATCGAGGGGGCCGGCGTCCCATCTGTGCTGGCGGACGTCATAGGCGACGCCACCGGTGGCGAGCAGATCCCATCCATCGCGCCACGCGGCGATGCTGCGCCGGTACACCGTGGCCAGGGCGGCGCCGGCGGTGAAGCGCAAATCGGTCAATCCGGAGCGGGAGGCTCGCGCATCGAGAGACAGCTCGCTGACGTTGCCGGCGAACCCGAACCCCGCCCCTTCACCCGGCGCACCGTACCCCGGGAAGTGGACGAGCCGCGTCGCGAGCTGCACTCCGAGCTGCAACTCGCCGTGCAGCGTGGCCCCGGAGATCATCCGCAGATTGGCAGTCAGCGCGCCCTCGGTCTCATCGTCAGGCGGAGCGCCGTTGACCAGCTTCATGGGAAACAGCTCGGTGGCGAGCGCGGCGCGCCCTGCGGAGCGCGGCTGGCGATCCAGCCACCGGGAGAGCTGCACGAAGGACTCGCCGATCGACGCGCCAGCGATGGGCGTCACGATCAGGTCGTTGAACGAGACGTTCTCGGGAAACTCCGCCAGCTCCCAGGTCAACGAGGCCAGCGACGCCCAGGCCAGCGATTCCAGCGGCCCCGATCGATTCGAGCGCGCGGTCGTATAGAAGTAGGTGCCCGCGAGCGGGTGCGCCACGAAGTTCGTCGCGAAGGCGCTGGCGTCGAAGCTCCAGGCTCGCAACCTCAGCTTGTCGATCAGGCGGACGTTCCCGGGAGGATCGGCGGCCGGAGGCGAGGATAAGTACAGCAGCGCGAAATCGAGCCCGAGAAAACCAAGGATCTGCGCGCCCGTGCGGACTCGCCGCGGGGAGTCCGCGTCCGTGTCCGCGGCGAAGGCCGGCCTGGAAACGGCGAGCGCCGCGGCCAGCGCCGCGGCGCCCAGGACACACAGTGGTCGCATGCAGCGACCTGACCTCCCGCACCCACCGGAAGGCCACTCACTTTCCGAAGACGAGTCCTCCGAGGAAAGCGAGTTGCACTGCAGGGATGCCGGCGCTCGCGCCGAAGCCCGATCCGCCAGTCCCGTAATAGTAACCACCTCCCGTGAAGAGCATCGGCACGAGAAGCCGTGTCTCCAGTCGCAGGCCCACGTTCGGGGTGAGCCAGACCTTGGTCCCCAGCGCGAGGGTGGTGGCGAATCGCCAGGTGTCGCTCACGCTCACCGTGCTGCCGTTGGTGAACGTGATGGTATCCGGCAGATAGAGCGCCGCGCCCAGGGTGAGCGCGATGAAGGGCTCCAGCTTGCCGCGCGGCAGGGAGCTCATGCCGCCGATCTGGAAATAGTGCGAAGCGACGCCGAAGGCGCCGCTGCTCGGGTAGAGCGCGTTGAACGAGCGGAAGGTCGCGTCCGGCTTCGAGTACACCCAGATCAATTCCAGGCTGCCCATCCGATGCAGGCGGTAGTCCAGCGCGGCCCCGAAGCTCGGCGAATCGCCGATGTTGAGATTGCCGTAGGTCGTACCGACGTCGCCGTTGAGCTGGTATCCACCGAAGACCGACAAGTCGAACACCTGCGGGCGCTGCGCTTCGCCTTCTGAGTACGAGGGAGGCGGATACGACGGCGGTGGATACGACTCCGGTGGATACGCCTGCGGCGGATACTCCGGTTGGTACTGGCCGAACGCGGCGGGAGCGGCCGCGAGCAGGACGAGCAGGCACAGGGGCATCCGGGACGGAGATGGGGAATGGCTCATGCGAGCCAGTGTCCTCGCGTTCCTCCCCACAAAACCATGCGCCTAAAGCCCCATCCGTCGCGCGTCGCGCCGAGGCAGGTCAGAGCGGCGGCCGCCGTGGCTGAGGTGTACTGCCATGGTCCAATCCTGCTCTTCCGTCGCGCGCGGTATGGACCCGGAATTCGCCGCAGCGCGATGGGAGGGGAGAAATCATGCGCCTGCAACTCGCAGTCGGCCTCGTAGCGCTGTTGTCCCGCGCCGTCATGGCCGACCAGGAGGCAGCTACCGCCGAGCCGGCCAAGGTCGCGGAGTCCTCGAACCGCGAGCTCAACGGACACGTGTTCCAACCTTCGCAACTCGCCAACCCGTCCTTCCGGCAGACCACGTTCCAGGTCGGGCTTCTCTACGGCGTGGGAAACGCCGCCGGTCCGAAGTACGACTCCAGCGGCAACGTGACCGGCACCGCCGATTACAGCTTCGCCGCGCTCGCGCAGACGTTCAGCTACGAATACCGATTCCGCGAATGGCTGTCGGCCGCGGCTTCGGTCGTCACCAGCGCGTATACCGGCATCACTGGGGCTTCAGTGGTCTCGGTCGGCGCCCAGGTCGCCGTCGGCGTGGCCGGCGAGGCGAAGCTTGGCTACCGTTTGGGGCCGGTGGACACCGCCGTGTTGCTGGACGTGAGCTACACGCCGGAATTCGGCTTCCTCATCGCCGACGCGATCCTCCGCGCTCTCCGGGACCACGTGCTCGATTCAGGCGCCGCCTTGCAGGCAACGCATGCGCTGACGCTCGGCCCGACACTGGCGGCTTCCTGGGCGCCGTTTTCGGCGCTCGGTCTGACCGGCAATCTGGGGTTCTCGTTCAAAATGCTGCGGACGAACGGCACGGTCATCCAGAAAACGAGCTCCCTGCTCGTCGCCGTCGCCGCGGATTTCGATTTCGGAAAAGTGTCGTCCGTACCGATCGGGCTGCTCGCAGCGTACCGGCTCAACAACCCAATCAACGACGAGAGTGTCCCCTACGTCCAGACGGTCTCGGGCGGCATCTCGTACACGGGTCGTGGCGATGTCGGGCTCGGTCTGGAGGTCGGAACGCGGACCTTCTCCATCCGCTCTGGAATCGCCGCCACGGTCACGGTGGCGCAGATTGGATTGCAATACTACTGGTGACGTTCTCACCGGCGCCTGAAGAGATGAGGTGCCTGGGAGCGGGATGGGACCAAGGGCCACGATGCGACCGCCGCAAGGCCGCCGCCAGGCACCGGCGGCCCCGAATCTTCCGACCGTATTGGACCTCCGATCCATTCCTTCCCGGATCGACAAGTGCTCGGATGAAACGATGCCAGCGCGCGCTCGCCGCGTGTTCGTGATCGACGACGACCACTCCGTCCGCAGAGGTCTTGCCCGGCTCCTGACGGCAGCCGGTTTCCAGGTGGAGGCCTTCGAGTCGGGGCACGCGTTCCTGGAGCGGCGGCCGCCGCGGGGGAATCACTGCTTGATCGTCGACGTGCGCATGCCCGGGATGAGCGGGCCCGCGCTGCGCGACGCTCTCCGCGCCGCGGGGCGCGATTCGCCGGTCATCTTCGTCACCGCGCATGAGCTCGAGGAAATCGGACACGACGTCGCGACGGAGACCATGGTTTCCAAGCCCATCGAGGCCGACGTGCTCCTGCGCGCTATCGACGTGGCGATGGGCACCTATGCATCGCGCACCGAGCGCCGCGCGCGGCTGGCGCGCCGGTGAGTCTCTATCAGCGAGATTACAGAATTGTGTCCCTCTCGTGAATTCAGCTGGGTTGAATTTTGAACCCCCTTGACGCGGAGTGACCAAATCTGGGCACGATACCTACACATCAGGCGGCAAAGAGCTCGGAGAGTTGGTGATGGAGCGGGTGGGGGCTGGGGCGATCAGATCCCAATTGGCGCGGCGGAGGGAAGCGGCGACGCTTGCCACACTGTTGCTGCGGATCTCGGCCGCGCTGATCCGCACCCCTCACCATCGGCTTGGCGGCGCCATCGATGGCGCGATCGCCGAGGTGGGCGATGCGCTCGGCGCCGATCGCGCGCTGGTCGCGAGGCGTGAGCCGGACGACATCGTCCAACACCACCTCTGGGAGAGGGGTCGACGAACCGGCTCCGCTCGCACGGTCCGTTCGGACCTGCTGGCCTCCATCCTTGCCCGGCTAGAAGGGGGCCGCACGCTGGTGTGGAACACTCGCGATGAGTTCCCCCAGGCCGGGCAAGTAGAAAGCCTGACCGAGCAGCTTGCGTCAGGGATCGTAGTCCCTCTCCAGGCCGGAGGGACCCGGGGAGGAATGCTGGCGATGATCGCTCGCACACCCCGACCATGGCCGGCGGACGCCGTCGAGGTGACAGAGCGATTCGCGGAGATGGTCGCGGCAGCGCTGGACCGGATCGCCAGCCACTCGGCAATGACCCGCGAGCAGGAGGGCCGCCGAAGCGCCGAGGCCGAGACCCGCCTGCTCCGCGAGCACCTGGCGCACGCGGGACGCGTCAGCATGCTGGGGGAGCTGGCCGCCTCGCTGGCGCACGAGCTGAACCAGCCGCTCACCGCCATCTACACGAACGTCCAGGCAGCAGAACGGTTCCTGGACCGCAGGCGGCCGGCGCTCGGCGAGGCGCTCAGCGCGTTGCACGACCTCGGCCAGGACTGCCGCCGCGCGGGGGAGGTCCTGGGGCGGCTCCGCCAGATGTTCCGGCGGCACGAGACCGAGCGCGCCCCGCTCGCCGTCGGCCCGCTCATCGAGCACGTGCTGCGGCTCCTTTACGAGGACGCCGTGGGGCGCGGCGTCGACGTCGTCCTCGACGTGGCGCCCGATCTGCCGCTGGTGAACGGCGACGGCGTCCAGCTCGAGCAAGTAGTGATGAACCTGCTGGTGAACGCGTTCGATGCCGTCATGGGCATGGATGGACCGCGCGAGGTCACCGTGCGCGCCACGGCGAAGGACGGCTTCCTCGCCCTGTCGATCCTCGATACCGGACCGGGCATCTCGCCAGGCGATCAGGAGCGGATCTTCGAGCCCTTCTTCACCCGCAAGCCGAACGGAGTGGGGATGGGGTTGTCGATCTGCCGCACCATCATCGAGGCACACGGCGGGCATATCGTGGCCCGCAACGGTCGCGAGCGCGGCTCGGTGTTCGAGCTGAGCTTGCCGGCCGCAAAAGCGCAGTGAAACGGGGGAACCATGAACGAGGCAGCAATCGTATATGTGGTGGATGACGACGAATCGGTTCGCAGCGCCCTCCTCCGGCTGCTGAAGTCAGCGGGATATCGGGCGCGCGCGTTTGCCTCCGCACAAGCCGTGCTCGCCGAGCAGCCGCCCGACGATGCTCAAGTGGTCGTCCTGACCGACTTGCGCATGCCGGGAGTCGACGGCATCGAGCTTGCTGAAAGGCTCAGCGCTTACCCCGTACCGCCTCCCATCGTCTTCCTCAGCGCGCACGGCGACGTGCCCGCGAGCGTCAAGGCGATGAAGGACGGCGCGGTCGATTTCCTCGAGAAGCCGGTGCAGGAGGAGGACCTGTTCGACGCTCTGGAGCGGGCTGTGGCGCGCAGCCGGGAAGAGACGCTCCAGCGCCGCGGGCTCGTTGAGCTGACCGAGAACTTCGCGAGGCTCACGCCGCGCGAGCGCCAGGTCTTCGCGCTGGTGATCTCGGGCCTGATCAACAAGGAAGTCGCCTGGGAGCTGGGAATTTCCGAGAAGACGATCAAAGTGCACCGCGCCCGCGTGGTCGAGAAGATGGGCGCCCGGTCGCTGCCGGATCTGGTCCGGATGGCCGGACGACTCGGAATCCCGTCCGACCGCCCTCCGGAAAACGCTCCCGCCCGGACGGGATAGCGAGATCCCCGCACGCGCGCGGCGCCTGATGGTGGCGACCGAGCCGGCGCTTCCACCTGCCGCCGGCGCGAAGTGATCCCTGTTGGCCGAAGGTCCAACTCGCTCCCCCACCGGCTTTCGATCCATCGTGGCTGCTCGCGGGGATTCCATGACGACGATCGCGGGAGCAGAGCTCAGCCGCATGGTGGAGGCGCGGGAGCGCGGCGTCGCCTGGCGCAAGTGGGGCCCTTATCTGTCCGAGCGGCAGTGGGGCACCGTCCGCGAGGACTACAGCGCCGACGGAGACGCCTGGACCCACCTCACCCATGACCAGGCACGATCGCGCGCCTATCACTGGGGCGAGGACGGTCTCGCCGGGTTCTCCGACGACAAGCCGGCGGGGACCAGTCTGGGTCCCGGTCAATGCGGTCCTCATCCGGGGGCTGCTCAACGATTACGCGTACTACGGAGACGCGTTCCGGGTGGAGTGCCCGACCGGGTCGGGGCGGCTGATGAACTTGTTCGAGGTCGCGAAGGAGATCTCGGACCGCATCGTCGGGACCTTCCTGCGCGACGCCGACGGGCGCCGCCCCGTGTTCGGCGGCAACGAACGGTTCCAGACCGACCCGCACTGGCGGGACAACCTCCTCTTCTACGCGTACTTCCACGGCGACAACGGGGCTGGCATCGGCGCGAGCCACCAGACCGGCTGGACCGGGGCCGTAGCCACTCTCATGCAGTACTTTGCCGCACCGACCTGCGCAAGCTGCTCGAGCGTCCCAGGCCGTCGTCGCCCGCCGGCGCTCCACGGGTCGAGTTGCGCTGAGTCCGGTCCAAAGTGTCCAAGCCCTCCGTCGTCCTCTTCCTGGTCCTTGCGGTCACGTCGCCCGCGGCCCTCGGCCAGGCCGAGGAGGAGAAGCCGAAGCTCGCCTTCACCGTCGGCAGGCTCTGGATCACGCCGATCCTCGGCCCCGGCTACACGCCCGAGCTGGGATTCTTGATCGCGGGCGGCGCCTTGTTCAGCTACCCGTTCGACGACGAGAGCCCGCGCTCCTCCACCACCATGGCGCTCAGCTACGGCAGCACCGGCGCATTGGTCTTCACCGTGAAGCCCACCACGTACCTCTTGAAGGACCGCCTGCGCATCGACGCCTATTTCGGGCTCAAGGACATGAACGACAATTACTTCGGCGTCGGTTACAGCTCCGCCTACAACACCAAGATTGGCCCGGACACCACGGAATACAGGCGGGTGTACGCGCAGTTCGCGCCGACGGTCCTCTGGCGCCTGCGCCAGGACTTGTATTTCGGAGCCGCGCTGGACCTGAACAAGACCACCGCCAGCAATCTCGCGCCGCAGATGGCGCAGGACCCGAACGTCGTGGCCGAGGGTACGCATTTCGTCAATATCGGCCTGGGGCCTATCCTGCGCTACGACTCGCGCGATTTCCCGCAAAACGCGTTCAAGGGAGTTTTCTTTCAGGCCCAGTACCTGCTCTACCGCCCGGGGTTCGGCGGAACCACCAACTACAACATCCTCGATCTCGACTACCGGCAGTACCAGTCCCTCGGCCGGCCCGGTTTCACGCTGGCCTGGAACGTCCGGACGCGGAACGGCGTGGGCGACGTGCCCTGGACGGAGCTCTCACTGCTCGGCTCGGCCAACGACCTGCGCGGGTATCGGGAGGGACGCTACCGGGACAGCACCATCATCTATGCGCTGCTCGAGCTTCGCTGGATGGACCTGAAAGATTTCGACGCGAAGGGCGAGCCCCGGTTCGGGCTCAACGGCTTTGTGACCTGGATCGGCGCTGGGACGATGGGAAGCAGCTACAAGCACCTCAACTGCCTGCTTCCCAACTTCGGCGTCGGATACCGCATCGTCGTACAGGGCCGGATGGCCATCCGGCTCGACCTGGGCGCCGGCCGCGAGTCGACCGGCTTCTACTTCAGCTTCAACGAGGCGTTCTGAGGGCACCTCCTGGCGCCGGGTCTAGAACAGTATGCCGAGCAGTTTTTTCAGCAGTTCTTCCAGCGGCATCATCGTAAGTGCCAGCGGTGCAATCGGCGCGACCGTCGCGGCCACGACCCGGAAGACGGCCTCCTTCGTGATGGGCGCGACGCGCATGGTCCGCACCATCTCGTAACTATTGCCTAGATCAGCGAGGGACTGGATATCGGCGCTCCCCACGAACGGCTCATCGGCAGGCGCGCGGCCGCGCAGCCATTTGGCATCGAACTCCCGCACGTATCGCTGGGCCAGCGTGCCGAATTCGCGAATGCCCGTTCGCCTCGCCTGAGCAAGCTGGGGAGCAAACACCAGGAGCGGGCCGAGAACTACGCACAACAGAAAAATGACCATCACACCGACCTCGACCTTGAAACCAGGCAGTGCGGCACCGAGGTAGAAAATGCGGTTGGCGAACTGTCCGGCAAGCAGCGCGCCGTGCGCTACGGCGAGCGGGATGAAGGCGTCTACCGTCGAGGAGAGAAAGCCCAGGCCTCCGACGCGATCCGGATGCATGGGAGCCACGTTCAACTCGATCCGTGATACCTGCCAGAGAAAGCGCGCCCAGATCAGCAACCGGAAATACCAGCGGCAGAGCAGGAACTGGAAGATCGGCAGGCTCACGTAGCCGTACCACCTTCCAGCGAGCGAGAACTTCGAGCCCTCAACGGACGGTGTCGCATACCAGGTGGCCGTGTCGAGGGCCACGTAATGGCGCCAGACGATCAGGACCCCGACCCCATACACCAAGGCGATCAGCACCACCTCGGCCAGCACCGAGTTGCGCAACCGGAACGCCGACGCGATGGCGGAATCGAACCGTGCCATGGCGCTCTCGGGAACCAGCTGGCGGTGCAGGAATTGCTTCACCACGGGAAGCATGCGCCTGTGCACCAGGATCTCGGCCCCGATCAGCAGGGGCGTCGCCACCAGGAACCGGACGTGAACGTCGGCGTCCAGCAGGAAGGGTACGGCCACACTCCCGCGCAGCGCCTGTCGTTCCAGGGCCGAGAGCAGCAAGAGCGGCAGCCACGCAAACAGCGAGATGACGATGACGCGTTGGCGCACCAGCAACAGCTCATCGTCGGAAAGATGCGCCCGACGAAGGAGTTGGAAGAGCGGTCCCCCCAGGACGAGCGAGAAGTCCCGGGGATCCTGCAACGAACGGGCGCTGGTCGCTGGCGTGCCGGACTTCATTCGTGGTCTCCCCTCCGATGACATCGCCCCACGACCTGTTATAAAAAAGCATACCTCAAACGTATCGGGTCATGACGCGCGGGCCCAAGATTGCCGAACCAGGAGGACGCCGTGCAAAACGCGATGCCTGCCGCCCCCGCCGGGGCCAAGCATTACGCCGAAGTGCTGGCTCGCTTCACGGCCCCCATGCCGTCGGTCGAGGAGCGCATCGCCGCGGGCAAGGCGCTGCGCGGAAAGGTGCCGCACGAGTCGCACGCGGATTACCAACCCGCGCCTGGGCGGCAGGATCCTGTTGCCCTTCTCGAGGCGCAGGCCCGGACGCGCCTGCAAAACCTGGTTCCCATCCGGTATGCCCGGATGCTTGCGAGCCCCTTCGCTTTCCTGCGGGGGTCGGCCATCGTGATGGCGGCCGACCTGGCGGGCACGCCCGTGACGGGCCTGACGGTCCAGGCATGCGGCGACATGCACGTGGCCAACTTCGGCCTCTTCGCCTCGGCCGAACGCAATCTCGTGTTCGGCGTGAACGATCTCGACGAGACCCTGCCGGGAGCCTGGGAGTGGGACCTCAAGCGCCTCGCCGCCAGCGCCGTCGTGGCCGGCAAGTTCCTCGGCGCGGACAAGGTTCTGTGCGAGGAAGCGGCCCGCTCCGCGGTCAGAAGCTACCGCAAGCGCATGCGCAATTACGCGGAGATGGGGAACCTGGCGGTCTGGTACTCGCGCATCGACGAGCGGGCCGTCCTGGAGACGGTATCTCCGCAGTCGAGGAAGGACGTCGAGCGGACCCTGGCCAAGGCGCGGCAGCGGGGTCACATGCAGGTGCTGGAGAGGATGGCGGAGCTCGTAGACGACCGCCACCGCATCGTCGAGGAGAGGCCCCTCATCGTCCGGGAGACGCACACGCCAGATGGTCGCCCGATTGCGGAGGCGCTCGGCCGCACGCTGGAGCTCTACCTCGCCTCCCTCCCCGACGATCGCAAACCCCTCCTCGCCCGGTACCGGATCATGGATGTGGCCCGGAAGGTCGTGGGCGTGGGAAGCGTCGGCACGCGCTGCTGGGTCATCCTATTGAGCGGCAACGGCTCCGACGACCCCCTGTTCCTCCAATACAAGGAAGCCCAATCCTCGGTCCTGGCGCCGTATTTCAAGACG
>Ga0137407_10001765_pt1 | contig 14161 bp, 28 predicted proteins | sample CZOMad2_2_16fung_FD_108410 | JGI IMG/M metagenome (GOLD analysis project Ga0137407, IMG submission 108410) | Vadose zone soil fungal communities from Angelo Coast Range Reserve, California, USA - CZOMad2_2_16fungal (Illumina Assembly) | ecosystem: Environmental > Terrestrial > Soil > Vadose...
AAGCTCCCGCTGTATCTCGGTCTTTTCGCGTGTGTTCACAATATCAGAAACCGAGGCAAAGCTTTGCTTCATTCGCTGATTGAGTTACTGGTCACATAAGACCCTGAAACACAACTTGAGCCAACGGTTTTTTCTCGTTAAGAACCAGCTCAATGTCGGATATAGCTAAAAGGGGAAGCATTTTTATATCTACTTGTCTCTTGCGGTTTGTAATGGAGGCGACAGAGCAATGGGTGACGAACGGTTGGGAGCGGCCCCTAATCGCCTGTCGACTCGCCGCAGCACGGGTGTCAAGTGTGTCCGCGAGGGTCGCTGCTCTCATACTCGCTGATATAGGCATCGCACGTCTCGGAGTCAATCTCGAGCCCTTGACCTTCCACGGCGAGATCGATGGCCGTGACTTCATCCTCGGCCTGGACCGCGTAGTACGTAATATGATCAATGGCGACGATGAACTCGGGCATGATGGACCCTCCTGTTCACGAGAGAGATGATGGGTATCACCTCATAACATGCGCAAGACTGATGCCATGTGACGCCTTTCTCCTCACCGTGACTGACCAGGGCCGTTCATGGCGCCGTGACGGCCCTCCGGGGGGATAGCACCTACAGGAGGGAAGCTGCGATCACACATCATGTGCTCTATCGCTTGTCAGAAAAGGGGTTACACCAGCACTGTCGGGCGTTCATGATGGCAGAAACCGCCAGGGAAATGCTCCTATAATCGCCACATTTGACCTTTATTAGCGCTCCAGAGACACAATGACACCTTATCTCCGCTTCCGTGCTGCAGGTCCATGTTGCCCGTCTTGGGGTTCCCGGAGTAACGGAGCAAGACACAACGATCCTTCGGGAATGCTTGTATTTGTTGGTCTCTAAGAGGGAATCTCTGGACTGGCCGAGGGGTTGCCTAGCAACCCTGAGCAGCCGTGGAAGAAAATCCATTTCACCGGCACAATGCAACGGTAAACATTGAAAATATCACTGGTTTTCGTCCACGATAGACATGGATGAAGACCTGCGTGTTCCTCCACGGTTTTAACCGTTGCCCCACGGATCGTTGTTTCTTGCTTCGTTGCTCCGGGAACCCCAACAGAGAACACAAAGCAGACCTACACATCGGAGGAGTTCTCCCTACTCGACCCGGAGGTCCTCCTTGGCCAGCCGTGGTCGTCCCGCCGGTACACGCTGGCCGCTTCCAGCACGCGATTCTTCATGAGCAGGCTAATCCAGTCTTTCCGACGGCGCGCCAGAGTATGGCCCAACTCCTCTGCCAGAGCCAGGGCGATGGTGGTCTGGAACAGTGCATGCCGGGCCTGCAATGCGGCATCCTGAAGTCACACTGGGGTTGGTCTGGGGATCGTCAGGTCACGCCCGGAGTTCGCCACATCGGCTTCCCACGGCGTCCGTGCGTCATCGGCCATCGCGGCGCACCCCTCGCGGGGAAAGCTCACCGAGCCATATGCGTCAGGCGCTTGTGGAGCGGCACGCTCAGCCCGATCAGATCGTGCTGGCTCTGCGCCGATACGGGCGCTGGTTCTCACACCGGCCAAGAAGACCGCCACATATGCCGTGACCACCGGAGCAGGCCCCGCAATTGGCCACGCTCGTCCCCCCACATCCGTGTCAGCGTCTGGAAGTTGGCCCCAGGGTCGCATGTAGCGCCCGGATTGACCTATCACAACAGTCGAGGTCTTATAGAATGCGATACCGACCACGACTCCTGGGCGATTGAAAGAGGTGCTCAGTTACCTGGATAGCATTATCTGCGCCTGGTGGAAGTTTCTGGCATCCCCTCCGAATATCGAACCCCCTACTTCTGAGATCCGCGGTCTAGATCGACAAGGACTGTAGGCTGACGTTGGGAAGCGGTGTGGTGCGGTGAGCATCGGGCATGCGGCTGGTCGACGGTCCCTCGTGACTCACTAGTCACCGGCGACAGCTGGCCGGCGCGGCAAAATTTTCCCATCGCATGCTGCCGCACCAGAACACATAGGCAGAGAATGCATACCCCAGGCCGCATACTTGGCCGTGCGGAAGACCTAGAATGCATGGTTTGATATGGCAGGGAATTTGCTTGGTCATAGGAAGCGAGAGACGGTATTCGATTGTATCGTCAACGCAGAGCCGAACCTCTGGTGCCACGGCGCTGCCCGGCTGTGGGCTGGAGGTCTAAAGGCCAACTTCGTGCAATCAATTGCCCGATGCGGCAATGAAGAAGAGCTGACTGGGCCTTGAGCATGCGTACATCACGACGCATGGCGTCTGTGACCCATCTGCTCCCGCGCGCACGAAAGAGGGAGACGACCACGGATGTAGGAAAAATCCTAGTAGTGATTGCTTATTCAAAGGATTCGCCGCAGACACTGCAATGGGCGGCGGTCTCGCGAGACTATCCGGCGCACCGCCCTACGTGCAGCATGTGATTCCGAAGGCGGTGGCTAAGATGTACCCCGAGGGGTCGAGTTGTATCAGCCCGACTGCGGCGCCCTCTAGAGGGATGCCCCTTGGCAGTCTGCCGTATGAGAAGCCCACGATCATCATCCATTGGGTCGACACGGCCCATCCGGAATGGCACGACGTCGCCATAACACACGTCATGGCCTCTCTGCCGATGCGGGTCATCGTGTCGGTCGGCAAGCTATCGAAGCGATCATATGGATCGCACGTGAAGTAAGGGTGGCCCCGGTGGCCATGGCAACCCATGGGCGGACTGGGTGGCGCCATCTCTTGCGGGACCGTGTGGCCGGAGCAGAGCGGCACCATGTCCCCTGCCCAATGGTCACGGCCAGCACTGTGGTCCATGGCGTTGCGTAAAGGCAGGGGCGATCATAAGCCACTTCACACACCCATGGGCGGACGGCGAGAACTCTTTAGCCCATGGGGGAATTGCGCGCGGAACTTATCTGCAACAACGTGCCAGCCATGTTCTGTCATGGTTCCCCTTCCCGGACGGTGATGAGGGAGACCGTCTCGAGATGCCATGCCTCCTCAAGTCTGGGGTGTCTGCGCTGCAATGGATGGGCGTATGGATGTCCAGACGTCAGGACTTATTAGCGGATCGCTTCATCGGTGACGATGATATCTCGGGGGAAGGTCAGTGACCATAAGTCCAGTGGAATGCCGATGACGCCGCTTCTCCAGCGAGTCTTACCAAGACCGAAATGTTGAAGGCGCAACCGACGGCTAAGTGAGAAAACAGCTATGTGGCGTATCTTTGGTCATTACATCTCTAAGATCTTGTTCTTAACTATTTTGGGGGACCTGGTCGTGTTGCTAGGATCAGTGGCCATCGTCCGAGGGTGGGCCGGTGAGATGGCAGACAGTGCCATCTATCCGAAGATCACGCTCCTGGTCGTGGTAACGATGATGCTCTTCTATCTGGCCGATCTGTACGATTTCGAAGTGCGGTATGGGCGCGGCGAGTTATGCCTCCGGGCGGGGCTGGCTTCGCTGATCTCAGCTGGGCTCATTGCCGCCATTGGTTATGGCCTTCCCTGGCTTGGCTTTAGCCGTATAGAGTTCCTCTCGATTGTGAGCCTTTCAACTCTTGGGCTGAATGCCTTCCGCATCATCACAGACTGTTTGAGTTCCAATGAGCACTTGCAGAAGCGTGTCCTCGTCCTTGGAGCAGGCGTGGCAAGTGTCATCCTCTCCTATGCAGGTCCCAATGGCTCACTCCCCTTTAAAATCCTGGGCTTCCTCGATGATGACCCTCAGGCATATGACCAGATGCCTCCAGGGTGTGACCTGCTTGGAAAAGCGAAGGAACTCCTAAGCATTGTCGAGAAACTGCGCCCAGATCTCCTCGTCGTCGGACTCACCAATATGCGCGGCAATTTTCCAGTTGAGGATATCCTCGAATGCCGATTTCGTGGCGTCCGCGTCGAGGAATGGACGACATTTTACGAAAAGCTCACGGGCAAGATTTTTGTGAGTACGCTCCGGCCCAGTTGGTTGATCTTCTCGAATGGGACCGTCACGACCAGACTGACAGAAACGGTCAAACGCGTTCTGGACATCATCTTCTCAATCGCCGGTTTATTACTTTCTGCCCCATTCATGGTATTTGCCGTAGCTTGTATCAAGCTCGCCTCAACAGGACCAATCTTGTTCCGACAAGAACGGGTAGGGAAGCATGGTAAGGTGTTCACACTGTACAAATTTCGTTCGATGCAAGTGGATGCCGAAAGTCTCACTGGTCCGGTATGGGCACGCGAGCGTGACCCACGGGTGACACGGGTCGGGTGGATTCTCCGGAAGAGCCGCCTCGATGAAACGCCCCAAATGTTCAACGTGTTGGTTGGAAAGATGAGTTTTATCGGTCCGCGGCCTGAACGCCCAATATTCGTCAGTCAACTGAAAGAGCAAATCCCCTTCTACGCGCTCCGCCTCTCGGTAAAACCCGGCATTACAGGATGGGCGCAGGTGAAGTATCCATATGGGAGTACCGTGTCAGATGCCCTGGAGAAACTCCAATACGACCTCTATTACGTCAAGAATTTCTCCGTCTTTCTTGATCTGATCATTTTGTTCAATACGATCCGTGTCATTCTCTTCGGCCGTGGTGCGCGGTAAACTGCCTGCCGTTTAACGAACCGGGGCCTCATGCGTATAGATCATGCGTGTCCACTGCAGGGGATATGGTTGTCTGGAACCCCTATTGGGGGAGCGTTAAATTCCGGGGGGGTACGAGCCTTCAGACGACGCGATGACTCGCAAACAGCTGCCGCGTCTGGGCATCCGGGGTGACGGTGGTATATGGTAGGCGAGCTGAAACAGAGCACGATCACCCTTGCCGGGGATAACGGCAAAAAGCCGGCGTACTTCATCTTGGGTGAGGAATGTGATCTCAGGTGGTGCCGTGGCGTGCTGTCGGTGTTCCATGAGTCTGACAGTATTGCTGTGTTGTCGGATTCCTGCTCTCGGCCCCGTGGAAAACACTCGCCAAACCGGCTGATGTGAAACGGCGGTTGAATATCGTACTGTCGGATTGTTGCGTCAACAGTGCCTTCAGGCAGGACCCAGGACAAACATGGCCACGACTGCCTTGACGCCGGTGGGGAATTGAGCCGGCTCGCGAAGGTTTCGCCGCTCACCACGCCACCTGGATTCCCTCCACGGGTTCCGCACTCAATTCTCACTTCTTCCGCAGGTCATGCGCCGGATCCACGAACGTCGTCCCCGAGAGCCCGATGCCGGTGATCTGAAAGAACACCAGTTCGTCCTTGGTCATCAGGAAGTGGTTGATGTTGGCCGGCTCGGTCCAAAAGCTGCCAGGAGGCAAGGCTTTCAGTTTCGCCTGGTCGAACGTATCCCCCCGAATCCTACGTACAGGGTCCCCGAGATCACCGTGTAGGTCCTGTTGTCAGGGTGCGCATGGGGATAATGGATGATGCTCGCCGGAAATTGAGCGCGTTCCACGTAGAAGCCGGGATGCGTGCGCCCCCCCACGAGTTCCAAGATCTGCGCACCCACGGGAGCGGGTATCGGCTTCCACTTCAGCTCGCTTGGCGTCAACATCGTCGCACCCGCGGGGAGATCCTGCCCCCAAGCCAGCAATGGCGTCGTGGCGAACAGCACAAGCCCAATGATCTTCGCACGGGTCGAACGTGTCATTGGCGTTTCCTCCCTCGTGGTGATTGCCTGACTACGAGGTCTCACTCTTGATGATGTGGGATTATTTCCACATCACCTCCCCGACGACCATCCAGAACAGCTCAACCGCATCCCCTCCCACGTCTATGTCTATGGACATGTTTCCGCATCATAGCCCAGATAGGCGTCTTCTGCTGAGAGAATTTCGGCAGCATGGCCAGCGGCCGGCGACGGCCTGAGGATGGGTTCAAGTGAGCCGGCGGACTTCCCCACCGACGTCAAGGAGGTCTTGGCCCGGTTTGTCCAGGAGAGCCGGTGCAAGGCTAGCACACACACGCCACCGCACGTGTCGTGTGTGCTCGGAACCCAGGATATCACTGGCAGAACGTCGCCTCCCATTCCCCGTTCAATACGCGGGTGCGGAGCTGCAGCAGTATGTGCGCGCCCCGCAGTCTCCACCGCAGCTGTTGCTTCTTCACCATGCTCTTGCGCACCACAGAGTTCACAGTCGATTCCACAAAACCGGTGCTGATCCGTTCACCGTGCCGGTAGCGCTGGCCATCGTTGGGGATGAAGCCCCCATTGCGTTCGATGTGCATAGAGAACTCCTGCACAGCCTTGCACAGCTTCTGTGCTGTGGCGTCATCGGTCTCGTAGACCATGGACTCGAGGTCGTCTTCCACGGATTCCAGTTCCTTCAAGGCCTGAAACACATTGCCATGCCACAGAAACCACTTTAGGTACGCATGCATCTGCCACTCCACGACGACCTCTTGAATGGCCTGAAGCACCATTTTGCCTTCTGCCAGCGAGAGCCCAAGGGTTGCGGGCGTGAGGTCCTCGCGCTCCACACAGGCCACTTCGCGTATCGATTCTTGGCCATCATCAGTCCTTGTCACGACCTGTACCGTGACGTTCATTGCTCGTCTCCTCTCCTTCATGGCCAGGCTCGCAGCTGAGCATTGATGGCGCGGCGATCGACGCGCTCAGGCTGAAACGGCTGATACGCTTCAAGGCAATCAACGACCTCTTACAGGGCATCGAAATCCCCAATCGCTTCCCGGACGGCTTCCCGGACCGAGACGTGAGGGTCTGCCTCCAGGAGGGCTCGTACGGCCTCGGCAGCGACCACAGGGGACTGAGGGATGGATGAGAGCAATGCTGATCGAGCCACTCCATACGGAGTTGATAGACGCTGGGCGGCATGATGAACTGGTTCAGGCGCAGAGCGTACCGAGAAGAGTACTCCACTTCAAGGCATCCCCCCAGAATTTACTGACCCGCGCATAAAGATCTTAAGTTCCTCATGTTGACTGACTTTTGCGCTCGTTAGGCGACTCGAAGTCGCTCCAGCTCTGCGAGAACGGACTTCTCATGGCGCTGCTCCTTCAGATAGGTAACCAAGTCCTCCCAGAGCAGACCTCGGAGCTGGTCTTGAGCTGTAGCGGTCGACAGGTTCGCAGCCTTGTCACGTGTCCGTTGGCCTTGTGCACCTATACGCGCAATACGCAGGTGGGCCAGGAGGGCATAGGCGAAGCAGACCAGATGCAGGTGGATAACTGCCGCCCGATACGGGCGATTCTGGTAGTGGCCCAGCCCCAGCAACTGCTTACTGTCCTTAAAGAACTGCTCGATCTACCAGACATAATGCCTCCATAGGTCCCTGCTTTTACCAGGTGCACCTCACATCCCAGCAACGGATACGCCACGTGTTCTCGCTGGAGATGTCCAAGCTGTGTGCCCTGCTCATCGCCGCTTCCCGCGGCAAGCGCAGGCGCGCGGTCATATCCGTGACGCATCGCCTCCAGTTGCCATATGTCCTTGACGAGGGGGTCATGTCTATACCGGGAGAACATGTCCCAGCTGCTGGACGGATGGATGCTGGTGGTTGGTTGAGGTCCCCCCCTTGGCATCGCGGTGGAGCATCCGCTAGAGCGTTCGCTGGGAAGGCCCAGGCGCTCTCCCTGGCTGTGCGAGCGCCTGCTTGATGGAAGCGGCACCACCGCCGTGGCCCTGCTGGGCCAGCGTATGGCGCAGGGCCACGACGACCTGTGCGATGCGTTGGGGCGTTTGGGTCGGGGTGGTTCTGGGGCTTCGGCGCAGCTCTGCGCTCCAGGAGGGAGCAGTTGCGAGGTCGCGATCCCGCCATTGGTAGAGCCAACTTTTCGAGCCGGCCAATTCCCGGCCGATGTCCTCGAGGGGGTCGCCTGCCAGGTAGCTGTCGATGGCCCGTTGTCGGCGTGGTGCTGGCGCTTGCGTCATGGTGGAATCCTTGGGAGCGTGCTGCCATCCTGGTCAGATCGCGCTTTGGTCTCGAGGTCAGGGCCCAGTCCTCATCGGGTGTGGATGCCCCGCCGGGCGCCTCTGTGGTGCGAACCGTCCACGGCTCCAGCGCCTGTATGCGCGTTGCGGCTTCATGTCACGGCGCTGGGGCGTGGTCAGAGCCTATGGGGAACGGGGGTCGGGCCACGTGCGGTGGTAGGCACGCAGCTGGCGGCGGCGCTCCAGTTCGTCAGCGTCGGCCCATAGGGCCCAGCGGCCGGACGCAACGGTCACCTGGCGGCGGTGGACCCCGCCCACGCGTTGCCGCGTGTGGAACGTGGCACTCGGCATGGGCACCTCCCGGGCTCAAGCGGCCAACCAGGACTCGTGAGGTCTGAGGACGCTCGCCTCGTCCATCGCGCGAGGTCGGGGACCAGGCAAGCCCCGCCGACTCAAGAACCGCGCCACGGTCTGCCCGGTCAAGCGCGCGGTGCGCTGGGGAGGCGCACCGCCGGCGCGATGCAGCTGCGCCGCAAGCTGCGCAACGCTGTGGCCAGTCTGGCGCAGCCCCTCGATGTGCGCCCAAAGGTCTGGAGAATTGGACCGTGGGGCAGACCGTGCGACCGGACGACGGCGGCGATGCGCGCTGGTCACGCCCCCAGCCCACTGCCACGTCCCATCGACCGGTGCGCTGTCATCGTGCACATCGACGGTCACACGATCCACCCACCAGCGCACGCGCTCTTGGCGGTCCTGCGCGGTCGTTGCCGGTGCCGGCCACCAGGCGGGGACCTCCCGCGCCCAGCACAGGATCGCCTCGCGTGCAGGCGACGTCAACGCACGGGGCCGCTCGCGTCGGCATCGGGCCTACGCTTCTTGCCGCAGCGGCTCGTGACGGAGCGCCCCTGCCCCACGCCGCTCCAACGCACGGGCCACCAGGCGATTTTCCGGCTCGACGGCTTCGTCCTGCCGGGCCGCCCGCTAGGCGCTGTCGTGAGCCCGCTCCAGGCGCTGGTGCCCATGGGCCGCTCACGGCTCGCGGTCGGCACGCCGGGTCTGCGCCGCGGCCAGACTCAACTCCAGAGCCGCCGGCTGGAGCACCGGCATGACCTGGTCGGCAACAAAGCGCTCCAGGAACGCCCCGGCCAGGCGGCGGCCGCCGGGTACACCGTCATCAAGGGTCGCCCGCCTACAGGGGTCGCGCCAGGGCTTCGCCTTGCCGCCGTCGGCCGCCAGCAATCGCCGCCCGCACCGCCCACAGCCGAGCAAGCCCACCACTCAGGAGGGTCCTGCACGGGGCGCCCCGAGGGCTGCAGCAATGGCACGGTGGTGTGCTCAGCGCGGCGGGAGCGCTGCAAACCGCTCCCAGCTGCTGTACGCTGGCAAGCGATCGGCGATCAGCACGTCGCAGGCCGCAGGGGCGTTGATGGTCCGCCCGGGACGGCGTCGCCCCGGCGGTTGCGTGCGCGGAGCCATCTGGCGATGGCCCCAGCGCTAGGCGCCCGCCTAGATCGGGTGGTGCAGCATATGTGGTCAGGTCCTGCGCGTGGGCCGCCGCCACACGAGTAGCCCCCGATGCGGCCCAGCGTGGGGCCGCATCGGCACGCGCATGTCGTGGGCCACCAGGTAGCGGAGCAACCCATGCCGACGGCCCTGCGGCGCGCAGACGTCCAAGATGCGGCGCACGACCCGTGGGGCCGGCGCATCGGGATCGCGCTGGTCATCGCCGTCGGGTCCCCGGACATCACCCCTCGGGGGATGATTGCGCAGGGCACCGCGCCGCGCCGTGGTGCGCATCCCTGCCAACATACGGCCTTGCATGAGGGAGAGTGCTGCGTCGCTCCTCATACCACGCCGCCCTACCAGTCAGCGAGCGTTGTCGTCTGTCGGATCATCGCGGCCAGCGGCATCGGCCAACCATGTCCGAAAGATCGCCCAGCGTGCGAGCCATAGATGCCAGTCCTGGTTCGAGCGCGCCACACGACTCATCTCCAGCCCAAGGCTCAGCCCTACCTGGTCGCAGCTGACCTCGGCTCACCCGCGCTGAAAGCCGAAGCGTGTCACCAGACGCTGGCCGCTTTGGCCTTGATCTGCATCAATGACGACGACGCGGTCTCGCGACCCCCCTCAGGCGACGGCGCGGTCCACCACAGCCTATTGCCTGGCCGTGGACTCCACGTGCTCGACGACGTGCGGGGGATGGGACTGGCGCCCATACCCCATCGCCAAGCTCCGCAGATGAGCATCGGGGAGCGTCGAGGCAACCCCTCCCACCCCTCGCGGTGGCGGAGCTGGCTCAGTCATCGGGCCCCTCCTGCGGACGAGGCAGGCTGTGCCGGGCGATGACACGAGCCATGATCTGGCGCAGACGCCGCCGATTCTCCGGGGGCAGAGAGGCCCAGAGCTGTGGCAGCGGCACCTCCTGGGGGCTCGTGGCTTGGGGGGCACGGAGAGGAACAGGCGGGGGGGAGCGTTGTCGGGCGTGCCCAGACGACATCTCCTGCCTGATCGTCGAGCCGACGTTGACACCACTGGGACAGCTTCAACAAAGCCGATACACGAATGGTTACCTCAGGCTGCGGCGAGGGACAAGCTCGCTCTTGAGCCGTAGTGTGGTTGGGAGATCTCCGTCGGCCATCTGTGCAGATACAGACCAATGATTTTGGCAGCACTCCAGTCGACCCGGTTCGTGACCAGTACGACAGACCGTCCTGTCACCGATGCATGCTCATAGCTCACCACCATGCGCACCTTGCCCAGGCCGGGGATGCGGACCGCCAGCGTGAAGCACCAATAGGTGTGCTCTTTGACGGTGACGGGCCGGTACGCCTGCGCCGGGATCAGTGGCACAAGAGCCTCAACAGTGCTATGGGGGCCCGGCAGCTTCAGCGCCCAGCCGTTGGCCTCTCGCAGGTGAAAACTGGCCGTTTCCAGCTGGCGGTTCTTCTGGAGCCGACTGATCCAGTCCTTCCGCCGCCGGGCCAAGACCCGGACTACGTCCTCGGCCAGGTACCAGGCGTCATACACCACCACGCCAAACGGGACCTTGTGCCGGATGGCGGCTTCGACTCGCTCGATCGCCAGCGCAATATGGTCCGGAACGGCTCGTGCCGTGCCCGAAACGCCGGGTCCTGAAGCAACAGAGGGTCTACCTGCTGATGCAGGCGATGGCGCCCCTTGTTGTCCGGCGGGATCTGGAGTTCGGGAACATGCTGCGCCACCGCGGCCTCCCACTGGGTCAGTTCTTCATCGCGGCGATAGAGGCGTAGGTCGAGAGGGAAGCGTACCGGGCCACTGACGTAGCAGCTGGTCACTGGATGGTGCGCCAGGGGAGAGGTGCCCTCGCCATGGTTATCGTGACGGTCCACATAGTCAAACAGGCTCCCGCATTGTCGCACAGTGTAGCATCGATGGCGATGAGCGCCTCGCGCCGACGCCGGCGAGGGGGTGGCGTCTGCTGTAGAATGACCCGGATGCGGCGGTCATTGATCGCGTCTTCCCGCCAGGGGGCCTCCGAGAGAAGGCGCGAGAGATTCGTTTTGTCGGTGCTCTCAAGGATGCAGCGGGCCATATGGGCAAGGCTTTTGGTGGGCAGGACGATCAAACCCGTCAGATAGTGCTGGAAAGGCCGAAACTGGCACTGGTGGTCAAACAGGTCGCGGAACACCGCCGCGTGGTCGGTGACCACCGGCGCAGGCCCTACAATCGGCCATTCCATCACACACCCCCTGGTCCTGGTCCGGGTATTGAGCCTGACCCAAGGGTAACATGGGGATCCTGGCACGGCAAAGCACAACTGTCGAGTCTATTGATAGTAGGCACAGACCCGTTGCATGAGGTCAGTCATGGAGAGCACGCGAGCAGGTTCCAGCACAGCCCGTTTCCCATGCACCCACGTGGGTTCGATCGAATTGAGCCAGGGACTTTAACTCGGGAGTCGACAGCCTGTAATGCTCCCCATGTGTCAAGCGACCGCGAACGGAGTGCTGTGGCGCCTATGGTCTTCCCGCTCAAACGATCTGGGCGGCTTATCGCCCAGAGCTGCAGAGCTGCGTACAGATCAGGCTCGTTAGCGTCGGCAATCCAGCCTTCCAGGGCCGTGATCAGCTCACATGGGCCGGTCCATGCCGTGAGCCACCGGCACTCTGCGTTCCGCGTGCGCCTCACCCGCTGCGTATCGGCGTGCCCTTGAGGATGGTGATCGCTGGTCAAGGCCTGCGGGAGACCCAGCGTCCCGTAGGCCCGCCTCAAGGCAGTGGCGGTCGCTTGGCACCCGTGGTCGCGCATCAGCGCCAGGCTCGGGCCGCGAATGTCTGCCGGGAACTGGCGATTGACGGCCCACTCCAGGGCCACGAGCCCATGCTGAGCCTGACCCTGCCTCTCTGCATCGGAGCCCCCGCTCGTCTTGGTCTACCACGCGCGGCCCACGACGATAGACATCCAGCCCAAGCCTTCGACCGGCCCTTGGGTCATCTCCAGGCCCCACCACGCATGAGGTCTGGGCGATTGTGGTTGGCGGCCTGTCGGCGTCCGCAGCGCTTTGCGTCGGGGGTCGGCAGCACCAGCAGGTGAGGCGCGCGCCTCCGCCGCCGCATCCGCGTCTTGTTGACGGGGTCTTGTTGACGGGCCGCTCCTCGACGCCGTGCCAGGAGGCCCAGCGGCGCCGAGAGCCCCATACCGGCTGCTCGGCCTTGAGCGCCCGGATGCACGCCCGGGGGTCTTCAGGACACCGGGCCACCAGGGGAGACGGCTGCCGGTGCCTCCGTGTCCCGCGGCGCTTTGGGTGCACTCTCGCGTGAGTTCCCCCACGCGGGGCTTCAGCGTGGCATGCTCGGGTGCGTGGCGGGCTGCGCGCTGGCGTTGCTCATGGACCGCAACGGCGTTGGCGACATGGGCCAAACACTGGTCACGCCAGGGATCATCCTGGGCTTGACGCCGCTGATGCACCGTACAACGCTCCGCGACGGGCTGCCCTTTGAGGCCCGCAAGCACCATCATCGCCTTGGTTTTGGCCTCCCATATGCATCGTGGCATGGCTGCCCCCCGCTCGTGGCAGCCCCCGTATCCTCAGTTCTGGATCCTTCTGTCTTCATGGGAAGCAGTATACCCCCTCCTGTCTGGCTTGACGGTTGTAGCCCTGGATCCATTCCTGCACAGCCTGGCTGACGTGCCAGGAGGCATGGTCCCAGATGCGCCAGAGAGCTCGTTTGCCCTGGGCCGCAACGTATGTGGCAAGCCAGGCAAGAAAGGCGCAGGTGACCGCGCTAACGGGACGCCCGTGGACAAAACGTCACAGTATGTGGTTGGTCGTGGGCACGTAGAGCCCATAACAGGTAATCGCCTTGCCCTCTGGGTCCTTGGCAAGCACGGTTTGTTCCACCAAGCGGACGGGCTCGTCATCGCTCCAAGCATGCAGTTGGGGCTGAGCCTCGCGACTCCACCAGACGTCATCTTCGCAGCCCAGGGCAATGTCCGGATGGTTGGTCGCGATCCGGATCAGCCGATCGCGTGGCGTTTTTGTAACGTGTATGCGGGGTCAGGACTGACAATCCAGTGTTTAGCGCGTTTCCAGTTGACGCCCAAGCGGACGATGGCATCCAGCATCGTGGGCAAGGAAAAGGGCCTAGTACTCAGACCTGGCTCGTGACAGACGTCGGCCCGCAATTTGAGGGTCCAGACACTCGCCGGTTGGCCACAGTTGCGGGGGCTTTGATGCAGGAGCGCGCGCATGTGCCCCTCAGCGTTCTGTTCGGGCGCAACGCTGAGGGGCACGTTCTACCCCCGCTGCACACACCCCCGACCACACTCGCCAAACGCGTGGAGCACATTCCGCACCGTTTGCGGGGCACAGTGCAAGCTTTTTGGCGATCCCCGAGGGTTTCTCGCCCTCAGCGCTTGCTAACACAATCTGGCAGCGGCGCACAGTGAAGGCATCGTGACTGCGCAGTCCAGCTTCGAGGGCTGCGTCTCCTCGTCTATTAAAGGGCGAATAGAGAGAGGTGGTCTCATGTCACAGAACATGTCACCCGGTACGCTATTTGCCCAAATACTTTATGAAAACTGTACTAACCAATGGTGCTAGTTTTCTGAGTTGAAGTGGTCATGCGATTCCTCCAAGCTAGTAGGGCGCGTGAAACCCTGACCCTGCGAGGAGGAGCACCTGACCACCATGGATTGTATCATCGCCTTATTCTGCCGGGTGGATGACCACATGCAAGGCCTCCCGAACCATCCCCAAGCCACCTTGTGGCCCAGTGCAGTGGTGACCTTGGGCTTACGGCATGCCCTCAAAGGCGTCGGC
>Ga0137407_10001767_pt1 | contig 14155 bp, 11 predicted proteins | sample CZOMad2_2_16fung_FD_108410 | JGI IMG/M metagenome (GOLD analysis project Ga0137407, IMG submission 108410) | Vadose zone soil fungal communities from Angelo Coast Range Reserve, California, USA - CZOMad2_2_16fungal (Illumina Assembly) | ecosystem: Environmental > Terrestrial > Soil > Vadose...
GATTAAGGTCCCTCAGATCGAGCCACTCGTTGACCGTATGAATATCGCGCATGCCGGTGGAAAGATTGGCCACCACGAGACCCTTTTGATTGAGCACATTGGCGTCGCAGCCGCCGCCCGTCGCGAGCGTTTTCACTTCCAGTTTCAGACTTCTTGCCGCGGCGTGCACGAGTTTGACAATGGGCGCGCTCTCCGGCACGTCCATGCGGTCATAGTCGCGTTCAATTTTCGCTTCGACCTTAGCACTATGCCGCTTACCGTCCAATTCCAGCACATGGCGCGCCGCAGCGTCTTCAAGACAGTGCTTCATATGCTCGGTCTGCCGATTAAGCTTCTCTTCGCTGTGGCTACGCGCTTCGCCTCGCAGAATCACGTGATTGGGTACGATATTCACCGCCATGCCGCCTTCGACGACACCGATGTTGGCTGTAGTTTCATCATCGATGCGGCCGAGGCGCATCTGGGCAATGCCTTCTGCGGCAACTTTGATCGCGTTGATGCCTTTTTCCGGACAGACGCCGGCATGGGCTTCAAGACCAAGGACGCGAAATTCCATGCGATTGGCGGCCGGCGCTTTGGTGAACAGAAAACCTACGGAATCACTGTCGAGCACCAGACCCGTACGCGCGCGCAGCCTGCCGACGTCGAGACACTTGGCGCCGATCAGTCCTGCTTCCTCGCAGATCGTGAAAACCACGTCGATGTCACTGCACGGCAGCCGATTCTCTTGCATCACCCGCATCACCTCGCAGATGATCGCCACGCCGCTCTTGTCATCGCCGCCGAGGACGGTGCGGCCGTTCGTGCGCAGAATATCGCCGTCCAGTACCGGCACGATACCTTCACCGGGGACAACCGTGTCCATGTGCGCGGACAGCAGCAGCGCCTGAGCATTCTGGGCGTTCCCGGAAAAATGGGCGATTAGGTTACCGACATTGCCGCCGACTTTTTCACCGGCGTCATCGATCGAAACGGTGGCGCCGAGCGCTTCCATCTCACTCTTGAGCCGCATGGCCACGTCGTACTCTTTGCGCGAGAGGCTGTCGATCTTGATGAGCTCGATCAACAAATTTTTGAGACGCTCTTGATTGATCAAGGTATGCTCACTTTGGTTTACGTCGTGATGCTCAAGGGAAACAATTCTTCAATTGATCTCATATTCTGTGTTTTCAATCAGTAACGCGATCCCCTGTCCGCCGCCGATGCAGGCGCTGCCAATGCCGTAGCGTGCGCCTCGATTCTTTAATTCTTGCGCTAAGGTCAAGGCAATACGAGTCCCTGTTGCGCCTAGGGGATGACCGAACGCAATCGCGCCGCCATTGACGTTCACTCGCTCGCGATTTAACCCAAGCTCTTTCTCAACGGCAAGATACTGCGCTGCAAAAGCTTCGTTAATCTCGATCAAGTCCATTTGATCCAGAGTCAACTCCGCCCGCTGCAGCGCAGCCCGAATCGCTGTCACGGGACCGATCCCCATGATGCTGGGATCGCATCCCGTGATACCCCAGGCGACGATTCGTGCGAGAGGCGCTATTCCTCTTTCCCATGCCTTCTCTTCGGTCGTCAGAATAACCGCGGCGGCGCCGTCGCAAATTCCACTGGCGTTTCCTGCGGTCACGACTCCTTCCTCCTTAAAAACGGGTGGAAGAGCGGCTAAACCTTTCAATGTCGTGTCGGGCCGAGGATATTCGTCTCGAATTAGAACGTCCTCTATAGGCATAATTTCTTCGCTTAGCCGGCCAGATTCTTGGGCAGCGCGAGTTCTCATCTGGCTCTGAAAGGCATACTGATCAGCTTCCGCGCGGGTGATGCCATATTGGGAGGCGAGATTTTCGGCAGTCAGGGCCATGGACAGATTGCAGTAGCTGTCTGTGAGAGCGCTCCATAACAAATCTTCCAGTTGCCCTTTGCCGAGTGAAATTCCCCAGCGCGCCCCTCGGATCACATGAGGAGCTTGGCTCATGCTTTCCGTGCCGCCCGCCAGCACGATCTCGGCTTCGCCGAGACGCAACATTTGGGCGCCGCTAATGATAGACTGAAATCCCGACCCGCAGAGGCGGTTCATCGCGAGTGCTGGAGTGGATTGTGCCGCGCCGGCGCGTAGGCCGACGTGGCGCGCCAAGTAAATGGCGTCCGAGCTGGTTTGGAGCGCGTTTCCGAAAATAACGTGCTCGATATCCGTCGGTGAAATGCCGGCTCTGGCTATTGTTGCTTGGGCGGCAAAGACCCCGAGATCCGTCGCCGTATGATCTTTCAAAGCGCCGCCAAACTTTCCGAAGGGTGTCCGCGCCCCGGATAAAATGACGCTTGTTCTCTTTCTGGATCCGCCCATGAATAGAAGCTAACACGGAAATCTGTGTTGAGGCAATTTAATAGTGGCGGTGGTCTTTGGCGCCGGTAGAAAAATGGCTGGCATTCGGTTAATCATAAAAAGGGGTGGAACTTATGCCATCGGAGATTCGCAAAGTTGGGGTCATTGGAATTGGGCTCATGGGCAGTGGCATTGCCCAGGTGGCCGCGACGCGAGGCTTCGATACGCGGGTCGTGGATGTCAGTTCGGAAATCTTAGAGAAAGGAATGCGGCGCATCGGAGAAAGCCTGGAACGACTCGTTCACAGTTACGAGAAATCCGGCAGCAAGACCGGAACTTCAGCCGAAGAAAAGGAGCACATCCTTACGCGCATCCGAACTTCAACCGACCGAAGCGACCTATTAGAGTGCGACATAATCATTGAGGCCGTCGTGGAAAACGAGGCCGCGAAAAGAGAGATCATTTCCGCATTGTCCCGTATGGGCTACCAGAAGACATTGGTTTCCAACACCTCGTCGATTTCCATCACCCGCCTCGCGAGCGTTTACGCGTATCCGGATCGTTTCATGGGGATGCACTTCATGAATCCAGTGCCGGTTCAGCCGGGCTGCGAACTCATTCGAGGGTTGCTGACCTCCAACGAGACCTGGGAAACAGTTACTGCTTTCGGTTACGAATTAGGCAAAGAACCAATCTTTGCGGAGGACAAGGCTGGCTTCGGCATCAACCGCATGTTCGTACCTTTCCTGATGGAGGCGGTGAAAGTCGTCGAGGAAGGAATCATGAGTTGCGAGGACGCGGACAAAACCACGCGCTGCCTGGGCCACAAGATGGGACCCATAACGACTCTAGATTTTGTCGGATTGGATACGACGCTTGCCATTGCCGAGGTTTTGCAAAAGGAACTTGGACCGAGCTATCGAGCTCCGGATCTCCTAGGGAAACTGGTGACCGCGGGGTTCTACGGCATGAAGAATGGCAAGGGATTTTATCTCTGGGACCAGGGCAAGCAGATTGGCGTCAATCCAGCGGTGGCGCGCTATCGGCGAAAACCACTGTAGCGCCTCATGGTTGTCCTATATAAGGCTTCACCGATCAACGTCGTGAAATTAAAATGCATGTCGCGGCCCGCGTCGTAGACTCTCATGAGCCGAAAAGTTGTCGCTTATTTGCCCTCGATCAGCATCAAATTTGGATCTTCAAGGTGTCGGATCACGACGTTGAGAAAACGGGCTGCCTCCACGCCATCGACGACGCGATGATCAAACGCAAGGGAAAGCGGCATAATCCTGCGGACCATCACCTGACCGTCTTTGACGACCGGCCGATCTTGAATCTTGCCGATACCAAGGATCCCGACCTCAGGATAATTGATGATCGGAGTTCCATAGGTTGCGCCGATAACGCCGTAGTTAGTAATCGTAAAGGTGCTTCCCCGAAGCTCCGCAAGATCAAGGGTCCGATGTCTTGCCTTTTCGGCCAGGGCGCTGATCTCTTTCGCGAGATCAAGAATGTTTTTCTGATCGGCGTGCTTGATCGCAAACACCATCAGCCCGTCGGGCGTATCGACTGCGATGCCGATATTGTAATATTTCTTGACTACAATCTGCTGCTTTTCGTCATCGAGCGTGGCGTTAAGGTAGGGATGCACTTTGAGCGCCGAGAGGGCTGCCTTAATGACAAAGGGCAGATAGGTGAGCCTGATGCCTTTTTCCGCGGCGACTTGTTTTTCTTTTATCCGGACAGTTTCTAAATCGGATATGTCCGCGTCCTCCCAGATCGTGACATCCGGCACGCGCTGCCGAGCCTCTTGCATCCGTTTCGCTATGGTTCGGCGCAGTCCGCGCAGAGGAATTCTTTCGAGCGCACCGTAAGAGTCAGTGCCGGTTGGTTCCTCCGTGGGTTTCTTTGCCACCGCCTGCTCGACGTCTTCTCTCGTGATTCTTCCTTCCGGACCAGTGCCAGGAATTATCGCCAAATCGACATTTAGTTTTTTTGCTAGGGCGCGAACCGCAGGCGTTGCCTTAACCGGCGCCGGTATCTCTACGGCTTCCTCATCGCTGAGAGAGCCGACCACGGTGCCGCTATCTGCCGTCTGCGGTGACGGAGAGAGCTGACTCTCCCCATCTTCATCGACGCTCACCAAGAGCTCGCCAACTTTGACGATCTCTCCTTCGCCGCAATGCAGCTTGGTCACTTTACCCGTATGCGGAGAGTGCAGGGTGACGATAGCCTTGGCGGTCTCGATTTCCACTAGATCCTGATCTTCTTTGACCCAAGCGCCTTCGGCGACTAGCCACTTGACGATCTCCGCTTCACTGATGCCCTCGCCAACATCGGGTAGATGGAATTCCTTGATCATCGCGGTTCTTTCTCAGAGGGGATTAGGCGTTCATGACTCGATCGATCGCCTGAGCAACTCTGCTGGCGTTCGGGAGAAAATGCTGCTCCAGTTTTGGCAGGGGCATGACCGTGTCAAATCCGGTCACCCTTTCCACCGGGGCTTCCAGATACAACAAGGCCTTCTCGTTGATGCGGGCGATGACTTCGGCTGCGACGCCGCAGCTTCGCGGCGCCTCGTGGACGATAACGGCTCTGTTGGTTTTTTTCACGGACTCGATAATCGCAGTGTCGTCGAGAGGCGAGAGCGTACGCAGATCTAGAACCTCAGAGCTAATTCCCCGGTCCGCCATGAGCTTCGCGCCTTGGAGCGCTACCTGTAGCATGGCGCCCCAGGCGATCAGCGTGACGTTGTTACCTTCTATGACGACCCTGGAACGACCGAGCGGGATTAAATACTCTTCCTCCGGAACCTCTTCGCGAATGGATCGGTAAATTCTTTTCGGTTCCATATAGACCACCGGGTCGGGATCGCGAATAGCTGAAAGTAATAATCCTTTCGCTTCGTACGGCGTAGATGGTACAACGACTTTCAGTCCCGGCGTATGGACAAAGTAAGCCTCATTGCTTTCCGAATGGTGCTCGGGCGCGTGGATGCCGCCGCCGTAAGGCACGCGGATCACGATCGGGCATTCGTAGCGTCCGCGCGATCGGGTTCTGATGCGCGCGGCGTGAGCCACCAATTGCTCCATAGCGCCGTAGACGAACCCTTCGAATTGAATCTCGGCAACGGGCCGCAACCCATACACCGCCAGCCCGATAGATGTGCCGACGATGGCGGATTCGGAAAGCGGCGTGTCGATGACGCGGTTCTCGCCGAATAATTCCAGCAAACCCTGCGTGGCCCTGAAGACTCCGCCGTCTTTGCCCACGTCCTCGCCCAGGACCAGCGCCCTAGGATCCTTTTCCATCTCCTGCTTGAGCGCAAGATTGATTGCCTCAACGACAGTCAGCTTGGGCATTTTTTCCTCCCGAGTCGTTTGTTATTTGCCACGCCCGTTTCCGCTAAGGAACGCTTCCATTTGCTCGTTTAGCTCTTGCGTCATCTCTCGGAAAGTATACCGGAACATGTCCTCGGGTTCAGCAAGTGGCGCGGACTCAAACTCTTTCACCGCCGATTCGATTTGCTCGCGCGCGCGGCCGGCCACTCTTAAGCCATACGCTTCATCCCAAAGGCCCTTAGCCGCCATATATTTTTTGAGCCGGTCTATAGGATCTTTCTTTTTCCACTGCTCCACTTCTTCCTTGCTGCGGTAGCGCGACGCGTCGTCTGCGGTGGTATGGTCGCCAATCCGGTAGGTCACGGCTTCGATGAAGGTAGGTCCGTTTCCCGCGCGTGCGCGTTGGAGCGCTTCGTCAGTGGCTTTGTACACGGCAAACACGTCGTTGCCGTCAACTTGAATGCCGGGAAAATCGTAGGCAATCGCTTTTTGTGCCAACGTCGCTGCGGCGGTCTGGCGCTTCAAAGGAACGGAAATGGCCCAATGATTGTTTTGGCAAACAAAGACCACAGGCAAACAAAACACGCCGGCAAAATTCAGTCCTTCGTGAAAGTCTCCCTTTGAGGTTGCGCCATCGCCGAGATAAACGAGAACAGCGACATTATCGCCGTTTAGTTTGGCGCCCCAGGCCACTCCGGCTGCGATGGGAATCTGCGTTCCCACGGGAATGGTGATAGGGAAGTCGTTTTGTCCCTCGGGAATAACGTTGCCGCGCTCGTCGCCTGACCAGTACTGAAGAATTATTCGCGGCGGCAGCCCTCGAATGATCGATGCCCCGGCTTCACGAAAGGAAGGAAACATCCAATCGGTGGTTTTGAGAGCTAGAGCGCTCGCAACCTGCGCGGCTTCTTGTCCGAGAATTGAGGCGTAGGTGCCCAGTCGTCCTTCGCGCTGAAGTTTGAAAGCCTTCTCATCGAAGGTGCGGGCAAGAACGATGTTTTCGTATAACGTGCGAATTTGCTCGTCAGAAAGCGCAGGGCGGAGAGCTTCGTCGCAGTTTCCGTGCTCGTCCAAGATTTGCAGCCGTTCAATGTCAAAGCTCTTGATCGTTGTCTTGGGCATGACGGACTCCTTGGCTGAGCTAAACTGGTTTCATTGTCATCCCGCTGCAACCGTAGTGTAGCACTCTACTGGATTATTTTGAATGTCCCATTAATTCTGCTAAAATTGGATTGTTGCGGCAGTGGCTCCAACCTTGTGGGCCAGGGAGGAGCGCCCGAATGGAAGCAAGGCCTGAGCAAAAACGGCCGATCGCCTCATGGCAGGCCCGGCTAAGGTTTTCTTCCTCAACGATTGCCGGCGCCAGTCAAACGCTCCCGTCGTTGCAAATATCCTTGTCCTTCCACCGGCCATTGAAACCACCGGCCATTGAAAAGACTTCGCAAAACAACTTCGGTTTCGCAAAGCAGTTTGGAAAGGAAGAACCGTCATGAGACAAGCCGTGATCGTCAGCGCCGTCCGCACTCCAGTCGGAAGCTTTCAAGGTAGCCTCAGTTCTCTATCCGCTACACAATTGGGTAGCGTGGTCATTACCGAGGCTCTGCGCAGAGTGGACCTGCCCGGAGGGGAGGTCGATGAAGTGATCATGGGCAACGTCCTTTCGGCGGGTCTGGGTCAGGCGCCGGCGCGCCAGGCCAGTCTCGGAGCGGGACTCCCCAACAGCGTTGCTTGTACCACGATCAACAAAGTTTGTGGCTCCGGGTTGAAAGCAGTCATGCTAGCGGCCCAAGCAGTCATGCTCGGAGACGCCGAAGTTATCGTGGCGGGTGGGATGGAAAGCATGAGCAAGGCTCCCTATCTGTTGACCAAAGCCAGAAGCGGTTATCGCATGGGATCCGGGGAGCTGGTCGATAGCATGATCCGTGACGGACTCTGGGATGTTTACAATGATTTTCATATGGGTGCGGCGGCAGAAATCTGCGCAGAAACGCTCGGGATCAGCCGGGAAGAGCAAGATGATTTTGCGTTGACGAGCTACAGACGCGCGTTAAAAGCGCAAGAGTTGGAGGAGTTCAAACGAGAAATTATCCCGGTGAAAGTGCCACACAGTTTGGACCACGAGTCGGTGGTGGACAAAGATGAAGGGCCCAAACGCATTAACTGCGAAAGGTTTCGTGACTTGCAGCCGTCGTTCAAAAAAGACGGGAGCGTAACAGCGGGCAATGCTTCGTCACTCAGTGACGGGGCGGCTGCTGTCGTCGTGATCTCCGAGGAGAAAGCTCGTCTCTTTGGGCTCAAGCCTAAAGCAAGAATCATTGGTTATACCGCCTATGGTACCGATCCCGCGTGGTTTACTACGGCGCCCGTGCGAGCGATATTGTCTCTGCTGCAAAGAACGGATCGCAGCGTTGCAGATGTCGACCTGTTCGAGATTAATGAAGCGTTCGCGGTCTGCTCCATCGCTGTTAACCGGGAGCTCGGTTTGGATCTGAGCAAGGTCAATATTCGCGGCGGCGCGGTGGCGTTGGGTCATCCTCTCGGTGCGAGCGGCGCTCGAATCCTGACAACCTTGCTCCATAGCCTTGAGGATTTGAAGCTGAGGCGAGGTGTCGCGAGTCTGTGCATCGGCGGGGGAGAAGCGGTGGCCCTGATGGTGGAAAGCATTTGAACAGAAGCAGTCAGAAGCCAAGGGTCAGAATGTTGGGAGGAAGAATGTTGCAAGAAGGAATTCAGAAGCTAAAATCCAAAATTCGCCAACTCCAGTATACTGGATTCTGACTTCTGAATTCTTGAGTTTATCGAAAATGAACTTCCAGCTCACCGAAGAACAATTGATGGTCCAGGAGATGACGCGCTCCTTTGCCGAAAAGGAGATTAAACCGGTTGCCCCACGGATGGACCGCGATAGTTTGTATCCAACCGACCTGGTCAAACGGCTGGCGAAGATGGGACTGATGGGGATTTTCGTGCCCCAGGAGTTCGGCGGCGCCGGCATGGACCTTGTTTCCTACGTTATCGCCCTAGAAGAGATCTCCCGCGCCTGGGCTTCGTTGGGAACGATTATGAGCGTGAATAACTCGCTTGCTTGTGGCGCGATTCTCCGTTTCGGCAATGAGGCACAAAAGCAAAAATATCTTATCCCATTAGCCCGCGGCGAGTGGCAGGGTTGCTACGCTCTGACCGAGTCCAGCTCGGGTTCGGACGCGGGCTCCATGCGGACCCGAGCGCGAGCGGTGGGCAACGACTATGTGCTCAGCGGCAGTAAGGTTTTCACCACCAATGCCAGCCGCGCCGACGTTGCGCTTGTTTACGCGGTGACCAACCCAGCGGACGGCAAGCATGGCGTCTCGGCTTTTCTGGTTGAGACCAAGACAGCAGGCTTTATTATCGGGAAATTGGAAGACAAGCTGGGTCTCCGTTCGTCGGAGACGGCGGGCGTGGTATTCGAAGATTGCCGAGTTCCCCAAGAAAACCGGTTGGGAGAGGAAGGACAAGGATTCAAGATCGCGTTGGCCACGCTGGATGGCGGTCGGATCGGCATCGCCGCTCAAGCCCTCGGCATCGCGCAAGGCTGCCTCGACGAAGCTCTCACGTATGCCCAGCAGCGTAAGCAATTCGGTCGCCCGATCGCCGATTTTCAGGCCATCCAAGGGATGCTCGCCGATATGGCGACGGAGATCGACGCCGCCACATTTCTGACATACCGAGCCGCTTGGCTGGCTCAGCAGGGGAGAAGGGTGACCTGTGAAGCGGCCATGGCCAAGCTCTTCGCTTCAGAGGCATGCAACCGCATTGCTTATAAGGCCGTGCAGATCTTCGGCGGCTACGGCTACATCAAAGAATATGCGGTGGAGCGCTTCTTTCGCGACGCGCGTGTCACGACACTGTACGAAGGAACCTCTGAAATCCAGCGGCTGATCATCGCGCGCCACCTGATTCGAGAAGGAGAGCCTTCTGATGAGTCTCAGGAAGAAAGCCTTTAGAAATCTCTCGGGCATCGAAATCCATGAGTTGTACAAGCCCGGCGATATCGAAGATCTCGACTATATGCGCGATCTGGGAATTCCCGGAGAGTTCCCTTTCACCCGCGGCGTCTATCGGACGATGTATCGCGGCAAGCTCTGGACCATGCGCCAGTTCGCCGGCTTTGCCACAGCCGTCGAGACGAATCGAAGATACCGTTATCTTTTGGCCCAGGGAAATGCCGGATTATCCGTAGCGTTCGATATGCCCACCTTGATGGGCTACGACTCCGATCATCCACGATCCAAAGGGGAGGTGGGAAAGTGCGGCGTCGCCATCGATTCCGTTGCCGACATGGAACAGCTCTTTGCCGAAATCCCGTTGGATCAGATCAGCGTGTCGATGACTATCAACGGCCCCGCCATCGTTCTCTTTGCCATGTACCTGATCGTTGCCGAGCGTCAGGGGGTTCCGTTCAGCAACCTGCGCGGAACCCTGCAGAACGATATCCTGAAAGAATATATTGCGCAAAAGGAGTGGATCTGTCCGCCCGCCCCTTCGCTGAAGATTATCAATGACACGGTGCGCTTCTGTGTCGAGTCGGTGCCCCGCTACCACCCCATCAGCATCAGCGGCTATCACATACGCGAGGCCGGATCCACGGCCGTCCAGGAACTGGCTTTTACGCTGTACGATGGATTGACTTACGTTAAATCCGGCATCGAGTCGGGCTTGAGAGTCGACGATTTCGCGCCGCAACTCTCCTTTTTCTTCAACGCCCACAATGACTTCTTCGAGGAGATTGCCAAATATCGCGCGGCGCGCCGTCTGTGGGCCAGGGAGATGAAGAAACGCTTCGATACCAAAGATCCCCTCTCCCTCGCACTGCGCTGCCATGCGCAAACAGCCGGCTGCAGCCTGACGGCGCAGCAACCGCTCAACAACGTGGTTCGCGTTACGCTCCAAGCTCTCGCATCCATACTGGGCGGCGCGCAGTCGCTGCACACTAATTCCCTCGACGAAACGCTCGCGCTGCCGACGGAGGAGGCGGTGAAGATCGCTTTGCGCACGCAGCAAATCATTGCCTACGAATCCGGCGTCGTGGATACGGTCGACCCACTCGGAGGGTCCTACTATATCGAGTGGCTCACCAACCGGCTCGAAGCGGAGGCGGTGAGCTATTTCACTAAGCTCGATGAAATGGGCGGAATGGTTCGCGCCATTGAGCTTGGCTATCCCCAGAACGAGATCCATCGCTCCGCGCTGGCTTATCAAAAGGAAGTTGAATCGGGCGAGCGCATCATCGTCGGCGTGAATGCCTTTACGGAGCCCGAGGAGGCGCCGATCAAAACGCTCAGAATCAAACAGGCAGTCGAACGGCAGCAAATGCAACGGCTCCGTGAGAAAAAAAAGCAGCGCAGCGCTCTGCAGGTGCGCCGCGCTTTACAGCGGCTCGAACGCGTGGCCGAAGAAAACGGTTATCTCATGCCGCCGATTTTAGATGCGGTTCGGTCGGAGGCGACCGTCGGAGAGATCTGCGACGTGCTAAGGAAAGTTTATGGGGAATATCGAGAAACCGGAACGATTTAAGGACAACGGAGTAATGGAGTGTTGGAGTAATGGGCATAATAAATCATTTCTCCGCTACTCCAGTAGTCGAGCGCTCCATTCGAGCTTGGTAAAGGAATAAGGATGGCCACTGCGGGAAACCATCGGCTCCGCGTTATCGTCGCCAAGGTCGGATTGGACGGGCATGATCGCGGTGTCCATATCGTCGCGCGCGCGCTCCGCGATGCCGGCGTGGAGGTGATTTATCTCGGCATTCACAATATGCCGGAGGAGATCGTCAGCGCCGCCATTCAGGAGGATGTCGATGCCATCGGCCTATCGGTTCACTCGGCGGCTCATCTGGCACTTTTCAAAGAGATCATGAAATTGCTCAAGAAAAATAGGGCGACGGACATGATCGTGTTCGGTGGCGGAATCGTTCCGAGCGAGGATATCGCCACTCTCAAGAAGATGGGAGTTAAAGAGATCTTTACACCGGGAGCGTCGTTGGACGAAATTGTTCGGTTCGTAAAATCGATTCCTGCTCGCCTCGCAAAAGAGCAGTGAAAACGCACATCAATGGACTTTGAATTGACTCAAGAACAAGCGGCGCTGCGACAGACGGTGCGCAACTTTGCGCAGCGCGAGATCGCGACGGGCGCCGCGGAACGAGACGAATCATGCCGCTTTCCCCATGAGCTGATTCCGAAGATGGCGGAGCTCGGGCTGTTCGGCATCATGGTTCCCGAGTCCTACGGTGGCGCCGCCCTCGATGCGCTGAGCCTGGCTGTTATCATCGAAGAGATTGCCGCGGCGGATGCCGCGGTTGCCTTGATGGTAGCGTCGCATAATTCACTCAGCGCCGGACATGTCGGCGCTTTTGGCAGCGAAGCGCAGAAGAGAAAATTCCTCGTTCCCTTAGCGCGCGGCGAAAAGCTCGGCGCTTGGGCGCTCACCGAGCCGGAGGCGGGATCCGACGCCCAGTCGCTGGTGAGTCGCGCGTTTCTCAATGGCAACACCTGGGTTCTTAACGGGGAGAAGGCGTTCATCACGCAGGGCTCTACGGCGGGGGTGTACGTGATCATGGCAGCGACTGATCCGTCGCGCGGTCGTGATGGAATCTCCGCGTTCATCGTCGAGCGCGAGCGCACGGGACTCGAAGTCGTTCGGGTGGAGAACAAACTCGGCGTGAGGGCTTCGGACACGGCGCAGATTCGTTTCGACAATGTGCAACTACCTAACGAGAACGTACTAGGTGAATTGAACTGCGGCTATCGGGATGCCATGACGATCCTGGATGGCGGCCGCATCGGCATCGGCGCAATGGCGGTGGGGATTGCGCGCGCCGCGTTGAAGCAATCCATCGCGTACGCGAAACAGCGGCGGCAGTTTGGCAAACCGATCGCGGAGTTTGAAGCGATCCAGTGGAAGCTGGCCGATATCGCGACCGAAATCGACGCCGCACGGCTGCTTGTCTATCGCGCCGCGGATCTCAGACAATGCGGCCAACCCTACAGACGGCTCGCTTCTGAGGCGAAGCTCTTCGCTTCTGAAGTTGCCATGCACGCGACCAAGGAAGCGATTCAGGTTCACGGCGGCGCCGGCTATATGAAGAGTTCTCCCGTTGAACGCTATTTTCGCGACGCCAAGATTTGTGAAATCGGCGAAGGCACGTCCGAAATTCAAAGGATGGTCATCGCTAGACAACTGCTGCGGCGAGCCGATGTCACGGCCGGAAAATAAACAAACGTCTCGCGGTGCTCTTTCGGGGGATGAGCTTGCGGCGCTGATCCTGCGGGGCGATGCGCGCGCCGCGGGACAAGTGCTGACCTGGATCGAGGACGGAGAGCAGCGGGCGAAGGAAATTCTCAAGCTGCTTTACCCGCGGACCGGGCGCGCTCATGTGGTCGGGCTCACCGGCGCGATGGGCTCCGGCAAAAGCAGCCTCATCGAGCGCATCACCGCCGAGCTGCGTAACGCAAAGAAAGAAATTGGCGTCCTTACGGTCGATCCATCCAGCCCGTTCTCAGGTGGCGCTCTCCTTGGCGACCGCGTCCGCATGCGCAGCCATTTCCTCGATCAAGGTGTTTTCATCAGAAGCCTGGCAACGCGCGGCCACCAAGGCGGCCTTTCCAATTATATTTACCAAGCGGTCCATCTGCTCGACGCGATGGGCAAAGATTACATCTTAATCGAAACGATCGGCACGGGTCAGGATCAAATCGAGATCGCTGGCGCCGCTCATACGGTTGTTGTTGTCGTGACCCCGGAGGGCGGCGATGAAATTCAGGCGCTGAAGGCGGGTCTTTTTGAGATTGGTGATTTGCTGGTGGTCAACAAAATGGATCGAAGTGGCGCCGAGGAGATGGTGATGAAGCTCCGCGATATGCTCGGCGCTTCCGGCGTACGCATTTTCCAAACCTCGGCGAACCAAAATGTAGGAATCAAAGATCTCATCGCCGGTATCGAAGCCCATCGCGCCCAATTGCTGGCGAGCGGCGATCACAAGAAGAGGATGCAAAATCTCTGTCGTCAGCAGCTCATGGCGCTCATCAAAGACAATCTTCTCACTAGGGTTTTGAAAAAAGTAGACGGAGAATTGATTGAACAGTTGGCCGAGGAGATGCGGGAAAGGCAGATTGATCCTTATACCGCGGCTGAGAGCGTGGTGAACAAACTGGGTGTCTAGCCAAATGGAACGCTTCAATTTCGGCGGCGAAATCGTTTGGCGGCCGACCGAGCGCTATGTGACGGAAAGCCGGCTTAAGCGCTTCATGGTGCGCTACGGCATTGCGACCCTCGACGAACTGCATCGGAAATCCATCACGGATTTGGAATGGTTTTGGCAGGCTGTCTTGCAAGAGCTCGCCATCGAGTTTTATCAGCCGTACGAACGGATCGTCGACATGTCTCAGGGGATTGCCTGGACGCACTGGTGCGTCGGCGCAAAGATGAACATCGTGCACAACTGTTTGGACAAGTGGATGGGAAC
>Ga0137407_10001772_pt1 | contig 14150 bp, 12 predicted proteins | sample CZOMad2_2_16fung_FD_108410 | JGI IMG/M metagenome (GOLD analysis project Ga0137407, IMG submission 108410) | Vadose zone soil fungal communities from Angelo Coast Range Reserve, California, USA - CZOMad2_2_16fungal (Illumina Assembly) | ecosystem: Environmental > Terrestrial > Soil > Vadose...
CTCACCCCCACCCGGGAGCTGGCGATCCAGGTGGCCGAGGCGCTCCATACCTATGGCAAGTACTTGCACAAGCTCGTCGTCCTGCCGGTCTATGGCGGCCAGTCGCTCGAGGACCAGCAGCGCCGGCTGCTGCGCGGGGTCCAGGTCGTCGTCGGCACCCCTGGCCGGATCATGGACCACCTCCGCCGCGGGACCCTGCGCCTCGACCAGCTCCGCATGGTGGTGCTCGACGAGGCGGACGAGATGCTCCGCATGGGGTTCATCGAGGACGTGGACTGGATTCTCGCCCAGGCGCCGCCCTCCTCGGCCGGCCGGCGGACGGCGCTGTTCTCGGCCACCATGCCGCCGGAGATCCGCCGCATCGCCCAGCGCCACCTGTCCGACCCGCTCAACTTGGAGCTCGAACGGAAGGCGCTCACCCAGACGACCATCGAGCAGCGCTTCCTCCTCGTCCCCCAGCAGCAGAAGCTCGACACCCTGACCCGGCTCCTGGAGACCGAGCCCATCGAGGCCGCCCTCGTCTTCATCCGCACCAAGACCGCGGTCGCCCAGGTGGCCGAGCGGCTGGAGGCGCGCGGCTACTCGGTGGCCGCGCTCCATGGCGACATGACCCAGCCGCTCCGCGAGCGGGTCATGGAGCGCCTGCGCAAGGGCACGCTCGACGTGGTCGTCGCGACCGACGTGGCCGCCCGCGGGCTCGACGTCGAGCGGATCAGCCATGTGATCAATTACGACATGCCGAACGACCTCGGCGCCTACGTCCACCGCATCGGCCGGACCGGGCGGGCCGGCCGGGCGGGAATCGCGGTGCTCTTCGTCACCCCGCGCGAGCGGCGGATGCTGCAGGACATCGAGCGCTTCACCGGCCAGCGCATCGCGCCGATGAAGATGCCGACCGCGGCGGACGTCGCGGCCCGGCGGACCGAGCTGTTCAAGGAGAACCTCCGGCGGACGATCGGCGAGGGCAACCTGGACCTCTATCTGGCGCTCGTCGAGGAGCTGGTGGAGGAGGGCTTCGACATCGCCGAGGTCGCGGCGGCGGCCGCGGCCGCGGCCATGGCCCAGCGCGACCGGCCGCTGGAGGTGGAAATTGAGCCCGGTCCGCTGCCCGTGAGGACCGGTGCCGCAGGGGACGACGGCGGGATGGTGCGCTTCTTCCTCGACGCCGGCCGGCGGAACGGCGTGCGGCCGGCCGACATCGTGGGCGCCATCGCCAACGAGGCGGGGGTGCCCGGCAAGGAGATCGGCGCCATCGACATCGACGACCGCTTCTCGCTCGTCGAGGTGCCGGCGCGCTACCAGCAGCAGGTCCTGGAGCGCATGGCCCGCATCACGCTCCGCGGCCGGCCCCTCTCCCTCCGCGTCGCGGGCGAGGGAGAGGAGCGGAGCCGCACCCGGCCGCGGCCCGGCCCGCCGGGCAAGCGCCCGGCGCCCAAGGCCCGGCCGAAGCGGCAAGGCTAGCTACCGATACCCCTCGGCCTCGCCGGCCAGCTCGCAGAGCTGCTGGCGCAGGGCAGGAGCTAAACGATACCCGGCCGCCGCCAGGCGATCCAGGACGGGGAGAACCCGTTCGATAAGGTGGTGCTGCTTGGCAAGCAGGAGAATGCCGCCCGTCCCAATCACGGGAAGACGCCGACTACGGGCCACCGAGCGCCCACGCCTCTCGTCGATGAGGAGCGGAACGCCAGGGTGCTCCTCGGCCATCAGAATCGCTTCAGCCTCTCCGGGATCCAGGAGAAGCTCCAACCCTTTCAGCTCGTCCCTCTCGCGAGGAGGATGGATGCAAAGCCAGCCCTCTGCCAAGGCGGTAGAAAGGAGACGAGAGCCCGGGCGCCCCTGGGTCAGGCCGAGCTCGCCGGCAACCTTGGCCGGTATGAGAACCTCGTGGTAGAGGTCTTTGAGGATCGAGAGCCGATCGATCCGTGCCAGCCCGATGAGCGGCCCGGCGTCGGCGACGATCAACGCCGCACGGGAGTTTTGACCTCTTCGGCCAGTTCAGCGGGGTCATAGTCGACCGCGGCCACCCCGGCCTGCCCCAGCAGCTCGATGAAGTCTTCCATGGACAGATTGGCGATCTTCGCAGCCTGGGCAAGGCTGACCTGGTGGGCCTCGAAGAGATGAAGTGCAAGCGCCCGGTTGACGCCATAGGCCAGGAGTCGCTCGTCGAAAGGCAGCGCAAGAATGGCGGGCCGGCCATGTTTCGTGATCAACGTCAGCCGGCCTTCCTCCGCCTCGCGGAGGAGATCGCCGGAGCGTTGTCGGAGATCGCGGACGGAGAAGATGTCGAGGGGTTCCAAGGCGAGGTACTCCTGAATGTGCTGACAAAGCGTAGCACATTCCTGGCCACCTCTACATCTCCCTGATAAGCTTGCCACCCTCCGGCCAGGCGGCCGGCCGGACACTTCGGATCGATGACCCGTCGCCGCAAGATCGTCCCCGTCGTGACCCTCGCCCTGGCGCTCCTCGCGCTGGGGCTCGGGCTCTACCTGCGGTTCCGCGCTCCACGGCCGCCGATCCCGATCCCGGACCGGCTGGTGCTCACGCCGGCCGGCTTCGCCGACCTGCCGGGCTGGCGGGAGGACGACCTGGCGGCGGCGCTCCCGGTCTTCCTGCGGTCGTGCGCGCGGATCGGCAGGCTGGCGGAGGGGGCGGCAATGGGGGGCGCGGAAGATCTGGCGGGCACGGCCGGCGAGTGGAAAAGCGCCTGCGTCGCCGCGGCCCGGGTGCCGGCTGCAAACCGCGCCGCCGCCCGCTCGTTCTTCGAGGCGACGTTCACGCCGGTCGCGGCGAGCAACCATGGCGAGCGGCAGGGGCTCTTCACCGGCTACTACGAGCCGACCCTCCACGGCAGCCGCAAACCCGGCGGCCGCTATGCCATTTCCCTCTATCGCCGGCCGCCCGAGCTGGTGGTGGTCGACCTCGGGCTCTTCCGCGAGGAGTGGAAGGGACGGCGGATCGCTGGCCGGGTCCACGGCGGAGCGCTCCTCCCCTATCCCGACCGGGCGGAGATCCGGGCCGGGTCGCTCGCCGGCCGGGGCCTCGAGCTGGCCTGGGTCGACGACCCGGTGGACGCCTTCTTCCTGGAGATCCAGGGCTCCGGCCGCATCGAGCTCGCCGAAGGGGGTGTGCTGCGGGTGGGCTTCGCGGCCCAGAACGGCCACCCCTATTTCGCCATCGGCCACGACCTGGTGGAGCGCGGCGCCCTGAAGCAGGAGGAGGTCTCGCTGCAGTCGATCCGCGCCTGGCTCCTCGCCCATCCGGTCGAGGCGCCCCAGGTCATGGCGCGCAACCGGTCCTACGTCTTCTTCGAGGAGCTGAAGGGCGAGGGACCGCTGGGGGCCGAGGGCGCGGTCCTCACCCCCGGCCGCTCGCTCGCCGTCGACTTGAAATACCTGTCGCTCGGAACGCCGGTCTGGCTCGACGGCCAGGCCCCCGCTACCGTAGAAAAAGCGCCAGACCGGCCCCTACGCCGGCTGCTCGTCGCCCAGGACACGGGCGGCGCCATCCGCGGGCCGGTGCGGGGGGACGTCTTCTGGGGGCACGGCGAGGCGGCCGCCGCGGTCGCCGGTCGGATGAAGCATCCGGGGCGGATCTGGCTGCTCCTGCCGAAGGCCGCCGCCGCCCGCCTCGCCACCCGTCCGCAGTAGCTTTTAGTGGATCTTGTCCGACCAGGGGCCGCGCCGGACGTCGCGGTCGCCCGGGACCGCCCGCAGGCCGCTCTTCTTGCGCATCCGGTTCATCTTGCGCTGAATCCAAAAGCGCTGGAGGCGCAGGCGGGTGTCGCGCAGAAGGCCTCGCCGCAGCCCGCTCTTGGTAAGGTAGAGATAGGTCATGCCCACCGCGGCGGAGATCCCCAGGAACCCGGCGAGGTCGTGGGTCTGGAGGAACCCCATGAAGGCGAAGAGGATCTCGATCCCCAGGAACCAGCGCGCCTCAATGGGCAGGACGAAGAAGAGGTAAATGGTGGCCCGCCGGTTCATCGTGGCGAAGGCCGCCACCATGATCGAGAGCAGCATGAGCTGCCCCTGCATCAAGGGGAACGGGAGGGAATCGAGCATCGCCGTCGAGCGATCCTGCGCCAGCTGCACGAGGAGCGCGACGATCCCGCCGGCCACCGAGGCGAAGACGATCATCCGCCAGAAGTGCCGGCGGCCGAGCTGCGCGAAGACGTCGCGGGTGAACCAGAAGAGGATCAGCAGCTGAAACAGGAACCAGAGGCTGGCACCGCCGAACCCGATGAACGGATAGGTGACGAGCTGCCAGAGGAAGCCATGCCACACCGCCTGGGTGAGGCGCAGGAGGACCAGCGTCGGGGCGGAGAACTGGAAGAACTGGAGCGAAAACGTCGCGAACACCACCGCCAGAAGGACGATGACGTCCCGTGCCGGCGGGCCGCCCATGCCCCCGAAGCTCAGGGTGGGACGGCCGGGAGGGGCGCTACGGGTGTACAAATCGTGGGCTCCGCATCAGATCTCCGCGGTCATTGTAGCGGAGCCCGGGAGAAACCCCTCACGCGTAGAGCACCCAGCGCCAGATCTCCTGGAGCGTCGGCTTCTTGCCGTACATGAGGATGCCGGTGCGGTAGATGCGGGCGGAGATCCAGACCATCCCCAGGATGAAGGAGAGGGTGAGGACGTAGGAGAGCCCGATCTGCCAGAAGGGCGGCGGCTGGAGGGCGATGCGGAGAGTCATCAGGAGCGGGGTGAACGGCGGGATGAGCGAGGCGACGACGGCGAGCGTCGAGTCCGGATCGTTGACGATGCGGAACATGAGGAAGAGCGGAACGATCAGGAAGAAGACCACGAGGGCTGCCACCTGCTGCGCCTCCTGGAGGTTGTTGAAGGCGGCGCCGATGGCGGCGTAGAAGGTGGCGTAGACGAAGAAGCCGAGGATGAAGTAGGTCGCGAAGCTGATCGCGAGGAGCGGCGTCACCGTCGGTAGGTGCACCCCCTCCGGCAGCGAGACGATGGCGGCGGCCACCCCCGGCGCCGAGAGGGCGATCAGGGTGGCGAACCAGATGGCGATCTGGGTGAGGCCCAGGAGGCAGATGCCGGTGAGCTTGCCGAGGAGCAGGTCGAAGGGGCGGACGGTCGAGACCAGGACCTCGACGATACGCGACCCCTTTTCCTCCAGCACCCCGGTCATCACCTGCTGCCCCCAGATGGCGATCGTCATGTAGAGCATCATGAAGAGGCCGTAGGCGAAGGCGAAGCCGGCCATGCCGCCCTCGGCCCGGCTCCCCTCCTTGGCGATGCGGACCGTGTCGAGATGGATCGGCTGGGTGAGCTCGCCGATCTTCTCCGGCTGGTTGAACCCGGCCTGGCGCAGGCGCACCCGCCCGACCGCGGTCGAGAGGTCGTCGCGCAGGATCTCCTGGGTGACGAAGTTGGCCACGTTCTTGGCGTGGTACTCGACGTTGTTGGTGGCGAGGCCCTTGGCGTCGACCCAGATCCAGGCGTCGATCGCGCCGGTGCGCACCCGGCGGTCGAGGTCCTCGCGTTGAGCCGCGGGGTTGGGTCCCATCGCCTCGACCGTCGGCTCGAAGCTGGCCGTGGGATGGCTGCGTCCCTTCTCCCTCTGATCCTCCCTCGGAGGGGCGGCGAGCACCGTCTGGAGCTCTTTGGCCACCTCGCCGGTCGAGTCGACCACCACCACCCGCTGGCGGGTGCTCGACTTCGAGAGGAGGAGCGACGGCACCACCGTCACCGCGACGAGGAAGAGGGGGAGCACCAGGGTGGCGATCCAGAAGCCCTTCCCTTTGACCCGCTGGAGGTACTCACGCTTCGCCACCACCGCCACTCGGTCAAGCCGCATCGCGCACCGCCTTGATGAAGATCTCCTCGAGCTCCGGCTCCTCGGAACGGAACTCGCGGACGTTGGCGAACTGGACGATCTGCCGCAGCACGTCGGCGCCGTCCGCCTCGGGGGTCAAGAGGAGCTTCGCCCCGCGGTCCTGGGTGATGACCTGCTCGACGCCGGGGACCTGGTTGAGCTTCGCCAGGTCGCCCTCCGCCACCAGCCGGTAGGAGTTGCCGGAGAGGCGCCGCTTGATCTGGGCGAGCTCGCCGGTCAGCACCGCGCGGCCGTGGGAGATCAAGCAGATGTGGTCGCACATCTTCTCCGCCAGCTCCATGCCGTGGGTCGAGAAGAGGACGCTCTTGCCCTGCCGCTTCGATTCGACGAGGAAGTCGCGGAAGGTCTCCTGGTTCAGCGGGTCGAGCCCGGAGAACGGCTCGTCGAGAATCAGAATGTCCGGCTTGTGGAGCACGGTGCCGATGAGCTGGACCTTCTGTTGCATGCCCTTCGACAGCTCCTCGATCTTCTTCTTCCCCCAGCTCGCCAGCTCGAAGCGTTCCAGCCAGCGCTCGATCTCGGGCAGCGCCTCCCGCCGCGGGAGGCCGCGGATCTCGGCGAGGAAAAGGAGCTGGTCGGTGACCGTCATCTTGCGGTAGAGCCCGCGCTCCTCGGGCAGGTAGCCGATCCGCGCCAGGTCCTTATCAGTCCGCGGATGGCCGAAAAAACGGATCGCGCCCTGGTCGGGGGCGATGATGTCCATGATCATGCGGATGGAGGTGGTCTTGCCGGCGCCGTTCGGCCCCAGGAGGCCGAAGATCGAGCCCGGCGGCACCGCCATCGAGACGCCGGAGACGGCGGCGAAGTCGCCGTAGCTCTTCTTGACGTCCTGAAGCTCCAGGATGGGTTCCATAGCAGTCCCCTCTGCCTTCCTGTACGCAGGAAGCGCCCACAGGTTCTTCCTGCTCTCCTCAGGCCAGCCGCATGGGCAGGCTGCGCATCGGCTTGCCCGTGGCGGCGAGGAGAGCGTTGGCGACGGCCGGGGCGACCACCGGGACCGCCGGCTCGCCGATCCCCGTCGGCGCCTCGTGGCTGGGGACGGTGTGGACCTCGACCTTCGGCATCTCGCGCAGGCGCAGGAGCTCGTACTCGCCGAAGTTGCCCTGGACGATCCGCCCCTTCTCGACGGTGATGCCGCTTTTCAGGGCCGAGAGGCCGAAGACGACGCTCCCCTCGACCTGGGCTTCCAGGATGTCGGGGTTGACCACCGTGCCGCAGTCGACGGCGCAGACCACCCGGTGGACCCGGAAGTCCTTCCCCGAGACCTCGACCTCGACGACCTGCGCCGCGTAGGTGCCGAAGGAGGGGAAGCAGGCGATCCCGCGGTGCAGCCCCTTGGGGGCCGGCGACGCCCACTTCGCCTTGGCCGCGGCGAGCTCCAGCACCCCGCGCAGGCGCGCGGTGTGGAGCTTCGCCCCCTCGCCGCCGAATTCGCGGTCGCCGGCGAGCAGACGGCGGCGGACCTCGAAGGGGTCCTTGCCGCCGGCGCGGGCGAGCTCGTCGAGGAAGCTCTCCGTGGGATAGGCCGCCTGGGGGGCGTAGACGGCGCGCAGGGCGCCGATCGGTACCGGAGTGTTCACCATCACATACTCGAAGCGCAGGTGGGGGATGGCGTAGGCGAAGACCGCCTGCCCCTCGATGCCGCGGTCGTGGCCGCTCTCCACCGCCTCCTTGTTCCGCCGCGCGGCGAGCGAGGGGGAGACGAAGGTGTGGGCGAAGGCCGCCGGCCAGCCGTCGGCGTCGAGCGCCCCCTGCAGCCGGTGGTAGCTCGCCGGGCGGTAGAAGTCGTGGCGCATGTCGTCCTCGCGCGTCCACACCACCTTGACCGGCTTGCCGATCTTCTGCGACACCCGGGCCGCCTCGACCGCGTAGTCGGTCTCCAGCCGCCGGCCGAAGCCGCCGCCTAAGAGGGTGACGTGGACGGTGACGGCGTCCGGGTCGATCTGGAGCAGCTCGGCCACCGCCTTCTGCACCGACTGCGGCACCTGGGTGGGCGCCCAGATCTCGCACTTCCCCGGGGTGACGCTGGCGGTGCAGTTGCCCGGCTCCATGGCGGCATGGGCGAGGAACGGCATCTCGTAGACCGCCTCCAGGCTCTTGCCGCCGGAACCTAAGGCCTGGGCGAAGTCGCCTTCGCTGCGCCACACCTTCCCCCCCTTGGCCGCCCCCTCCGCGAAGCTCTTGCGCATCCCCGCGCTGTCGAACCCGGCGTTCGTCCCCTCGTTCCAGGTGAGGTCGAGCCGGCGGCAGCCCTCGGTCGCCGCCCAGCTGTTGTCGGCGATGACCGCGACCGCGTCCCCCAGGTCGAGCACCTCGCGCACCCCGGTGAGCGCCTTCGCCGCCTCGGTCTTCATGCCGGCCGGCTTGCCGCCGAAGACGGGGGAGCGGACGAGGGCGGTGTAGACCATCCCGGGGACCCGGACGTCCATCCCGAATCCCGCCGTGCCGTCGACCTTGGCCGGGGTGTCGAGCCGCGGCACCCGGGTGCCGATGAGGCGGAAGTCCTTGGGGTCCTTGAGCGGCGGATCGCTGGGCACCGGCTGGCGGGCGGCGGCCGCAGCCAGCTCGCCGTAGGAGAGGCGCTTCCCGGTGCCGGGATCGACGATCGCCCCCTTCTCAGCCTTGAGCCCGGCGGCGGGGACCGCCCAGCGCTCGGCGGCGGCGGCGATCAGCATGGCGCGCGCCGTGGCCCCGGCGCGGCGCAGCGGCTCCCAGCTCGTCCGCACGCTGGCGCTGCCGCCGGTCCCCTGGTTGCCGTAGCGCGTCTTGTGGGCGTCGGCCTGGCGGACGCGAACGCTCGACCAGTCGACCTCCAGCTCCTCGGCGAGGAGCATGGGAAGCGAGGTCAGCACCCCCTTGGCCCATCTCCGAACGGGCCACAGTGACGGTGACCTGCCCCGCGGGATCGATCAGAATCCAGGCGTTGGGGGCGAACTCGGTGGTCGCCGGAGCCGCCGACACCGCCGGGGCTTCTGCCCGGGCGTCCTCGGCCAGATGGAAACCGATCACCAGGCCGGCGGTCGCCGCTGCGCCACCCAGCAGGAAGTCGCGCCGCGAAACCGGGCTCATGCCACACCTCCCGCCGCGCGGTGGATGGCGCGCCGGATGCGCTGGTAGGTCCCGCAGCGGCAGAGGTTGCCGGACATTGCGGTGTCGATCTCCGCGTCGGTGGGGTGCGGCGTCTGCGCCAGCAGGGCGGCCGCCGACATGAGCTGCCCGGACTGGCAGTAGCCGCACTGCGGCGCCCCCTCGGCGATCCAGGCTTTCTGGAGAGCATGGCTACGGTCCGCCGAGAGGCCCTCGATGGTGGTGATCTTCCGGCCGGCGAGGACCCCGGCCGGGGCCGAGCAGGAGCGCAGGGCCTGGCCGTCCACCTGGACGGTGCAGGCGCCGCAGAGCCCCACCCCGCAGCCGAACTTGGTCCCGGTCATCCCCAGCTCGTCGCGCAGCACCCAGAGGAGGGGCATCTCGGGAGCGATGTCCACCTCGTGGTCGCGGCCGTTGACGTTCAGAGTCACCTTCGCCATGGCTCCTCCCTTGCCTCGCGCAGAATCCGCGCCAGAGAGTATGCCAGAACCCTCGCGCCAGGCTACAGGCCGGAGATGATCCAGGCCACCCGCCGGGGGGAGGTCGGCGCCCGGCGACCGCCGCCGCGCTGCCGCCGCGGCTCTCCGCGTCCGCGGCCCGCGGTGGCGACCGACTCCAGGAGCGCCGCGAGGTTCTTCCCGGCCGGCGGCTCCAGGGCCAGGGTGTAGAGGCCGCGATGGCCCAGGGTCGCGACGAAGAGGTGGCCGGGCTGGAAGGGATCGACGGCCAGGGTCTGGACCGGCATGCCGGGGAGGCCCTCGCCGATCGACGCCCAGTGGGCTCCCCCGTCGGTCGAGGCCCAGACCCCCTGGTCGGCGGTGACGGCGTAGACGCCGCCCGGGACGTGGGGATCGACGGCGAGGCGCTGGACCGCACCCGGGAGGCTGTCGACCGCTCGCCAGGTCCGGCCGCCGTCGGTGCTCTTCTGCAGGCGCGGGGCGGCGGCGTAGAGGACGTCCGGCTGCAGGGGATCGATCTCCAAGCCCGCCAGAGCGCCGTCGGGAAAGAATGGCGCCCAGGTGATCCCGCCGTCGGCGCTCTTGAAGTTCCGCTTGCAGCCGACCAGGTAGACGTTCCGGGGGTCGACCGGATCGAACCGCACGGCGGTGAAGCTGCCGCCGTCCGCGAGCTCGGCCAGGTTGTCGGCGAAGGAGGTCCAGCTCGCCCCGCCGTCCGCGCTCTGGAAGGCGGCGCAGAGCCTCCGGGCCGAGCCGGCGGCGAGGAGGTGGCGGGAGTCGCGGGGATCGATCGCCAGGTCCTCGATCCGCAGCCCCGGAGGCAGGCCGCTCGGCTGGAAGGTCGCCCCGCCGTCGACGCTCTTGTAGAGGCTGGCCAGCGAGTCCTCGTCCGAGCCGGGGAGCACATAGAGGGTGCCCGCCGTCCGCGGGTCCAACACCAAACGGGACATGAACATGGGCCGGCTCTGGGGGAGCGCGGTCCAGGTGGCGCCCCCGTCCAGGCTCCTCTGGAGCCCGGGACCGGCGAGCAGATAGAGGCTCTCCGGAGTCGTCGGGTCCGGAGCGAAATCGACCGCCACCGCCTCCGGGAGCCCGGGGCACGGGACCCATCGTCGGTCGGCGCTCGGAACGGAAGCGGTTACCCTGCCGTGCAGCATGAAACCCTCCCTTCTCCTTCAAGTGGACTACCGCAGGCCCTAATTATGCCACGAAAGCAATGCCGCAATACCATGGTGGGACAAAGATTGAGACGGGGCCACGAAGGCTGCCCTCGTAGGAGCCCTACCTTTGGGTATAATGTTGAGGGAGGGATCTATGAAGAAGGCTAAGCTCGAAGACGACGACTGGCTCCGCCCGGAATACACGCGCTCGGACCTGGGGGAGATCGTTCGCGGCAAGTACGCCGACCGCCTGGCCGAGGCGACCAACATCGTCGTCCTCGAGCCGCGGGTTACCTCCTCGGGAGAGGCTGCGTTGCAGCCGACTCTATCGAGCGGGGAGGCGAAAGTCAAGCGCTGAATGCGCGCGGTTTACGCCTCCGGCTCTACACGAAAAGTCTTCCGGAGCCTCCGAAACGCTTCCGGCGGCTCGGAAAGTGTTTTGGACGCTCCCAAAGTCTTTCCGGATGCTCCAAAAGTCCTCCCGGTGCTCCGGAAACAGTTTACGGGGCTCCGGAATTCGTTCTGGAGGCTCCGGAAACAGTTCCGACGCTCCGAAAATCGTTCCGGGCGCTCCGAAAACAGTTCCGGATGCTCCGGAAGAGTTTTTGGAGCTCCGGAAAGCGTTCCGGACGTTCCGGAAGCGTTTTGGAAGGTCCCGGAGGGATTTTGGAAGCTCCGGAAGAGTTTCCGGACGCTCCGGAACGTCCGACCCTAGAACGCCCCGGTGTCCGCCAGGCCGCAGAGGTTGCCCTGGCGGTTGTGGTAGCGCTTGCTGGCGCCGGTCGCGAGGTCCTGGACGGTCACCCAGTACTCGACGTTCGACAGGGCGCCGTAGAAGATCCAGTACTTGCTGTTCAGGGCCCGGCCGTCGAGGGCCTTGACCACCAGCTCGGTGTTGGTGGGGCTGAAGAACCAGAAGGTCCCGGAGGCGTCGCTGCCGGGGACCGCCTGGCCGGCGCCGGTCGTCCCGTCGTTCGGGTTGCGGAACTGGACGCTCACCTTGAACTGCCCGGCGAGCAGGCAGAGGCTCTGGGCGTCCGGCACGCAGGCGGTGGCCGCAGCCAGGCCGGCCGGCGTGGAGAGTGAAGCGAGGGTGCCGAGGAGCGGGGAGCTGGCGAGAGCGACGTCCCCCGCGGCGAGCCCGCCGAGCCCGCCGAGCGCCCCAGCCACCGCGGCATGGGTGGCCGAGGGGAAGGCGCTGGTGTCGGCGCCGCCGCAGAGGTTGCCGTCCGGGTTGTGGTACTCGTGGACCGCCCCGGTCGCCGTGTCGGTCACGTCGATCCAGTACTCGACGTCGGAGAGGGCGCCGTAGAAGGCTCAGTACTTGCCGTTGACCGTGCCGCCGTCGAGCATCTTGACCACCAGCTCGGTGTTGCTGGGGTCGAAGAACCAGAAGAACCCGGTCTCGCGGGTCGCCGGGATGGCGCGGCCGAAGCCGGCCCGGCCGGAGTGGTCGCGCCAGGAGACCTCGACCCGGAAACGGCCGCCGAGGAGGCTCAGATCGCGCGCCGACGGCGCCGGGGCGGCATCGACCTTCACCGTCCGCGCCAGGGTGTCGCCGAAGAAGCGCACCCCTTCCCGCACCATCCGCCAGGTGCTCGGGTAGGAGCCGGCGGCGGGCGCGGTCATCCGGAAGGCGAAGGTCTTCTGCTTCCCCGGGGCCACCGAATCGCCGGCGGCGAGGAGCTGCCGGGGATCGGCGAAGGGGTCGTGATCGCCCACCGCCCCCAGCTTGTAGCCGCCGGCAGCCGTCCAGGTGGTGGTGCCGGTGTTCTGGACCGTCACCCGCACCACGATCCCCTGTCCCGCTTCCATGCGGTCGGGAAGGTTCTCGGCGACCCGGTGCGCGTCGTCGACCTCGGGGGTGTTGCGGAAGATGAAGTCGTGGTAGGCGGTGTAGGCCGGCTTGCCGCTGCCGTCCGGGCGCAGCATCCCCCAGCGGGGATTGGTGGTGTCGGCGCTGTCCTTGGCCTCGTAGAAGAAGACCTTCTTCACCCAGCCGCGCTCGGTCAGGCCGGTGTACCAGTCGGTCAGCAGGCCGTTGTAGTAGGCCGCCTGGGCCGCCTCGCTCGTCTGGTCGGTCGCCCAGCCGGTCTCGGTCAGCCAGAAGGGCTTGCCGAACCAGCCGGTCGCGACCAGCACCTCCTTGACCGACGGCGGCGACACGCTCCACAGGTTCGGCCGGTCGCCGAACAGGGTCGAGTCCTCCAGCTTCTTGGTCACCGCCCGGTTGCCGTCCTTGTCGTAGACGTGGTGGGCGACGAAGTCGAGCCGGTCGCTCGCCTGGTGGATCGACGCCTGGAGCCAGGTGAACCAGTCGGCGGACGACAGGTGGGCCAGGTCCGGCCCGCCCACCTGGGCCTGCGGGTTGCCGGCGTGGATGGCGTCGGCCCCACCCTTCAGGATGACGTCGATGTACTGCTGCATCGAGCCGGCCCAGAACTGGGAGAGATTGGGCTCGTTCCACATCCCCCAGTAGCGGATGCTCCCCTGGAAGTGGCGGGCCGCCCGGAAGCAGACGTCCGCCCAGTCCGCCGGGTTGTCCGGCACGCCGAAGAACTCGGGGCCGTGGGTGGCCCAGCCGGGGGTGTAGGCGAGGGTGGCGTAGATCTGCAGGCCACGGGCCTGGGCGGCGGCGGCGATCTCGTCGTAGAGCGACCAGTCGAAGACCCCCTGTTTCGGCTCGACGTAGGCCCAGACGAAGTCGATCCGCACCCAGCCGAGCCCCGCCGACTGGGCGCGATCGAGCAAAAGCTGCAGCTCGGCCCCCGAAGGGGCGTGGATGTTGATACCGTAGGGGGAGGATTCGTCGGCGGCGGAGCGCACGGCGCTCGTCAGCAGTGCGAGGACGAGGAGCCAGAGGGCCGGGTAGAAGCGGTGTGACATCTTGGGAAGCCCGGATGTCAATGTACCATGGCAACCTGGGTTTGCCATAGCTTTGCAGCTATAATCGCTTCACCTCTAATCTTTTTGGGCGAGGTCCTATTCGGGGGGATTCGGGATGACCCAACCGCGCGAGATCACCGAGCGCTACCAGCTGGAGAAGATCCTCCGGTCGAGCCGGACGGGGAGCGTCCTGCGGGCGACGGACTCGACCTCCGGGCAGACCGTGGTGGTCAAGATGATCACCATGGGGGTGCCGACGCCCGAGGGGATGGCCCGCTTCGAACGCCTGGCCGAGGCCCTGGGCGAGAGCCCCCACGCCAGCTTCCCCGCCGTCCACGACGCCGGGTTCTCCCCGGACGGCAGCGCCTTCCTCGTCCTCGAGAACCTGGAGGGGCGAGGCTTCGAGAGCCTGGCCGGCGGCCGCGGCCACCGCGTCCTCTCGCTCGTCGACCAGATCCTGGAGGGGCTGGAGGTCCTCGCCGGCCGTGGCCTCTTCCATGGCAACCTGTCGCCGGACAACCTGCTGGTCATCCGCCCCCAGGCGGACGGAGTGAAGATCTTCGGGTTCGGCACCGCCCTCTTCCGCACCCCCGAGGCGGCCGGCGCCGACGCCCAGAACGCCCGCTTCCGCGCCCCTGAGGAACTGGACCCCGCGGCCCTCCTCCCCGACGCGGCGCGCTGGCGCTCCGACCTCCATTCGCTCGCC
>Ga0137407_10001773_pt1 | contig 14147 bp, 12 predicted proteins | sample CZOMad2_2_16fung_FD_108410 | JGI IMG/M metagenome (GOLD analysis project Ga0137407, IMG submission 108410) | Vadose zone soil fungal communities from Angelo Coast Range Reserve, California, USA - CZOMad2_2_16fungal (Illumina Assembly) | ecosystem: Environmental > Terrestrial > Soil > Vadose...
CGATGTGCTGAGTTTCTCCATTAATGGGCACACGAAAAGAAGTGACCTCCACGCCACCGGCGAGCTGCAAGGCTAGTCTGCCGGTGATGGTTCTTCCATAGGAGAACCGCGGTGAATTATTTCCGATAGCCTGCGGCTGTCCCAAAAAGTGGTAGGTGGTGAACCGGTAGGACAGGCCCACTGTGTCCCTCTGCGAGAGGGCATAGTTGTAGCCGGCATTCAAGATGAGATCGTTGCTTTCGACACTCGTAGAATCCGTGAATCGCAGGATGCCGTAGATGCCTCCCAGCGTGAGCGAACTGCGGGGCGTCAGCTCATAAGTCATCTGTGAGCCGAAGGCGTTGCTGTAGCGCGGCCCGACTCCCGTGTAAATGGATTGATTTGGAATGCCACCGCTCCCTAGTCCGGGCAATACCGCACCCGGAGACCCGCTGACGCCGGGAAATGACAAGTTCGTTCCCGCTCCAAAACCAAATGCGCTGCTGGGAAGATAGGAGAACTGATCCAGAAAGGACAGATGCAAGCGCTCCCAATTGAACTCCTGCACCAACCCCAGCTCATGGTTCTGACCGCTTCCGCGCGCGGCGTTCGTGGAAAAATAGCCGCCGCCTGTATAGTTTATACCGAGCTGCCCGTGGGGCCACGCTTCAAGCAAAGTCAAATTTCCGATCAAAAAGCTTGTTGAATTCCAGCTAGCGCCGCCACCCTGGGAATAACCGTTTGACTGCAGCTGGTTGAAGTAGGAGGCGCCGGGCATCCAGTAGCTGTGCAGCATTTCCGGAGAGCCGATTGTTGAATCTTGGATGCCGGTAAGAGGCCGATAGTCCGGGCGAAGCGTGGTGACATTCTGATCGCTGACCTGATCCTGCTGATTTTCCTCGCCCAACGGGGGGAGAGACCGAGCCGCGGGCTTTGGCGGGACAGCGCCCTCTTCCTGGCTCCGCGCAGCAGCCGGCACACTTAGCACAAGGGCAGCGCCAAGCAACAAATAGATCAACGAACGAGCTGATTTCACGGTTCCTTCCTATGGAACGACGATCAAATCTCCCGGTTGCATTTCGATATTTTGCTCCGGATGGTTGCCTTTGATCACGTCTTTGTAGTTGAAGGGATATTTCACCTGTTTCCCGCCTTCATTCCGCAAAACGTAGATCCCTTTAATGCGCGCGAATGGCGTGAAACCCCCAGAATTTGTCAGCGCCTGTAAAATCGTCATATTGGGGAGCAAGGCAAACGCACCGGGTCGCTTTACCTCACCCGTCACATACACACGCTTGCTGTTGATGTCGAGCACGGTCACGGTCACCTGGGGGTTGTTCATGAACTTCTTCAAGCCTTCGGAGATCACGTTAGAAAGTTCCAATGGTGAAAGCCCCGCTGCTTGCACATCGTTCAACAACGGAAGAGAGATCTTGCCATCCGGCCGCACGGGCAGCCCGGAGCGAGACACCTCCGGCTCCTTCCACACATCGATGCGCAGAATATCCTGTGCACCGATCTTGTATGCAGCGTCGTTCACGGCGACGGCATCGCTTGTTTTGCCGCTCTTCCCAGCCGTTTTGTTGGCCGTGCTTTCTTGTGCTTCCGGCTTTTTCGCTTCCTGAGCTGGTAGTGAAATAGCCGCAACCGAGAGCCCTAGCAAAATGTATGCAGCCGGTCTCATGACCTCTCCAATCGCAGACTCTCTTCTTGTTCCGCGCCGATTTGTTTGATTTTGTACAACAATGACTTATAACTGATTTGTAGCTCTTGCGCCGCCTTTTTGCGATTCCAATGTGTGCGCGTAAGCGCGTCCAGAATCAACTCGCGTTCGGTGCGCCGCAAAGCCTTGCGCGCCGCGATTTTCAGGGGCGACGAATGCCCAGTCCCAGGCGCACCATCCCCGCGAAGGCTACTTCCGGGAAAATCTCTGGGATCGATTCGAGTGCTACCGACAGCTATGAACTTTATTGCCAGGTTTTCGAGCTCGCGAACATTACCCGGCCAATCGTAGGCGGCGAGCGCTTCGAGTTCAGTCTGGCCCACTGCCAACGTCCCGCGGTTCAGCTCCCTGGCATGCTTGGCGAGGAAGTATTCTAAGAGGATCGGAATATCCTCTCGTCGTTCGCGGAGCGGGGGCAGGCGCAGGCATGCTCCTTTCAGACGGAAATACAATTCGCGGGGGAAATGGCCCATCTCTACATCGCGCTCAATGCGCGGCGGAGCGGAGGACACAATTCGCAGATTCCAGGCCGCTCCCGGAGAGTCGAGCAGTGCTAACAAGTATTTCTGCGTGGTCGGCTCGAGTTCCTGAACATCATCCAGGAAGAGTGTTCCAGACTTCGTGCCGTTCACGCCACGGACGTAGCTTTGAAGCTTCTCGCGAATTTGGCTGTTCTCGGTGGACGCGCAGCCGATTTTTTCGAAAGTTTCCATGGCCCTCAACGACAGTTGGTGAAGCCGTTGCGCGCATACGTCCTTGCCCGTACCGCTTTCTCCCACAATGAGCACAGGGATATTGGTCTGGGCCAAGCCAGCCAGCATGGTTTTCAACGCTTCCATGGACGCCGAGCGCCCCAGCGCGAAGTCCAAGGGTTTGTGGGTAGGCTCGGTTGCGGCGTGCATCGTTTCAATGGTCATAGAGCCAAACATGAAGGAAGCACGTTCCTTTCCATGATTGTATCCCAGGTCTACGACGTATATTGCCATAAGCTATTGATTCTAAATAGATTAATATATCTACGTGGGTAGATTAGGGGTGTTCGTGGCCCGCAAGGTCCCGAATTTATTCCGCGATGTGGCAAATTCTTGCCCACGTACAAATGACGCTTGTAGGTTCTGCAGATCACCGGCCTTTAAGGCAAGAGGTAAGGCTGAGCCTCTTTCGCGCTATACTCTGCCCCTTGCGGAGCCCTGAAGCGACGGCACCTATCAGGGAATCCGCCGCGGCTATTCCAATCGAAGAAAAGAGAACCGCACTTGAAGCCTTCCCGCCTGCCTCCGTGGAAAATTCTCCTGACTGCTACGTTCATTTTCCTGTTGCTTTTAGAAGTGATCTTGGTAATACAGCAAGAGAGAACCCAGATCTTTTCCGCCACAGCACAGAAAACTGGCTCTGCGCTGATTAACTTCGCCGAAACGCGAGCCCAGCTCTTGCAAAGAAAGACTGACGAATCCTTCGCGAAGTACGAACAGAGGATCTCATCTGAGAATGGCGAGACGCAGTCACTCTACTTGAAACTGCACTCTGTTGAGGTTGCGCGCCTGCGAGATGGATTTGCGCGCCGAGGCTTAAAGACGCCGGAGTTGGATGAGTTCTACCAAAGGCCAGGGTCCACCATCGCGATACGCGAAATTGGCAGAACGCTCTTCGACAAGGGGGCCGAGCTGCGTTCAGGAGGTCTCTCAGCCGTGGTGAAAGGTTGGTGGCGTCCGCTGCTTCATCTTACGTTACTTACTCCTTCACGAAGGTTGCGTGGTTGGCTGGCTCTCTCGGCCGAGAATGTTTACCAGCGCACAGCTCTCCGCAAAGATAGCCATGCCATTTCACAGACCGCCCCAAAAACGGACTGATTGGCTCTCGGGCCACCTGCGGATGGGGAGCCTAGCAGCTAAGCTAGCTAAGCTAGATCCAAAGGACAGGCTGTCGGATGAAGAAGTTTCGGATGATTTCCTCGACATTTGAGTCGGCCGGAAGCGTCTTCCACAGTTGCAGATACTCGGGGCGATCCAATGCGAGTCCCGCAAACAATAGCGACCCTTGCCGCATCGGCCAATCATTGGCGTACATGACATCTGGCGGAAGCGGCCAGCCCTTCTTGTTGCGAATATACGGTTCCATGAAAGCGACAGCCTTGTCGATGCCACGACCGTCGCTCAGGCGAAAAGCCCACAAATTGTCCTGTGGTGTTGAAAGGATATGGCAAATCGTGGCCATCGCTTCCAAGTTGAAAAGTGAGTAAGAGTAAGGCTTCGTTCGGCCCATCTCCAAGGGAAAACTGCCATCCGATTTCATTTGGTTCGGAAGGAGCACGCTCTTGAACCGCCTGCGAGCATAATCGGCGAGTTGCTGGTTTCCTGTAAACTGTGCAAATGCCCCGACCTGTGCGACCCAGCAAGTGGCGTGGTTGTTCACATTTTCCATCTCCTCAGTGCCGTGTGTATCCGTGGTCATCCACTGCAGGTAATCGGCGAACCAGCTCTTGATTTCATCCAATTCATCGGTGGAGAGGACTTTGCATTCCACCACTGCCTCAGTGGCACGCACAATTTCCACGAGATGAAGCGTATCGATGACGCCAAAACTACTTCCAGTGCTACTGCCGCGCATTGCTTGCGCGTAGCGCAGGTTAGGATTCATACGTGTTCGGTTGTCGATAAACCAAGCGCGGAGGTGCCGCGCTGTGTGCTGCGCGTAAGCCTTCTCGGCGGTGATGCGCCAGGCCGCGGCTAATGCCGGGACCTGGACGCTGAAGCGCAGCAAGAAATGACGATGATCCAAGAAATTGCTTGGATTTGACAGCCCGTCTCGTATGATGTACGGACCGTGGGGATTCTTCGGGTCGGGCCAGAAGTAATCGGCTTCGGAAAAATAGTCGTGCTTGCCTCCTGAACTGCGTTCGCTGGTGGAAGCCGTTATGGTGGTTGGAGGTTCCTTCAAATAACGCTGGGCCGCGGCAAGGACTCTTGCACGGTCGATCGCAACGACGTCAAATCTTCCCGGGGTTTCCGCGCGGAAACCGTGCGCCAAGGACAAGGGACCGTCTGCGGCAGCTGCCAGCACAAGCGCCCCTGCGGCCTTGCAAAAATTCCTTCGAGAATGCCCCGTGCCGGGAAGCCATTTCTCGCCCGACCTCCCCGCGTAACGTTCGCGACGTTTGTCGGTGATGCGATCTCGCCAAGCACACATAACTAAAGTGCTCCGTTCTCCGAAGTTAGGACTCCACCGAATTCTTTGTGATTCCTGTATGCAACGCGTGCATTTCTATCGCTGCTCCAGCAACGAATTAAGGATCCAGCACCGCCTGAAGATCTCGGCTTGCTCTCTACGCAGTCTCGCGCGGATCACATCGAAACGCTTCTTGCGGAGTTCCGGTCTGGCACATTCCAGATCGGATTGCCCGACGCAAAATCCGCGAGCGTTTCGCTTGGAATTTGGATCATGTGTTCGATCGTAGCCAAGCCAAGCCCCTTCGGATGGTCCCAGCAGTAAACCAGGAAAGCGATGGAAGATCATAACCAAATCTGTGTTTCATGCTATATTTTGTCAGAATCTTGAGCATTACTGCGCGCTGGGAATTGTCCGTTCCTTTATCGGATTCCCACAAGAGAAAAATTGTGACGAACGCCGTTAGCATCGTTATTCCCGCATATAATGAGGAGTCAGGCATTCCCTTGGTCGTCGCCGAATTACAGCGGATTCTCGGAGACTACCCGGCTGCGGTCGAAATCATTGTGGTTGATGACGGCTCGACCGACGCGACGGCACGCGCAGCAGCCCTGGCGGGTGCCCGGGTGATGCGGCACCGGAGCAATCGTGGATATGGGGCCGCTTTGAAGACTGGCATTGCGGCGGCAACCTACGGTCACATAACCATCATCGATGCCGATGGAACCTATCCTGCTAGTTATATTCCCGCGCTGCTCGACGAATTAGAACGCGCCGACATGGTGGTTGGCAGCCGCGTCAATCCCGGCGCAAAAATTCCTCTGATTCGCCGGCCAGCCAAGTGGCTGCTGAACCGACTGGCGAATTATCTCACCAATGCACGGATATCGGACCTTAACAGCGGATTGCGCGCGTTTCGACGAGATATTGTGATGCAGTACTTCCCGATCCTACCCGACCAGTTCAGCTGGACCACGACGATTACGCTGGCGCTGCATTGCGACAAATACGCCGTCGCCTATACGCCCATCGATTATCGTGCGCGGAAGGGCCGGTCGAAGATCGTGCCATGGGATGCCGGAAGCTTCCTCATTCTGATTTTAAGAACCAGCATGCTGTTTCGACCTTTGCGGATATTCCTTCCGATTGTCCTGGTGTTTGCAGCCTACGGAATCGTTAAGCTGACAATCGACCTGACGCATCAGCCCAATGTATCTGCATCAGCGGCGCTGGCCTTGATCTGCGCACTCTTAGTGCTCTTGATCGGCATGCTTGGCGATGCGATTGCCACTCGTTTTGGGCGATTCTCTCCGAATGCTGTTCGTGGAGTGCGCCAGAACGACGACACGGAAGTGGAAGTCGAAAGGTCGGGCCAGTCGACGTGACGGTATTCGGCATCCTTCTAAGGGTTTATCTGTTTGCGGGCTTGGCTGCTCACAAGATCCTCTGGGAGCTATTGAAGCGTGGCCAAGGCCAGTCCTCGGCACAGAAAATCTCCGGGCACACGGCATTTCTGCCGATCGTCAAGGCTGGCAAGATTGCGATTACCCTTGGCTTATTCGCTCAGCTTTTTCTTCCGGAGATTCTGCCGATCAGGGATAACCCTTTGGTCCCGCGTGTTGTGGGAGTGATTCTCTTCACGTTCGGACTGGTCATCGCCATTTTGGCCCGCTTGGAGCTCGGCAATAATTGGTCCGATATCGAAACCGGGCAGGTGAAGCAGAATCACATGCTGGTGAACCAGGGAGTCTATCGATATATTCGCCATCCCATTTACACCGGAGACTTGGCCATGTTGTTGGGATTTGAATTTTGCCTCAACTCTTGGCTTGTTGTTGCGGTTGTGATCATCGCCGTACCTACCATTTACAAGGCCGTACGCGAGGAGAAGGTGCTCGCCGAAACCGTGACCGGCTACCAGACCTACTGCGCGCAAACCAAGCGCTTCATTCCCTTTGTGATCTGATGATTCTAGACTTGCCAGCACCTGCTTCGGGGGTTCCAGTAGTCCTGAGGTCCCACGCCGAGTGTAAGCACAGGGAGACAATTCGTTGAACTCTGTCAAGCCGCAAAAGAAAAGCCCACAATTCGCAAAACAGGCCGTGCACTGGAGACAGTGGGCCGCTCCTGGTGCGCAAGGCCAGAGTCCGCAGGTGCTTATTCTAGGAGCGGGTCCGGCCGGTGTGGGTGCTGCCTACCAGCTTGCGCGACGGGGCATTGCCCAGGCCATAGTGCTCGAACAACGCACGACCGTCGGCGGCAACGCCGGAAGTTTTGAGGTGGACGGCATCTGGGCAGACTATGGTAGCCACCGATTACATCCTTCCTGTGATCCGGAAATTCTGGCCGACTTGCAGGATCTGCTCGGGCACGACTTGGCTAGTCGCCCGCGTCATGGAAGGATCCGGCTTCGGGGCAGATGGATCCATTTCCCTCTCAAGCCTCTGGACTTGGCATTTCACTTGCCGCCGCAGTTCGCGTTTGGCGTTGCCAGCGACATGATTCGCAAATCGTTTGGCGACAGTCACGCTCAACCAGAGACATTTTCGTCCGTGCTCGAACGGGCGCTCGGGCGAACCATCTGCCGCGACTTCTATTTTCCGTACGCGGACAAAATTTGGGGCATTCCTCCCGAGGCGATATCGGTCGCGCAAGCGCGCCGTCGAATCTCGGCTAACTCCCTCTCGAAGATGTGTAGGAAGGTGGCCTCCTCCATACCGGGACTGAAGCCTCCGGGCTCGGGACGCTTTTACTACCCTCGCTTGGGTTACGGTGAAATTTCCGAGTGTCTCTATAAAGCTGCTGCCGCTGCCGGAGCGGAGTTTCGCTTCGGAGCTCGAGTAACGGCGATCGAAAGCAAGGAAAATCGAGTGACTGCCGTACGCTTTATGCAGAACAACCAGGAATGCAGAATTCCGGCGGCCAACGTCTGGTCCACCTTGCCGATTACCTTGTTGGCAAGATGCATTCAGCCCCAGGCTCCTGCGTCTATATTAGACGCCGCCTCCAAGATATCCTTCCGCGGGATGATCCTTATCTACCTCATGCTGGAACAGAATCAGTTCACCGAATATGATGCACACTATTTCCCTGAAGCTTCCATCCCGATTTCGCGCTTGTCCGAACCAAAGAACTACAGTCTGGCTTCCGAGCCGCTCAACCGAACTCTCCTGTGCGCCGAACTTCCCACCGCTAAAGGATCTCCAGAGTGGGAGATGAGTGACGAACAGCTCGGGGAAATGCTCTGCCGATGGCTAGCCGAAGCCGGTCTTCCCGTGACTGCTCCGGTCCGGCGTACCTTCACGCGAAGGCTCCCGCAAGCGTATCCCATTTATCAAGTCGGATATGAGACCTACTTTGACGCTGTTGATCACTGGCTGCAAGAAATCAAGGGACTGCTCACTCTAGGTAGACAAGGGCTGTTCGTCCACGACAATACGCACCACGCTCTTTACATGGCTTATGCTGCCGCCGAGTGCTTCAAACACGACGGAGTTTTCGACTGGAGCCAGTGGCACGAGTATCGAGACGTGTTTGAAACCCATGTCGTAGAGGACTAGGCGGGCCGAAATTGGGTTTCGACCGCCTTTTTCTTCCGAATCACACTGGCACTAGTCCAAACTCCGGCCCGCGCCAGAGCGATACCACTCAACGAATCTCTTGAGTCCTTCTTCGAGCCGCGTGGCAGGTCGGTAGCCTAGGACGCGCGCGGACTTTGAAATGTCCGCCCAAGTGATCGTGACATCGCCCGGCTGCAAAGGCTGCTGCTGCTTTAGGGCCTTGTGCCCAGTTGTCTCTTCAACTAAACGCACGAGTTCCGCAAGCGTTACGGGGTGCGAGTTTCCTAAGTTGAAAATCTCAAACGGCGGCCCTGCATCCCGGGGTGGTTCGTGCTCAATCGCTGCCATAACACCTGAGACAATGTCATCGACGTATGTGTAGTCACGGCCAGTCATGCCGTCGCCAAAAATGGGTAACGGTTTTCCGGCTTCGATCAGTGCAGTGAACTTGTGGATGGCCAGATCGGGCCGTTGTCGGGGCCCATACACAGTGAAAAAACGAAGGCAGATCACCGGAAAACCGTAGAGATGTGCATAGGTATAGCCGAGCGTTTCTCCGGCCAGTTTCGTCGCTCCGTAAGGAGAAACCGGCCGAAGCTCCGTCTGGTTTTCAGAAAAAGGTGTCTTGCTTGTCATTCCATAGACGGAGCTGGATGAACCAAAAATGAATTTCCCTACCTGGTACTGGTGACACAGGTCCAGCAAGTTTAGTGTCCCCCCGATGTTCACGCGCTCATAAAGAAGCGGCTGCTCGATCGAAGGCCTTACGCCGGCACGTGCCGCCAAGTGAATCACGGCCTCAGGCCGTGTACGCGCGATCAATTCGCGCATTCCGTTGGCGATTCGGATGTCCTGGTTGACGAACCTATACTTCCCCGTCCTTCGAATCTGCTCCAGATTCGACTTCTTCCGGGCGGGCGAATAAAAGCGGTCCAGGTTGTCAACAATCGTAAGCTCTACGCCGCTGCGAAGAAGTGCCTCCGCGACGTGCGATCCGATAAATCCCGCCCCTCCGGTCAGAAGGATGCGCCTAGGTTGCAGTGCCATTCGCTCTCCCTTTGATCGAGTTTAATTCGGGGCGGCCGGCCAGTATAGGCAAGACCGGTAATACTTGGAAACAATTTTGTGGACTTTTTGCGTCCAGGTTACACGGTTGTGCCATTCAAGGCCCTCGCTATAGTCTCGTAACAAACACAAACGAAGCATCTTATAAATTATGCGAGGCCACTTCGATTTCGCCGATTTGGCAGATTACGTGCTCCAACTGATGCGAACTGGAACGATCATCGTGAGCGACCAGCCCACTCGAACGAGAAACGACAATCGCTTGTCCTTCGCCCTACTGTTTACCTTGGGACTGCTGTGTCTCGTGTGGGGTCCCTTCTCTGCCTCCACCGCCCAGTATTTGCGACCGATGAAGTATTTATGGCTCCTCGGTTTCATTGTCGTGCTGGTCTTACGCCCCGAGTTTCGGAAAGCTGTTTGGGGGCGTGAAGATGGCACCTGACCTTCCCGCCTCAGTCCCTGGCAAATCTGAGAGCTGGCGTGAATGGGCAATCGTCATCATCTTGTACGTTGCTCTGGCCTTCGTTTTCACGTTGCCCAATTCGATTCACCCGACCCGGGCGTTGCTTGGAAGAGGCGGGGACAACTACCTTCATGCTTGGTTTCTGTGGGAATTCGCCAGAGCAGTCGTTCACGGACAGAACCCTTTTCACACCACGCTCATTTTGTATCCAATCGGAGCCAACTTAGCGTGGGCCACGACCGATATTCTTGGCCAAATCATGGCGGTGCCGTTTAGCTTATTGCTCGGACCTGTTCTCACATACAACCTTACTCTCGTTCTGCAGCTCGCCCTCGGCGCATTTTTCGCGCGCCTGCTTTGTCACCGTGTTTGCGGTGATTCCGCGGCAGCCACAATTGGAGGGATGATATTCGGCTTCAGTCCGTTTCTCCTCGCGCATGCCTGGGGGCACCTGAGTCTGGTCACGACTTTTCCGTTGCCAGTTTACGTTCTTGCGTTGGCTCGCTTGCTCGACAGAGAAGAGCCATCTTGGAAAGACGGCGCGCTTTTGGGACTCGGTCTCGCCCTGATTGCCCTGGCAAATTACGAATATGCGCTTATTTTTTCTTTTTTCACTTTGCTGATTCTGGCGATTGATCTCGGTCGCGCGGGCTTGCCGATGTTGAAAAGACTTTGCATGCCCTTGTTAACTTCAGCCGTCGTCTTCTTGCTCTGCCTTGCTCCGATCGTGCTGATGATGCTGAAGGATTATGGCGTCACAAAACCAGCCTCACTGGAAAATGCGACGAGTTATTCGGCTGATGTGTTGAGCTTCTTTGTTCCCAGCCTTCAACAGTCCTTATTGGGTCATTATGTGCGCAAGCTGCCGGAGCAATTCTTTGTGGGACCTGGCGGCATCGAGGGCGTCGAGTTTATCGGGTTGGCTGCTGGTATTTTCGCTGTAATCGGTTGTTGGGTAGCTCGTGGAAATCAGCGCCGCTGGGCGGGCCGCGCGATGGTTGCCGGCATTGTGTTCGCGCTCTTGGCCCTGGGCCCCGTCGTTCACATCCTGGGAAGACCATCTTCTCTGCTGGCTCCCGCCGCTCCGTTCTACAAGCTGGGCGTGATGCGGTTTCTTCGCGAGCCAGGACGGTTCTCTATTGTTACCATGCTTTGCGTCTCATTGCTGGCCTCCATCGGACTGGCATTTACGCTGAGCAAGGTGCAGCTTCAGTGGAAGCGATCGCTTTTCGTCTGCGTCGTTGGCGCGATTGTATTGGTTGAGTACCTCGCGTATCCGTTCCCAAGTTCCTCCATCGTTCAGCCCGCCCGGTACTACGTGCCTCCGAAAACTACACAACGCTGCACTATGCCGCCGAGCGTTCGCGATGGTGCCGTGCTTACCATTCCGCTCGATGACTGGTGGCATCACAACGACGCGATGTGGATGCAAATGAGGGATGGCGGACGCTACTCGCTCGTCGACGGCCGAGTCAGCCCATACGTTCCCGGCGACGTATGGAACGGTTTCATAGATAAGACACCGATCCTCAGCTTCCTGCACGCAAAGACGCTGCGGGATAGACCTGAGCAACGGGTTGACCCATCGGCACGGAGCGTTGCTTCTTCATCAGATGGCGAGTTCGCGATCGACGTCATCAAGCAACTCGACCTGCGTGCTGTGGCCGTGTTCGATGCGCCGGAGAGACCTGCCGACGTGGACTATGTCCGTCGTGTGTTTGGTGGCAGTGAAAACATGGTGGGAACGTGCGCGGTTTTCGAGCTTCCCCGGATTCGGGACACGCTTGGCCAACCGCACTCCGCTCCACCCACTGAATGAGGGCTCTTGCGGGCCTCAAGTACTTACACCGGGCATCCTGTCGGCGAACCACCGCGAAGATTATTCGAGCGCGTGCGAAAAACAGCTTGATCCAAATCCCAAGCGCCTTCTGCATTTGGCTACGGCCGTGATACGGCTCGGAATGGGATAATTCGTATCTGCGGCCCACTCTGCGCAGGCTCCTGCTGCCGGGTGAAATGGCGGTCTAGATAATCAGTAACCAATCCGTCCGGATCGACTTCGTGCGTCAGCACCAAATCGATTTCAGAATAGTTGTGTGATTCCACAAGCGTCCTGAGACGATCGACGTCATTCTCATTGATGATTCGTGACTTGGGCGGAGGGAACTGTGCATGAAAGTCTCCCTGCAGACCGTTCCGAGCCATGCGTGTATCTGCGACTGGGAAATTCCGCGAATAGTAGTCAAAGAAGATCTCTCCCGCTGGTGGAACGAAGAGAACAAGTCTGTTCGTGTCTGGAATCGTCAACACGGTGGCGATGACTCCGCGCCAATTCTCGCCGTTCTTCATCGACCTTTCTCCAGACCGGATAAACCCGATGCTCGAGAGCGCAGTCACACCGGCAACCACGACTCCCAGCGCTGCATACATACGCTTCCCCTTGGCACCCTTTTGCGCGGCGAGCGGAAGAGCGAAAATGATCGGCGCGGCAATCGAAGACGGCGTGAAAACGCGGTCGATATAGAGGGGGATTTTTCGGCTCAGTATGAAAACCAAGAAAATCGGAAGCAGCCAGTACACCAGAAAGCAGATATTCTTTCTTCTTTCCGTTTTCGAAACGCGCCACAAGCCGCCAGCCAGCAATGCTCCACACAGCACCACGACCCCAAGCCGTAAACCGCCTCCGAGGAGCCATTCAGGCAACGGCAGAATTTTCCTTGCAAACGGCGCCAGATACGCTGCTTCGCATCCAGCAGTATTTCCGAGCGTGGCGGCGACAGTCCAGAGCGTGGGCCGCGTTACCCAATAAAGATTTCCGGCGACCGCAGCGACCTGAGCCGGCAGGCTCACAGCCCAAGGTAAATACAAGAGCCCCATACACACATTAGCTAACAGTATGTCGGGTATGCGCCGAGTCCAGGTTCTTTCCGACGGGTAAATCAACCATACGATATCCAAGGCCAGGAGGTAAAAGAACATCATGTTGTGCAGATACAGCGTAAGAGCAGATGACAGAACCACGACCACGAGCGCCCAGGCGATCCGCTTTTCCAGGAATAGCACCAGTGCATACAGAGCCACGAGAGCAAAAAACGACGCGGCCGCATAGGCTCGCGCCTCGCGCGAATACCAAATTTGCCTCAGGGAAAACGCGAACAGCCAAAAGGCTAATGTGACAGCCGTGCCATCCTTCAGGACTCGCTTTGCGAGTAAGTAAAAAACGATCAGCGCCAGTGTTCCGAAAAGAGCGGAGAGCGCACGAAGGGCAAATTCTGAATTCCCGAAAAGCACACCCCAATAATGCTGCAGCAAATAATAAAGCGGGGCCTGATTGTCGCTTCTTGCGAAAGGAATGATGCGATCGAGCGAGAGCCCGGAGGCCCACACCGTAAAGCCCTCGTCCCACCAGAGACTCCATTTTCGCAAGTTGAGCCAACGAAACGTCGTGCCGCCGAGGATGGCTATCCCAATTGCGGCATAAGCGACAATCTCGGGCAAGGCAGCCGTGCCCTGCCCGCGCTTAGAATCGAGTCCGGTGTCAACCACTGCCATAGACCTTCTCCACGGTGTTGAAGCGAGCGTCAGTCATGATGTGGGCCTGCGCCGTTCGGTAGCCGATCCTATGAAGCAATTTGACCCTCTTGCCCCATACAACGCCATCCGCTGCGATAGGTCTACGGTTTCTGGCTGGGCTTGGTTTCGTCATTTGGATGAGTTGTGAATCGAATGTGGAAGGCGCCGTGCAGATCGCTTCTTCAAAACGCACCGGCACAGGCTCTCCTTGCCTCCGGTGCGAACCGCAAAGAGTGAAATCAGTGAAAGAACGTCGAGGACGCCCATCCTGTGGATGGCCCAGGCACTGAGGGTTTAGCACACGCGGAACTGAAGTAGTAGTTCAGCGGCAAGTAGAATTCGTTAAAGCCGTTCTGGGTGGCCAGGCTCACATAACGTTGTCCGTTCCAGATCTTCGCCGTTGCAACGCAGTTTCGAAACGTTTGGTCCCAACTTACCAGATTTGTTCCCGATGCGGGTCCAGCCTGTACGGTGAGGCCTGAACTAGCAGCACCGATGACTTGCAACTGGATTGCCGCAGCGTCTGTCGTGACAAGGTTCGGACCCCCTTGGACCCAGCCGGAGATAGGGGCATTGTCGTTCGGCAGATAAATCTGATACCACGAGCCACTATTCGCAA
>Ga0137407_10001774_pt1 | contig 14143 bp, 12 predicted proteins | sample CZOMad2_2_16fung_FD_108410 | JGI IMG/M metagenome (GOLD analysis project Ga0137407, IMG submission 108410) | Vadose zone soil fungal communities from Angelo Coast Range Reserve, California, USA - CZOMad2_2_16fungal (Illumina Assembly) | ecosystem: Environmental > Terrestrial > Soil > Vadose...
ATCCAGATGGGACAAGAATTGCCTCCGTTTTGTCTCAAGAAGGCGTTAACGCAGCGTTTTCCGGGTCGCTCATTGTCCAACAAGACGGCGAGGTTAGGATCGAGGGAGTTCCTGGCTATGGAGATGGTTTCATGCTTGGAGGTGCTGTCGCTACCTTGCCTCAGTCCATAAGAGATTCCGTTTCTGATCTGTACCGCGTCGCTGCCGCTCGCTTAGGTCCGGTGAGGTTCGAATGGGTGCATGATGGCGAAAAGGTTTGGATAGTACAACTTCATAAGGGAGCGACTGCAAGCTTGGGGAATGTCGTTTATCCGGGCGAGCCAACGGTGTTTCATCGCTTTGACGTAAGACAAGGAATTGACAGTCTTCGCGAACTAATCCAGAGAGTCCGGAACGTTGATGAGGGCGTCATAATCGTCGGGGAAGTCGGTATTACAAGTCATCTGGGAGACCTTCTGCGAAAAGCAAAGATTCCGTCGCGGATAGAAGGCTGAGCATGCTCGCTAAACCGAACCACACCTTACTTGCTGCACTTCTGATCGTTCACTAGATGTTCCTATTTCGACATCCTTCGAGTGATACAGTTGAGCAGTTCATCTCTTCGCAGCAGGATCTTCCTTTTTCATACGCGCAATTAGGAGCGACCAAAAGTCAAGCTGGCAACGTCCATAGGGGCTATACCGTCGACCACAATCGGATAAAGCTGGGCCAGGGACAGGACACTTACCTGCGCGCCATGTCAGCTCTGCGAAGTTGGCGCCAGTTTGATCTTGGGTGGGTAACGGTTGTGCCTCCGGGAAAATCCCTGGAGGTGGAAACCACTGTGGCCGTGCAGGCAAAAGTTTTCGGATTGTGGTCTTTGAATGCGGCGCGAATCGTTTATGTGATTGATGAAAATGAGGCTGGACACACGACGTTCGGATTCGCATATGGAACCCTGCCCGATCATGTTGAGGATGGCGAAGAGAGGTTTACGGTGGAATGGCACAAGGATGAAGACGATTCCGTTTGGTACGACATCTACGCCTTCTCTCGTCCCAAACACCCACTGGCGAGAATCGGGTTTCCGATAACTCGGATGTTGCAGAAGCGATTTGCAAGGGATTCGCTGGCGATCATGAAAAGCTGCGTCGACAAAATTGGCCGCGGATTAACGCGGACTATACGAATCTGAAAAAACCTTTCCTGCCCTTCTACACTTTTTGATTTGATCCGCGTTCATCCGCGTAAATCTGTGGCTACTAAGATCACTTCCTGGCCAACACGACTGGACTCTGTTCCGAGGCGCGAATGCGCTCGAAGAAACTGCGAACCGATTGATATTGATCTGCAGGGATCGTAGCCGCGCGCTGGGCCAGCGTCCTGGTGTAAATCAACTGATCCCCTTTTACTTCGTACGTTGTTTTATACGAGCCAAAAGGTACTTCTAACTTCAAAACATCTGGAAGTTCGTCCACTTCGAAACCTGCTGGAAGGTTTACGTGAACGGTTTCGGTAAAGACATGCGAATCCAGTACGACCGGATGTCGGCGGACCGGATCAGTCAAAAGAAGAAAGTCTCGGCGCGAAACCAGCGTCGGCTTAAAGACCAGCAAACGGTTCTGCATGATCTGAGCATAAGCAATCGCCGAGAAATCGACATCCAGATCGAATCTTCCTTCAATGCTTCGGTCCACGGGATCGACCTTTGAGACTTTCGCCGTGGTGGCGCCATTCGCGACCCAACGTTCAATCATCCCGACATACTGGGGACGGGACAGGTGGCGAAACTGGCGCCGAAAGTCCACCGCGCGCTGTCCGATTGCCCGCTCGCGAATAGTTGCGCTGACCGACCCGTCCGCTGACAAATTTGCTTCAATCTGACGATCGACACTGTTCGCCTCCGAGGGTGTCTCGGGCATCCTAACGAGTGAGCCGGAGTTTCCCGCAGCAATCAGAGCAAAACTTCCCTGCTCTTCTTCCGGTAAATCACCGACCGGCGTGTCATCGTCGGTAGCATCGAAAATCAGCAGCCGTCCCAGCGCTGCGTGCGTGATGACCGTAGCCGCTTTGGTATCGTCGCTAACTTTGACTGCTATGATGCAGTGGTTGAACTGGCTTGGCGACACCCATGCCTCTCGCACATAAGTAGAATCGCCGGAAAAGATGAGCACCGGATAGGATTGAATACCCAGCGACGCCAGCATGGCCCGCATGAGGTTAGCTTTGTCTTTGCAGTCACCGTACGACTTAGCCAACACGTCCGTTGCGGCATGTGGCCGCCACCGTCCCACCCCAATCTGAATAGAAATATACTGAATGTTCTGAATGTAGTTGCCAATCAGGCGAATCTTTTCGAGTTCTGTCTTCGCGTTAGCGGTGAGCTCCCGGGCTTTGACTGCAATCTTCTCGTCGGGTCTTGCCTGAGAATCGCTTAGCTCACTATACCAACGCGAGACATCGCTCCAGTCTTCAAATGCTCTGACGCCGGGATTCTTCGTTCCTTCGGCCGGAAAGTATTTGACGGCCAGACGCGGTACAAGATTCGTTAATGTCGGGCTGGCCGGCTCTCTCTCCAGCGGCGGCAGATCGCGCAATTCCCAGGTGTAAGTGTTGCCGCTCACCGCGGGCCCCACATTCGGATGATTGAAAGTGACGCTGATGGCTTTCCAACCGGAGGGCAGTACCAGACTCAGGCGAGACGAAACCACGGGAGAGTTGTCCTGGAAATACCAGTTGGACTGATAGAAAAATGGGCGCGTTTCGGTGGTGGTTTGATAACCGAAAACAGCTCCCGGTTCGACGTCATCAACGGCCACAATTCTTCTCACCCGTGATTCGTCGTAGACATCGTTGGGGTTTGCCTGTTCTATAACCTGATCCTTACCGTAACTCTTCGTTTGTCCCGAAGGCTTAATAAGCCAGGCGTGCAGATCCCTTACTTTGCCGATATCGGTTTCGTATCCGATTGCGGCGACCGCTTCGCCACGTCCCTCGCGATTGAGAATTCGAACGGCGTAATTCCAAACCGTAATTATCTGACCGTCCTCACCAACTGTAATTGTCGAATCGTCAACCAGGACAACGGCATTTACTTTCTTGTCGAAGCTGGGTACTTGCATTCCGGCTGCCTGGCGCAGCCATGAGGGAGCATCGTCAGCGAAGACGCTGGAACCAGCGCCGAGGATAAAGACTAATAACAAGAACCCGCGGCTGATCGTGGTTCGCATTTTCATAGGAAAAACCTCATTGAGAAACAGCGGTCGCGGCAGATTGCTTCAAAGTAATGGTATGGCTGTCCTGTGTGTTTAGCACGTCGAAGAAATTCTTCAACTGTGGGTATGCTCCGACAGGAAACAGAATATTTCCCCCACCGCCGAAAAAGAAGCTTCTCTGGAAGTGTAGCGTTCGGCCATCTTTAGTTATCCCGATGGTCGCCTTATATTCACCAACCGGTCCGCCGCTGAAGGGAGCAGGCGCGTCGGCGTTATCCAGTGAAAATCCGGCCGGTAATTCAATAGTCACTTCGTCCTCTTCCAACCAGGGATAATGAAAATATATCGGATATTGGCGGGCGCTGTCGGAAAAGACCGGCTTAAGCCCGCGTTGAAAAAATGCCGGTTGCAGGAACAGTCTCTTTCCGGTGCGCTGAGCATAGCCGGGCACGCGAATGTGATAAGCGTGGATCAGAGGCTTCACCGGATCAGTGACATTCTCTATTCGTACTTTCGTAAGCTCGGCACTGTTCAACTGCGCTTTCACATCGTCCGTCAGAGACTCCTCACGCCTGGCCTGTGATTCCTCGTCAATTTCTTCTTTTTTCTCGTTGGCAAGTTGGCCCGTAAACTCAATCTGCACGTCCCCTTCCAGGGTCCCATCCTCTGCGAGCGTTAGTTTTGCTGTTCGCTTCATAAGGGATTTCTGAGGCTCCGATATCGGAGTCTGCACCCAAATAGCTTCCTTTGGATCGGGAATAAGTGTCTTTTCACCTTCCTCTTGCCAGCGCAACATTCCGAATGGGACGTATTTGCTGGCCGGATCAAAGAAGCGCCATTGACCGTCGAGTAACACAGCGACATTGTACCCGTTGAGCCAGTAACGATCATTGGAAGCGTTATTGAAAAAGATTTTCTCGCGATCCGACGTTCTGGTAATCCGCGCGTCAAATCCTGCGGCATTCGCCATGGCGGCAAACAAGACGTCGATATCTTCACCTGTGCCAGTGCCCCGTTTAAGAGTATCGGTTGGGGTTTTGTTTTCCTTGATCTTTGCCCGTTCTTCCTTTGAAATTCCTTCCGCGTCATCATTGATATTCTTAATTTTGTCGCGGCTGTAGTTGTACAAGCGCACTAATTTCTCCTGGGGCGTGGCAGCATCCCCAATCGCTTCCGCCGTGGCTTTGCGAATCTCGTCAGTAGGCTTGAGCACTGGCTTGTAGGCTTCATAAACCTCTCGGCCTACTTTCGGCCAAAGTTTTTCCGCGGGTAGGTTTTCCTCGGTCGTGTAGTAAACCAGCATCCAGGCTCGCATCTGATTCTCCGGAGGCATACGCGGCTCTTCGCGGAATGGGGGAACATTGGTCATGGTCGTGAGGAAAAAGCCATCCTTTTCTTTCACGAAGGGAGTGGTGTTGCCGTGATAGGTTCTCGCATTCATACCGATGCTGGTAAAAGATTGAAAGCGGGCAGGCTTAAGATGATACTCGACGAGGCGAACGGGTATATCCCGCTGTAGTTCGAATCGATCATAGAAGGTAATAGAATTATTCCGAACCTCGCGCCAACGGTATTCTACAATTGCACCCGTCTCCACGCCGGGCAGCGCAAACGACTTAGCCCTGAGTTTGACACCGCTGACCTTGACGATCGTTTTCTCAAAAACGTCTTCCTTTTTCAATTCAACGATGCTGCCGTCAGGCTTGATCGTGCGCGCCGCTACATCTTTGATATCCGTTCCGGTCAGGTAAGTAATATCGACCCTGCTGTACGTCTCCCGGCCACGATCAGTGAAGATCTTGATCCGAACATAATGGTTCAGTACGGTACGCGGGTCACCGCCTTCCAAGTCGTCTGCGACGCGGACTTTCCAGAAAACAGCTTCAGCATCGGCGTCTTTATCAACCACGGCAGTCTTGGACGACAGGTCGGCGGGATTGACAGGTTCCCATTCGTCCCCGGCGAAAACGGCGGCCGGCAAAAGCAGACCAAGACTGAAGAGGAACAAGGGGAACAGGAGGCGAGGTAGTGATCTCATAACTAGAACCTTCCCGGTTAGGATTACGGTGAACTTTGGGCTAGAACGTTCGTCGACGGACTTACTCGTGAGCCTTACTCGTAAACGATGTCGCTCGGCAGCGGTATTACCTTTGAGGCAACTGCGGGCGGCATTCTAAACTAGACAAAGAAGGGGTGCAAGCACCTTATGATGACCACCCAATAGCGTGCCAGTAATCTTGGATCGAGGCGGCGATTGGGCGATAAAGACGAGTGAAATCCGGCTTCCGTCAGGGCGGCTTTAGGCTGGGCCGCTATGCTATAATCGCCGCGTTTCGCTGAAGATTTTCACTCTTACAGACCGCCCCAGCCAACCAGGAGGACAGAAATAGTGGCCACCGAACTGAAACGAGCAACGACCAGCCTTGACCGGATTGAAGAGCTTTTGGGCGAGAACGCGCGGACGCTGCTCGATCACAGGTCGGAAACAATCTCCAAAGATCAGCTCAATCTGCCGGGCCCGGATTTTATCGATCGGGTGTGGACTAATTCGGATCGCTCGCCTGTCGTTTTGCGCTCCCTGCAATCGCTTTTCGACAATGGTCGCCTCGCGGGCACCGGTTATCTTTCCATACTGCCCGTGGATCAGGGCATCGAACATTCGGCGGGCGCGTCGTTTGCACCGAATCCGCAGTATTTCGATCCTGCCAACATCGTGAAGCTGGCGATCGAAGGTGGCTGCAATGCCGTCGCCTCCACGTTTGGTGTGTTGGGCGTGGTCGCACGCAAGTATGCGCACAAGATTCCTTTCATCGTAAAGATTAATCACAACGAACTGCTGACCTTGCCAAATAAGTTTGACCAGGTTTTGTTTGGCACGGTGAAGGAAGCTTACAACCTTGGTGCAGTGGCGGTGGGCGCCACCATCTACTTCGGCTCGGAGGAATCGACCCGCCAGATAACCGAAATCAGCCAGGCGTTTGCCCAGGCGCATGAACTCGGAATGGCCACGATCCTTTGGTGTTACCTACGCAATTCGGGGTTCAAGACTCCGGAAGGCGATATGCACGCTGCGGCGGACCTCACCGGACAGGCGAATCATTTGGGCGTGACGATTCAGGCTGACATCATCAAACAAAAACTCCCCGAGAGAAACGGCGGTTACCTGGCAGTGGAGAAGGCGCTGGGCAAGTCTTACGGCAAAACCAGCAAACTGGTTTACGAGAAACTCACGACCGACAATCCAATCGATCTGGTTCGCTACCAAGTGGCCAATTGCTACATGGGCCGGTGCGGTTTGATCAACTCCGGCGGTGAATCGAAAGGCGCCAGCGACCTGGCCGAGGCGGTGCGCACCGCGGTCATCAATAAGCGCGGCGGCGGCACCGGGCTCATCTCCGGCCGCAAAGCGTTCCAGCGCCCAATGAGCGAAGGCGTCGAGTTGCTGAACGCGATTCAGGATGTGTATTTGACTCCAGATATCACGGTTGCGTGACCGGGCCATGAAAACCAGGGTTTAAGTAGGGGCGGACCTGAGTGTCCGCCCTTTTCGCTATCCACGAATCCTTAGCGAAGGCATCCGTAATCAGAACCGGAAGCGGTAGCCACCGGCCAGATACTCAACTATCAGAACCGGGAGTGATGGAAGAGATGTCGAAATCCAAGTCGCGTGTATGACGGGGTGCTTCGGACCAGGTTCGGGTAAATTTCCAACGCGAAATCACGGGCTGTTAGCTAAGTACACATCCCACGCCCAACGTCCGACTTGCGCGCCACTGATGTCCTCGACCCTTGCCCGATAACGAAAGCGATTCCCGTACCCGTCTCGTCGTCTTGACTCTTTGTAGTCCAGGTCAATGACCGCCACGCCCAGAGCGAGAAGTGGCTGTAGCTCCTGTGACTCTGAGATGCCACTGTGATTTGTGTCTTGCCAGAGTCGCAGAGATGAAAAAATCGCATCATCGGGGCTGAGTATGCCATCGCTGTTGCCACCGTTCCCAGGCTTATCGTATTCCGCGAGAGCAAGAAACCCGTTCTTCTGTTGACCAGATGGAGGAGAAGGCTGCGGCGTAAAGTTGCCGAACAACTCGGCGCCGTTGTCGATGGTCCCGTTACCGTTGCGATCGAGGACCAGCCAGGCATCATCTGAGCCGGCGGCACTCCAAGCCAGGTGGTCGGCTGTGCCATCGTTGTTAAGGTCGAAGTTGACTCCGCCAACCGCGTCCGTAAGGTGAAAGCCGTCGCCTGCTACATCCAGGAGGATTGGCGAATAGCAACAAACATTGGGCGGTGGCAAGTCTGGATCTAAAAGGAGATTACAAAAACTATCGCACTCGCCCCCGCCTCCGCTGCCGCCACTCAGCTGGCTACACTCTCCCAGAGTAGGGTCATAAACTTGGCCGCTCGGGCATTGGCATGGAGAAGTTTTGAAAAAAATGTTCAATTCGCCTAGGTTCTGACAGGTAAGAGTTCCATTAGGAGGAGGAACATTGTTTGCTTGCTTATCCTGCACATCCTGTTCGAACTTACCCCAACTTGTATTCCCTGGAACAGCAAAAGTGACGGCGGGAAAAAATGCAGGCCAACATTCGAGACCATTACCGCAATAGCCTATTCCGTGAGGTAGCACTCGAACCGGACCATTATTTCCGAACGTCACGTCCCAGACCGCTGTTTTGCTAATCTGATTAATAGAAGGCGAACACGCACCAGTGTCACTGATGAGCTGCTTTGTAGGTACGCAATCAGCAAGAGCTAACAGGATCGGGGAAACAGACCGATAGCAGAAAAAGGAGCAACGATTTTCGTCTCATAATTCCATCCTCAACTGGTCGGATAAGTCTATGATCGCTGGGAATCGACATGAGGAAATTACCTAACTATCTTTTGAAGCCTTTCGAGCTTTTTATCATAGTGCCGCTGAATCTTAAGTAGCTCGTCTCCAAAATTTACGTTCCTGCCCTCTGCCCGCATTTCTTCAACCTGTTTGATGTCTCCTAATATGTATCCTTTTCCGTGAAGAATTCCTCCCAAAACCTCGCCTGATTCTCCTCTCGTAAGACTTTCACACATGAGAGATATGCGCTCTTTCAACCGTTCTATTCCATCCATCGTCTCTGAATCTCGTGAATTCAAAGCTTGTACCAACAAAGGAACAATTCGTGTTAAAGCGATTCTCTCGCCGACTCGTCTATTCTGAATATCTGCGATAGCTGTTGCGTCTCCATCCCCTGTTCCATCTTCAAATACAACATCAAGAACAGTCAGATTCAACGGTTTTTCATTGGAGCCTGAGGGTTCTAAACTGGCCGCGTAAACTCTATAGTTATAGGTAGCCCCAGGCGCGATGCGGTTATCGTTGTGTGTAAAGTCAACCTGAACCCCTGAATGAGCACCCCCTGATAATGTAAAAGCATTTATCGCTTGCGGATAGTCATTTCTAAAGGTCAACTGGACGTATTCTCCATCTCTAACCGCAGAAATTATGTGAAATGCCTGCGTCTTGTTATTTATTGTTAGGTTATCGTCTTGACTAGCGCGAGGCGTTGTGCCGGAAGGCGACATCCCCACACCTATCATCGCCATGCATATGACAATACCGGTAATAGACAAGGCAAAAACGCTTACTAATTTGTGCATTTTAGAATGCCCCTTTCAATAAGAGTGGATTTTCGTAAGGTGTTTGAGAGTTCTCCAATCGCAAGCGACCCGGGTCGCCTTCAAGTTCAAAACAAACAACTTGAATTCTATGACCCATTAGGAGCTGAATGGGTGCTCCTCCGAAAGTCACGGGACTTACAGCTTATTCATGAGTGCTAGTTCGGCACCAGAATTAGATTAGCGCGACACACTAGAATTAGTTAACAGAAATGAGGCTTTGCGGGAGCGGGACTTCTGATAACAGTCCAGATTCTTACGCGCCTTGACTGTACGCCCGGCAGGTTTGCTCGTCAAGGACCCCCTTAAAGTCGGAGTTTCAATTTCTAGCAAAGTTTCTTGTATGCGTTTGCATTTACAGAGTCGCTGAGAAAGGGGTCGAAAGATCAATCATCCTTGCTGCCATGGCTATGGCTTCCTGGTAGATTGCCCGCTTTTTGAAGATTTATGGTGTCTGCTCGCAATCTTGTTATCATGCGGTGCTCGTATATCAGTTGAGCCGGAATGTCGCTCTCGAGTGCAACCCGAATCAGCACAATTACCTGACGTTGACCTTCTTCATGCCGTCGCGCGCGGTGATGAAGCGGCGTTAGCGCGCCTCTACGATGCCTATCGGGTAATCCTATTTGGCTTGCTCGTCCGTATATTGAATAGCCGCGAAGAGGCTGAAGACATTTTGCAGGATGTATTTATTCAGGTTTGGCGGCGAGCGAAGGACTTTGACGAACGACGTGGCCGGCCGTTTACCTGGCTGGTCACCCTGGCCCGCAGCCGCGCCATCGATCGTCTGCGGCTGCTGGGCGCGCGTCAACGGCTGACAACAGGCGCGGCACGAGAGCAGGAAAATACCGAAAGTATCTCGGACGCGCTAACAGATACCGTTCATTCGGAGCAGAAAGAGATTGTCCGACGCGCCCTGGCCGAACTCCCCGAAGAGCAAAGACAGACTCTGGTGCTCGCATATTTCGAAGGGTTAACCCAATCGGAAATTGCTTCCAGGCTGGGCGCCCCACTCGGAACAGTTAAGACGCGGATGCGGTCGGGAATTTTCAAGCTGCGGGCCCTTCTGGGATCGCAATTGGAAAGCTTCAGTTAGCTTACGGGAAACATGACGCACGAATATTACAAGGAGTTGCTGGCTGCGAATGCGCTGACTGCACTTGATGCAGAGGATGCTCGCGGGCTTGAAACTCATCTTGCAAGTTGTGCCGACTGCCGCTCAGAAATGGACGGGTGGGAGGGAACTGCCGCGTTCCTCGCGCTCGACGCAACACCATTCGAGCCGTCAACGCAGTTGCGCGAACGGATACTCGAGAACGTGCGCGCGGAAGGTCGCGGTGGAAAGTTGACTGATAATCACGCTGACGCTTCTGTTGAAACCAGGATCGGCGCCGGCCACTCCAGGGTGATCGCGTTTGAACGGCCGCCACGAAACGTCTGGACTTCGCTCGGAACGTTAGGAACAATCGCCGCCACGCTGGCCTTCGTTGCTCTGATCATTTCTCTTATCGCTCTCTGGCAACAAAACCGCGCGACTCAAAGAGAACTTGCCCGTCTGTCGGCGGAGATGCAACAGACAAAAGCGCTGCTCGATCACCAGCGCGCGGCGCTTCAGTTGTTAACTTCTCCCGACGCCCACATGGCCAAACTAGCCGGCACGAATGTGGCGCCCGGTGCGCATGCAATGCTTGCTTACGACCAGGACGGACGCGCCATGTTGATGGCCAAAGGTCTACCGCCCGCGCCTAAAGGTATGGCCTATCAACTTTGGTACATCAAAGACGACAAGAAGATGCCGGGCAAAGTGTTTAGACCCGATGCCGCCGGGAATGGAATCCTGGAGGATCAGATTCCTGCCTTGGCGCGCGATCGGGCTGTCTTCGCCATCACTCTCGAGCCGGAAAGCGGCGTACAAGTACCCACTGGCTCAATCTATCTTCTTAGCGCGTCGTAAACATCCGAGCGTAACAAAATCTTTCGAGAGAGTTCGTAGCGCGGAAGCCGCGAAGAAAAGAAAGGCCGCGTGAAGTAATTGATCGCCCGGCCGCTGAAGCCCAGCGCTAGGCACCGGAGGCTAACTTGTGACCGCTGCCACCGCTGATCGGATAGCCGGCGTCTCGGCAGTCGTGGCCGGCCTGTCCTGGATGGGGTGGGCGATTGCGAACTCTCGGTCGCACCGTGCCCTCGAGATCTCGGCCCCAGGTTCAAGCCTCATGCACCTCGGCGTCACCCTTACAGTTGCATGGAACCTTCTCCTAATTCCGGCAGCGCTCCGGCTCCATCACTCGCTGTGCACACCACACAGGCGTTTCGCCCTCTTCCTTACCGGCAGCGGTATTGTGTCGGTCTCCGTGTGGGCCATCGGCGCGCTCACTCGGGTAACGCACTCGCTCGAGTTCATCTATCTCGTCCTGGCATCCATATGGCTCCTCGGCTTGGCTATCCTCATGCCCGCTCAGCATCGTCGCCTAGCGCGCTTCACTCTCCTCGTTGGTGCGTTCACGGCACTCGACGCCATCTTCAACCGCTTCGAACCCATGCCCTTCCTTTTGTACGCCCTCGCCGCACCGAAGCTTCCACTCAGCGCTCTCTGGAGCGTCTCTGTCGGGGTATCCCTCCTTTCGTCACGGTGGAGCGCGATCCTTCTGTTTGGCTGAGTGACCTGGTCGCGATAAAACTGCTAAACTTCCCCAATCAAAGAAACAGGCGGGGTTTCAGGTTTATGGCAAAGAAGAAAGAAGAACCAAGGGTAGACAACATCATCTCGGATGAAACCGGGGCGTTTGATCTGCGCTTCATTCTCTGGCGACACTTCTGCCAGCAAAACAACATTCCGGTTGAAACGTTGCCGAGCCAGCTTAATGGCGAGCAAAAAGATAAATGGGAAGAACTCAAGGCAAGTCGTCTGCGCGGCCCTGGACGCAAATAACTTACGGAAAATCCGTCCGATTCCACAGATTCAAGGAATTAGATTCAGCCAGTACCCTTAGTTCTTTGGGTTGACTTCACAATAACGCGTGGCTTAGCGGTTCTGTTGGTTCTGTTGGTTCTGTGTATTCCGCGTAATCTGAGAATGCGAACTTCTAAAATCTTCCCGCCCCAAGTTTGTAGACTCCCGTGAGAAAAGGATTGGTTCTTCTTTCCTGCCCTATCGTTGTTACTGGTCCATGCCCTGAATAGACTTCCACCTCATCACCCAGCGGCAGGAGTTTGTTCATAATCGAATCCAATAGTTGCTCGGTTGATCCACCCGGCAGATCAGTTCTGCCAACCGAGCCGGCAAAGAGCACGTCGCCGACAAAGACTTTTCGTTCACTGGGTTCGTACAACACAACGTGGCCCGGCGTATGGCCGGGACAATGGATCACTTTGAATTCCAAGTCGCCCACCGGATACGTCTGGCCGTCCTCCCAATAGCCATCAACTTTGGGCGGCGTCTCGAAATCAAATCCGAGCGCGGCCCACTGGGCGCGTGGAATACCTATCCACGCCGCCTGTTCCGGAAGTGCGTCGTAGATAAACTCATCTGCCTGGTGTAGCATGATCGCAGCCGCGGGTCTTAGTTTCTTGAGCGCGGCCACGCCGCCGATGTGATCCAGGTGTGCATGGGTCACCGCAATCGCCTGCAATTCAAAGCCATGTTTGTCGATTGCTTCGACTATCGCCTTTGAATCATCACCGGGATCGATACATATTGCGCGCTTCGTCTGCTCGCAGCCCAGGATCCGTGTATGTTGTTGAAAAGCGGTGACGGTGATTTCTTCGATGATCATAAGCTTCGTGCTTTGTGCCTGGAATCTGTACTCTGTTGCCTCGTGCTCTGTGCTTTGTCATTTGCTCTTCCTGGTATTATCTTCATACAAAGTTCAAACTACCAAGTACTAAGCACCAGGTTCAAAGTACAGAGTTAAAGTTCAATGCCCATTAGCACTAAATCAGCGCCCCTTGCCGAAGTACTCGACGCCCTCACCGCTGAAGGCGCGCCGGAATTGACCGAGCACCTGCCCGGCGACGCGTTGAAATGTTATGCCTGCGGCCATCGCTGCCTCATCAAGGAAGGCAAACGAGGAATTTGCAAAGTCCGCTTCAACCAGGGCGGACATCTGCGCGTGCCAACCAATTATGTTGCCGCGCTCGCCTGCGATCCTACGGAGAAGAAGCCCTTCTTTCATGTACTGCCGGGCTCAGACACGTTGACCTTCGGCATGCTCGGCTGCGATCTCCACTGCGCCTATTGTCAAAACTGGTTAACTTCCCAGGCGCTGCGCGACGACTCTGCGGGCACTCAGCCGCAACCGGTAACGCCGGAGCGACTAGTGGCCATGGCAAAAGCTTACGGCGCCTCGATGGTTGGCAGCAGCTATAACGAGCCCTTGATAACAGCAGAGTGGGCCGTTGATGTTTTCAAAAAAGCGCGGCCCGAAGGATTTCGCACCGCGTTCATCTCAAACGGCAACGCGACGCCGCAGGTGCTTGACTACCTTCGTCCCTGGACTGACTGTTACAAGATTGATCTGAAGTCGATGGGTGATAAGAACTACCGGCAACTGGGTGGCGTTGTTGATAACATTTTAGACACGGTAAAGATGGTTCATGAGCGTGGTTTCTGGGAAGAGATTGTGACGCTTGTTATCCCAGGCTTTAATGATTCCGAGGACGAACTCAAGCGTGCGGCTGATTTCATCGCGTCAGTCTCACCCGACATGCCATGGCACGTGACGGCCTTTCATCAGGACTACCACATGACAGACAACGCAAACACCACCGCCGAGCAGTTGATACGCGCTTGCGAGATTGGGCGCGAGGCGGGCTTGCGTTACATCTATGCGGGCAACCTTCCAGGCAAGGTAGGTCGTTGGGAAAACACTTACTGTCCTTCTTGCGATGAGCTACTGGTTGAGCGCCATGGTTATCTGATTCGCCAGATGAGGGTCACACCGGAAGGGAAATGCCCGTCGTGTGAAACGAGCATTCCGGGCACCTGGGCTTGAGCTCGTTTCATCATAGAAAAGGGCAGAGGCGCGCAGCCTCTGCCCTCTCTTTTTCGTGCCTGCTTGCCTTACATCTTCTTCATTGGCTTCATTGGCGGCGAAGCTGCCATCTTAGGCGAAGGCGACGCAGCCGGTTTGGTCTCGGCCTTGGCGCCGGGTTTCGTCACCGGCGTGCCGCCATGATGGAATACGGCTGACCACTTTCCGGCGCGATTGGCCCAGATAGTCGCGTGACGTTCTTCGTTTGGAGCAGAGCCCGAATTCTTGGACATGTAAACCACGAGTGAAGCGTCGTCATCCAGC
>Ga0137407_10001775_pt1 | contig 14139 bp, 11 predicted proteins | sample CZOMad2_2_16fung_FD_108410 | JGI IMG/M metagenome (GOLD analysis project Ga0137407, IMG submission 108410) | Vadose zone soil fungal communities from Angelo Coast Range Reserve, California, USA - CZOMad2_2_16fungal (Illumina Assembly) | ecosystem: Environmental > Terrestrial > Soil > Vadose...
AGGATTGAAGGATTATCATGATGTAGTTACAAATTCTAAAATCCGTTAATTATTTAATCATTCAATCAAATACTCCTTCAATCAAGGTCAAATTCGCACATCCGCACATTTGCACATCCGCACATTGATTAAATGGTTTCCTCGCGCTCCAACATCAAAATGGCGCTTTGGGGAACGATGAAATATTTGTCGCCTTCGTAAATGACTTCCGTGGCTCCGCTCAACAAAAAGATAGCAATATCGCCTTCGCGGGCCTGTAGCGGGACATATTTCACCTGCTCGTCTTCATTCTTCCATGGTTCATCATCCACCGGCATGGGAATCGCGTAGCCCGGACCGGTTTTGATAATATAACCCTGTTGCACTTTTTCTTTTTCCTGTACACCGGGTGGAAGGTATAATCCGCTATCGGCGCGTTCGTTTGGTTTTGAGGGGCGAATCAGCACCCTGTCGCCGATCACCACCAGTTTCTTGAATTTGTTATCAGATGTAAGATGCATGGTGCAAAATTAAGCCGGTTGAGGAAAGATTTTTGCAGCATGCAAAAAATTTTGGTGAGAAGCGGGAGACTTTGATAAGGCAGGTCTCTCGCTTAACCCCCGCCGATGGCGGGGAGGTTACGCTAAGTCTTGGCGAAACTTTGCGTACCTCGTGTCTTAGCGGTTAAGCGAGAGACCTGCCTGTAGGTGACCACCTTACCCTCAACATGGTTTATTAACAAAATATTACACGCGCGGATAGTATTAGCCGCAAATGAATTAATTTTATTTGCACTTAAATGAAATTCATATGGAAGGAAAGAAATCAAAAATTTTATTGTGTGAAGATGATCAGAACCTTGGCATGGTATTAAAAAATTACCTGGAGCTGAATGATTTCGATGTAACACTGGAAAGAGATGGACGATTGGGCCTGGCTGCTTTTCAACGCGAACATTTTGATTTATGTCTTTTGGATGTGATGATGCCACATATGGATGGTTTTACTTTGGCAGAAGAGATAAGGGATGTGAACCCGGATGTTCCTTTATTTTTTATCAGTGCAAAAACGATGAAGGAAGATATTATACAGGGTTATAAACTCGGCGCTGATGATTATATCACCAAACCTTTTGACAGCGAAGTGTTGCTGCTTAAAATAAAAGCGATCCTGAAACGCAATGACGATGTAAATAAGGAAGCTGAAAACAAAGAATTTGATCTTGCCTCCTATCATTTCAATCCGAAGTTGCGCGAATTGAGTCATAGCGGACAAACACAAACATTATCACCTAAAGAAAATGAATTGCTGAAGATGTTGTGTGAACATATGAATGATTTGCTTTCGAGAGAAATGGCGTTGAAAAAAATATGGGGCAGCGATACTTATTTCAACGGGCGCAGCATGGATGTATATATTGCAAAACTTCGCAAATACCTCAAAGACGATCCCAATATTGAAATAGTAAATATCCACGGAAATGGATTCCGGCTAGTAGTGCCGACACCTGCGTAGAATGATTTTGGATCTTTAAATTACGCGCGCAAAGGCGCGGAGGCGCAAAGAAAATCACCATTGGTTTTTTTATGTGAGTCTTGAAAACAAATTTCAAGTAATTATTGCTGCTGCATATCATGGCATGATATTCGAGCCATAATCATTGCAAAAGTTTCTGCCTACTGCAGACTGGTTTTCCTCCAATAGCTTCGAGAGATTGGTTTTCCCTTCGAGAGACAGGTTTTCTTGTGAAGAAAAAATTTTTTTGATATACATTTTTTTCTTCATGTAATTGTTACACGAACCGATATACAGGTAAATATGTAGTTTGGTTTTATATCTATATTGCATTGGCTCCGTTTATAGCAACTCATATCAACTATTGCTCGTACACCCCAAAAAATTCGAAATAAACAACTAAACTTTTTTTCTATACGGTATAATATTTCAGCAAAAAAAGTTTTACGAAAAAAAAATTGCATGTGTAAATAAACACATCTATGCGTATTTTATCAGATCCCATACAAATGGAAGATGAGGGCGTGCAGCTTTCTGTTCCCGCGGTGCTGAACAAGCAGGTCGCGAAGTGGGCCACTGTGCAATTCCGTCAATATCATTTCGGATATATTCTTACGCAAGAGCTGATGACGAAGATGTTCAATATTTATATTTACCGATTCATTATCGAAGACAATATTGTATTGTATCCTTACAGCGCCATACCCACGCTGGTTTTACAATTCATGTTGCTTGGCAGTGTGCCCTGCCTGCTGAAGGGTTTCGGAAAAATAACGCTACGTGAGTCGAGGTACAATATGTTTTATATACCTGTGGGCGCGAATGAAGCATTGTTTGAAAAAGGAGAATATGAATCGTTTCATATTGAATTGCATGGTCCTTACGCGAATGAATTATCGTTTACACATGACGATATCAGGAGGCTGATGGGCAAACTGAATAATGGCAGCGAGACCGGATATCCTTTGCAACCAGGAGTGATCACGAGAGAAATCAAGGACGTGGTCCGTGATATGCGCGCGCAAAATAAAGAAGGGAACGCATTGAACCTTGCGCTTACCAGTGATATCTACAAACTATTATCCATTTACGAGGAGTATCTAACGGGGGCAGACAACCGAAACCATATCATATTGCCCGGTACGGAAAAAACATTGTCCGAAATCAGGGAATATATTGTAGCCGACCCGGATATTCACGAATGCAGTGCAGAAAACCTGGCGAAAAAATTCCGAATTAACCCCAATACACTGAAAATAAATTTCAGGAATGAATTCAATGTAACGCTTCACCAGTTCGTGCTGGACCAGGTGATGCAAAAGGCGAGGCTGATGGTTTTGGATGACAGGTATTCCATCAGTTCTATTGCGATTCAGTTGGGTTATTTCGATCAATCGAATTTTGCGAAAGCCTTTAAGCAATATTTTCATTGTTTACCGAATGAAATGCGGAAGCGGCAGGAATGATCTTATACTAAAACGCTCATTAATTTTTAAAGAATTACACTTATCAATATTCACTCCCAAATAAAATTCTTAATTCACTCAATTTTATTGTTTTGGTTAGAGACATTTACATTTGAAAAACACAAATGTTAATACCGGTTAAATCCAGTTTATACGATAAAATACTCGTTTCCATTACGGATCTTAATTTTACATTATGGATTTTATCATTTCCTCACTTTCCTATGGGCCATTCATTTTGAGACCAACTGTTCCAGACGGCTTATCTAATTATATTATCCCATACAGCAAAAAAGGTGTAATGGAAGATAAGTTCGGCAAAATATTATTCCAAGAAATTAGTTATGATGATGAATTAAGGGCCCAATATAATGTGTACCACTTCCAACAAAAGTTTCAGCTCGAATATCTGGGAAATGACCCAGCACTGCAAATTCATTTTGCTTTAAAAAATAGTATAAAATATACAATCAAGGATATAGGAGATATACAAATGGAAGAAGGGCAATTTAATTTTATTTTTTTACCACATTCAGAAGTAATATCGCATTTCGAAAAAAAAGAATACACAACGTTTACCATTTTCTTCCCTCTCGAATTATTATACAAATATGCTGCCCTATTTCCCTTTTTGAATGATTTTCTAAATGCAATCACGCAAAATAAGTGCGCCCTGCTTTTTAAGGAGCACAGGTCTATAACTACAGAAATACGGACAATTATAAATAATCTTCTTTATGTTCCTTTTGGAGCCGAATTACGAAAGAAATATTCGAAATTAAAAATTGAAGAATTGTTTCTCCTGCTATTAACACAACACCACCAAAGTGATGTAGAACAGAATATATGGATTAATAGAATGGTAGAGGCTGTCTACAAAGCCAAAAATATTATTGAAGAAAATTTCCATAAACATGTAACCATTGGGGAAATCTCAGCTCGAGTCGGTATTAACAGCTTCAAATTGAAACCCGCATTCAAACAGTTTTTTGGAACAGGGCTGACCGAATATATGTTTGAAGAAAAAATGAAAAAGGCAAAGGCTTTGATATTGGAAACAACAAAGCCAATTAAAGAAATTGCATTTATTATAGGGTATACATCGAGGCAAAATTTTGTTACCTCCTTCAAGAAATATTTCAAGTGTACCCCTGGATCATTGAGGAGATTAAATTAAAGATAAAAAAAATATTTAACCGCTGTTATTTAAGTTGTTTATTATTATTGACCGATTTAAAGTGATAAATCACGCTGAACATGGCGTATCTCTGAAGTATGGTTGACTGAGTATCTTCGATATAATTATCGCTGACCGTTCTTAGTATATTGACATTCTGCTTTAAAAGGTCATAGACAAATAATTTAATCTCCCCTTTTCTACCTCTGAAGAGATATCTTGAAATTGAAACATTCAATAAAAAAGAGTTTCGTTTAAATCCCGGCACCACGTTATTGTTGTAAGAATAATTCAGGCTACTCTCCAAAATAAATTGTGACACATTCAATGTAAAGGAAGTATTCAATAATTGCAATATATATTTTGTTGACGGGTTGGAATATGTATCATAAGATATACTGTTGTAGGAAAAACTATACCTGAGGTCGATGAACAGCATATCCTTGTAAGCGTATGCTCCTCCTATTTGCGGTGAGATGGAAAAATTCTTGGTTATTATTTTATCATTATTAATTATTGATAAATCATGATCATAACTGGTATTAAGCGTTAAGGAAATATTTTTATTGTTGTATTCCCTTTTAAAATTTTTAGCAATTACAAAATTCCCGTTCAGCCCGTAAGCACCATTGATATTTATAAATTGATTTAGTTGTTTTCTATAATTGTCGTAGTAAACAGAATTTATGATCTTATTTGTGTATCGATTGTATTGCAAACTTGCTGCTATATTTTGAGAATTATCATAACCAACATAATTTATTGAATAAAATTGCGAAAAAGACGATTTCAAGTTTGGATTTCCAACTTTAATACTCAGGGGGTTTGTATTATCCGGTATTGGTTGTAATTGATCCACACCAGGCTGGCGTGTGTTTGCCGTATATTTAAAAAAAATATTTCTTCCGCGATTAAAATCATAACTAATCATAGCAAGCGGAGAAAAATCGAATTGTTTTTGTGTTAGCCTACTTTTACCAGGCTCTGATTGATTATTCAACCGGTTATAAAAACTGGTAATGCCTGCTTGGATATTCCATTGTTGATACTTATAATCTACCAATAATCCGTTAACATTTTGGAGATTCCTTGAATAGAAATTTCCCGAATACGATGTGTCATACTGAAAAACTTGTCCGTTGCTATCTATATTATAAGTTTTCTTTTGAGCACCTGAATTCGTAGTCACCAAACTTTCATTAAAAATCAACCTCATGGATTTGCTGATAGGCTCATTATAAACTATATTAAAGCTGTAGGAATTGTTATTTTCCTTTAACAAGATTTGTTGATTGATATCATTAACACTATCACCGCCGGCGCTCTGATAGAAAATATTTTTCGATTGGCTGATTGAATTATTCGATTCAATATTTTGCAACCCATTAAAGCCAATGCCTATGGATCGTCCTTTATTATTTAATTTATGGTTCCAGACCAGTTGTAAAGAATAGTGATTTATCCTGCCCCTGGAAATATTACTACCATTGCTGCTGTTGAGGACATTTCCATTTGCATCAAATGTTGAGGTGTTGATGTTGTGATTGGCTGAAACATTCTTTAAATCAATTACTGAAGTGAGGTTTAATAAGTTAGCAGAATCAGGCATATAATTCAAAGTGAATTGAGCGAGATGACTCCTGGTCCTATCTTCAAGTTTATCTTCCGTCTTAGAAAATAAGCTTGAATCAGGTACAATAATTTGCTTTCGATCATTCAAAGATTCGTTTGCTGTTCTGGCATCTCCATAAAAATAGCTCCCGTTAATATTAACCTTGTTTCCAAAATTATCGATTAGGTTAAATCCAGCCGATTTTGAATCAGTAATTCCATTACCCTGGTTAACGACAGATAAATCACTGCCCGAGCTAAAACCTATTTTATTGATGTTATTAGCTGAACCAAGTAAAGAGAATTTTTTTTCTCCAGAAAAATAATTAGCCATACCGGTAAGCTCATATCGCTCGTCGCTTCCGATGCCGGCATGCATATTTCCAAAGAAATTATTTTTTATTTTCTTTAGTTTGACATTGATTGTTTTTTCATTGCTGTTTGTCGGTAAATTGCTAAAGGCTTGTATTAAAGTTTTTGTATCCGTAACCTGTATTCTACTGATCAAATCAGCGGGCAAATTCCTAGTGGCAATTAAAGGATCGCTAAAAAAATCCCTTCCATCGACCAATATTTTCGAGATCTTTTTTCCATTATAAGTAATTTCTCCTTTTAAATCTACATTCAAACCGGGAAGTATTTTTAACAAATCTTCCAGAACGGCATTGCTCCTTGTTTTAAAAGATGCCGCGTTGTATTCTACGGTATCGTGTTTATGGACAACAGGTGGGATTGTTGATTCTACCAAAATCGTATCTAAAATATTTTCCCTAATACTCATCCGGATGTTATCGAGGAAAAATATTTTTTTATCCCCAAGAAAAATTTTTTGATGATAGTCCGTATAGCCTGTGCGACTAATTATCAGTTCAATGCTATCGTATAAAGGAAGTTTTGCAATTTCAAAAAAACCAGCTGAATCAGTCACAGATCTTCCTATAATGTTGTTGTCAGTAATACGATAAACAAAAACATTTGCTAAATCCAGATAAGTTGTTCCCAAGGAATTCAAGACTTTCCCACGTAACAAACCGGTATCAGTTTGTGCCATCAAAAATGCTGATTCAAAAACGAATAAGCAAAAAGGTAAAATGCATTTCATACCTATCCATGTTAAAGAAACTCCTTATTTAATTCTAATGTTTTACTCTTAAAAAAATGACGAGTGATTTTTTTAACCTGTCATATTTCACTTACAAAATAATAGTGTACTCCTTCGCATGCGCGTTATAAAAGTCTCTCAAAACTCTTTTTTCAAAATTGATTTTTTTATTTATTCTGACAGATAATATTCCTTTTTAAAAACGATCATCAAACCATTTTTGCAATGATCAAACCTTCTGCTCTGGTTAGAAAACCTTTTGAATACGATTTCAAACCCTTTAAATTTTTTATCGTATTAATTTGATTGCATATTTACATAAGCATTGAGAGGCGATGTTTCAGTGTTGTTTCTAAAGCTATCCACTCACTCCCTATCCCGTAGACGATTTTATTACCTTTATTGAAACGCATGCTGTAAAAAAAATAATTGAGGTTCTGTCACAAATATTGTTCATGATTTAAGTTTAGCACTATGCGATTATTAAAATCAAATATGATGAAACGCAATACTATCGTTGAAATCATTTCAGCATTGTTCATATTGCTGTTTGTTTACACAGGGTTAAATAAATTTCTTGAGCCCGATAAATTTGATTATGCACTAAAAGACTCACCAATTATTTCAAATTATCATACAACAATTGCCTGGGCATTGCCAACGATGGAGTTGATCGTAGCTGTAGCACTCTTTATTCCCAAAACAAGGAAATGGGGATTGTATGGTTCCCTGGGCCTGATGATAATATTTACAATTTATCTCAGCTATATGATCGCATTTGCTCCCAATTTACCATGCTCTTGCGGCGGCGTCATTCAACTTATGACATGGAAGCAGCACCTGATTTTTAATTTTCTTTTTACAGCACTTGCATTTACAGCAATCAGGCTGATCCGGAAAAGAAAAGAAAGAGAACGTGAGATCGAACCCCCGCCGGTCGTATTCACCTGAAACGCGGGAAATTTTTATTTGTAAAACCAATATTTGAAAATAGTTATTCATGTTGCAACGATGAATATGGACGCGAAGATGCCCGCTTCGTTAAAAACAATGGGTGAGGGGAAGCCGAAAACCTTCAGAGTAGGCAAAATTTTCTTAATCATTAAATATTTGAGTTATGAAAAAGTATTTGTTCGGAATCATGGCAGTTGTATTTGCAGTCGCTGCAGTCGCTTTCACAAAAGCCCCCAAAGCTCCCACTGCTACATTCCCGTTTAAGTATGTTCCAGTGACTTACGCTCTGTTAGATGTTCAGACCAATAGCAATTGGACTTCCGGAACAGTAAGCTGTCCGGTACCGTTAAACAAGGCCTGCCTGATTCAGGTTACAGATATCTACACACATTTGGTAGGTACCACAAGAGTGCTCAATACAACCGGTAATGTTCTTATTATTAAAGCTGTTCACGGAGCTAATGGAATAGATTTTGTTCCTGATGTTCCCACTTCAACAGGTATTGCATCAAAGGCCGATAAGAATTGACAGCATAAAGTCGAACCCTCATAGGGCAGCTTCGGTGTCATCAAAGCCAAGCCGATTCTATTACCTAAAAAAATAAAAGATTGGCTTTGTTTTATAACAGGTGCCTTGGGCACCTGTTATAATTTTTTACATTGATAAATTTCAACTGATCAATTTGTAAATAGCATATTTTTCTTTTTACTAAATCACTACAAAAAATCGTATCCGCTTTTTTAAATGACTAAACAAACTTCTTAATCATTAAACTTAGAATTATGAAAAAGTATTTATTTGGAACAATGGCCATCATATTTGCCATTGCTGCAGTGGCTTTCACACGAGTCCCAAAAGGTCCCACTGCAACATTCCCTTTTCGATATGTTCCATCGATTTACACTCAAAGCGCTGTTCAAACTAATAGTAATTGGACGTCTGGATCAGTAAGTTGTCCTTCTCCACCAAACAAGGCTTGTACAATTTGGGTTGCGGATATCTATACACATTTGGTAGGTACTTCGCGAGTACTCAATACAACAGGAAACGTTCTTATTATTAAAGCTATTCGTGGTGCTAATGGAATAGATTATGTTCCTGATGTTGCAACTTCAACAGGGATTTCATCAAAATCAGATAAAAGTTAACTAAGATAAGGTCAAATGCTTACCGAAACTGTGTTACTTTTACAAAGGTCAAGCCAATTCTACGATTTCAAGAATAAGAGATTTGGCCTTTTCTTCAGATAATGATTTTATTATGCGGACGATTTTTTTGGGAGATCAAAAAATTATACTCAAAAAAACGAGTCTGATATCTTTAAATGAGAAAACAAACTTTCTTAATTATCAAAAATAGAATTATGAAAAAATATTTATTTGGAATCATAGCGATTGTATTTGCCGTCGCTGCAGCGGCTTTCACACCCGTTTCAAAAAAGCTCACGGCATCATTTGCTTTTCATTATGTATCCTCATTTTATGACCAGTCATCCGTTCAAAGCAACAGCAATTGGGCTTATGGAAACGTGCCATGTCCTCCGAATGCAAACAGAGCCTGCGAAATCATTGTCACAGAAAATTATACTCATCTGGCCGGAGCTACGAGGGTTCTCAATTCAAGCGGCATTGTACTTGTTATCAGAGCTGTTCCTGGAGTAAATAGATCCTTTTATGTTCCAGTTGTTGGTGCCTCCATAGGAATCGTATCAAAATCAGACAAGGAATAAAAAGCGAAGAACTCAGGAACGCGAAAAAAGCATAATGAAAATTTAATGGTCATTGTTATTTATCAGTAATCACCGCCACTTCCAATACCCTTTCTTCTTCGTGAAAATCAAGACCTGCCTTTTTGAACGATTGGATGACTGCATTCATGTCCCTTAAATCCATATTGTCCGGAAAATCAATATCAATTTTTTGCTTTAAATCTGCTTCATCAATAAATGGCTTGTCAAAGATCTGATTGAAATATAAAATTATCGTTGCAAAAGAATAATTATGATAATATTTTTTTATGCTGGCGGTATCGACGTCGGCACTCTCCTCTTTAAATTTGGTAAATGACCGGTTGATTTCTTTATTAGCAGTAATTATATAACTTTTAATTATTCGTTTTTCTTTATGCAGACTTATATTAAACACTCTTTTTATATCCTCTTTTAAATAACTCCCAATATTAACGTGATCGGTTGGAGGAAAACTGAGATCGTAATTGTATAAATTATTTGTATCATAAGTATTTTTAAAATGCTCAGGATTCTTTACATCAAAAATTATTCTGTTACTAGGCAGGCCTTCCAACGAATCGGAATAGGCTATTCCTGTCAAATACCGCAATGTAACGTTAAAAACATAGTATCCGTTTCTTTTGCCACTGGCATTAACTCTTAATCCTTCCGAAATCCATCCCGTCTGCTGATTAAATTTTGTAATCAAAGAACGGTATACAAAATCATTTCCATTTCCTCCATTTCCATTTACAAATAATGGAATTGAAATATCATATCCAAAATCATCTTTAACCGGCAAGTTAATTTTTTCACCATTGAGTACGGCGTGGATATTTTTTTCATTAACTTCTGCGGTAGAAGTAATTGCCACAATAACTCCTTCTGCGTTTATCCAAACATCGTGCGGCACGCTTTTATGAGGAAAATAATCATTTAATACAGTATCCAGTATCGGGATGGGAAGCGTAGGATAAAAGCCCGTACGTTTTTTTAATTTAACAAGCACTGAAAGGATTTTTTCTTCTGTTTCAGAGTTGTCGAGATTCGGGTCTGCTAACAGGACTTGAATTTTATCTTTGAATGTGGTTTGCAATTTTTCCAATTCCGGAAAAAAGGCAATGCATGACGAACAAGAAGTGTTCCACATATCGAGAATAACCAGTTTTCCGCCAAAATCGGAAATCTTTGCTTTTTTATTTTTGTAATTATGTACATTTTCAAATACAATTTCAGGTACCCTGTCACCAATTTTCAATTGCCTTTTTTCTTGTGCCTGCGATCTCCCAATAAAAAAAAAGAAAAATATGATGAGCAATTTTATTAAATGCATGTTTGTAGCTATCATGAATTATTAATTATAAATTCGTATTTGTAAAATGATATAGCTTGATTCGTAGATATTCTAGTCTTTATATCGAAATTGTCAACCCGCATTTATTAAGGATTCTGCGGCATTCCTGTAATATTGATGATATCAGTGGGCAACGCTAAGGCATATCTGTCGGCATTTGGCTTCAGGGTATAGACGTCCGATCCCAACACTCGGGTAAGTGTAATATTTGCGCCATCTGCATTTAGCCTCTTAATATCGATCCATCGCAGGCCACGCTCCAACAATTCCTTTCTTCTTTCTTTTAAAATAATATCCAGCGCTTCTTGCGGTAAAGCGACGCTTACCGGAACAAATGTTCCAGTAATCCATCTGTTCGACAATAAGGTATTAAGATCATTCATCGCGTTAATAATATTCCCTGTTCTTGCTTCACATTCCGCCCTTGTCAGCAATATTTCATCAACAGCGATCCCGCTAAAAAAAACATACATATCGCTTGCATACCCGCCTTTGAAACTCTGATAACCATAACTACTGTTAGGGAAAAAAAATGCGGTCTTTCGAATATCGTTGTCGTCATAACTGGCGTATAACAACGTATCAGTTAGCGCCCAAATAGAATAAATAGCAGCTGCTTCGGGGTATTGCGTTGTATAAAAAATAATTTCTTTATTAAAAGGTTGAAAAGGTACATCCGCGGGGGGGGTTACTTCAGGGCTATTATAATCGAGCAGATCATTTTTTATTTGTAAGGACAAATCAGCATACCTAAGTGCACTGTCATATTTTCTCATGGATAAGTAGGTCCTTGCCATCAATCCATAAGCGGCTGCCTTAGAAGGTCGCATGGGATGCACGGGATTATCGGGTAAATATAAAATGGCATTGGAGACATCACTAATCACCTGCTCATAACATTTTTTTACAGTGGATCTTTCCGAAGGGATATTGAAGTTTGAACTTAAACGCAGAACAATACCAAGATCAGTTTTGGAGTTGTTGTCATCATATACTTTGGCATGCTGCCATAATAGTAACAGTGAATAATATGCGCGAAAGAAAAAGGCGGATCCTTTTACATTGTCCCAGTTGGATTTATTTTGAACAGTTTTGTCAGCCGATTCGATTTGCTCCAGGCAATAATTGGCGTTATAGATTACATTATATCCCGAGGCCCAGCTATTTGGATAATTATATTTCAAAGACTGCCAGTTATATGCCTGCTGATCTCTTTGGCCAAATGAATTGTATGCATCCAGGGTGATGAAATAATCATCATCGGCAGCAGCTAAAAATGACGGTGTTTGAGTATTCATGTAGTAATTATTGTCGAGCATTCCCTGCAAATCGCTTACTGTTGTTGGTACTACCAGCGCATTGTTCGATTTTTTATCCAGGTATTTTTTACAGGAAGTCAAACCGACTGAAAAGATAAAAAGGTAAAATATAATATTGCGTATCATGAATGCACGAATTTATTTTTTAGAAATTGGCCCTGACTCCGAAAGAAAAAGTTTTTACCGGCGGGAACCGCGACGGATAATCCGGATCCAGTTTTTCTTTGTTTGCTCTCCATAATATGCCCAAATTGGCAAGATTCACATACACCTGCAAGTCTTTAAAAGGCGGTTTTTTGAGATTTGCGGCATTCAATGTATAGCTCAGGTTAACATACTGCAACCTGATATGATCGGCTTTTAACACATTGATTGCTGACAATTGATAAAAAGCATCTCTCGTTCCATCCACCGGGTAAATAAAAGAAGGAATTGTGGTTGTATTCTCGTCACCCGGCTTTTGCCATCTTTTTGAAAAATCGGAGTGACCCTGGCCACTATTGACAAGTGCGGAATATGAAAGCGATTGTTTTTCAAAATAATAGCCAAACTTGTATGCGATGTTTACTGTAACTGATAAATTTTTCCATGAAAAACTATTGATGAATGATCCGAAAATAGTCGGTGTTGCCGGGCCTATGTATACAATATTTGGTTCTGATCCTCCTTTTGTTCCGGCCTGGTTGAATATGTTAACGTAGTCGATACTTTTTTTGCCATCGAGGAAACCCTGGGGATTTCCTGCATTATCCAGCCCTCCCCATTTGAATGCTGCTATCGCATATAATGGCTTGCCAATTACCGGCGAAATAGCAGTACCACCTCCTATTAAATTAAAAATATTATTTGCCAAGGATGTATCGTATTTGGTCGTTTTACTGGAATTATAATTGAAAAACAAACCGGTTGTCCATTTAAATTTTTTATTGACATTGATGCTATTAATAGCGAGATCAATTCCGCTACCCGACATATCCGCAACATTTTTAACTATCTGAGGACTCCCTCCCCAAGTTGTATAGTCATACAAGGTAGAACCATAGAGATCCGATCCTTTTTTATGATAATAATCGACAGAACCAGAAATAATATTATTTTTTGTAGAAAAATCAAAACCAATATTCAACATCCCGATCTGTTCCCATTTCAGATCCGGATTGTTAATTGAATTGATGAGTATGTATGGCAAATTGGTTCCAGGTGCACCGGATATATAGGTGCCCACGGCCACCGCGGATTTGTGCGGATCGATATTACCACTATAGCCATAGGTTATTCTGAATTTGAGCGAAGGGAAAAGCGATGATTTATAAAAAGCCTCATCGGAAATTTTCCAGAGACCGCCGATAGACCACAAAGGTTTCCACCGGTTATTGGTATTTACGCCAAAAATATTTGACCCGTCTTTTCTTCCGCTTGCAGATATGGTGTACCGTTTACGAAAAGTATAAGCCGCATTTGCATACAGCGAAACAAACCGACTGGTTGTATTGGTAAATGAAGGGGCTCCTGTAATCTGCTGATACCCTCCATCCACATAACCGGGATAATAATTGACGTAATCAACACTTGTATAATTCAGCGGATCGGCATTATACCCATAAGCAGTAAAAATATCACTCGATTGTTTTACTTCCCTGGCTTCAGCACCTGCTATGGCAACCAGGGAATGATCTTTCCACGAATGATTAAAGTCCAATTGCCCTCTTACATCCTGCGATTGAATTTTATAACTCTCGACTGTTTTAATGCCTCCAAGCGGCACGATATATGTAACAATTCCGGTTGATGGATCGATCTGGCTAAATGTGTTGATCATATTTCTAGTCTGAAAACTTTCGACATCTGCAAGCCGGTCAACATCTGTACGCTGCTCCTGGTATTTGTATTTAAGATCAATATTTAAAAAATTATTTATTTTATATTGTAAAC
>Ga0137407_10001778_pt1 | contig 14128 bp, 14 predicted proteins | sample CZOMad2_2_16fung_FD_108410 | JGI IMG/M metagenome (GOLD analysis project Ga0137407, IMG submission 108410) | Vadose zone soil fungal communities from Angelo Coast Range Reserve, California, USA - CZOMad2_2_16fungal (Illumina Assembly) | ecosystem: Environmental > Terrestrial > Soil > Vadose...
CACCATGGCCGCGTTTAATGTGCTGGTGCAGTGGCATGGCTTGCCTGCGGACAAGGATGGTTTCGTATCCCTCTCTATTGCTGAGTTCAGTTTGTAAGGTCACTAGCACCATTGGTTAGTAGAGATCCGAACTCTCGCTAAGCGCGACTTGAGAGGCATAGCCCCCACAGCGTGGCGTGAGCAAAGGAGAGCGGGGAAAAACAGCGCGCAGGAATAACCGCGATGAGAGGGACGACATCCCAATTAGGCAGCGTTCGCACAGCAAACGATGGCGTCATGCCGTAATAGTCGAAGACGCATACGTGTCTACTTAAGCCGGGATCCCCGGTAATCGCGGTGCTGCGCTGCTTGACTCTTGAGCCGGCGCATGCTCTACTCGCCCTTCGAAGGAGCATCGGTAGAACCGGACATGACGGACCATAGCGGGGGGACAGGCCATGACAGGTGACGAGGTGCGCCAGGTCTTCGAGGCGATGCTGCCGCAGGAGGAGATAGACCGCCTGTGCCAGCAGTGCGGGGTGATCGAGCGGCAGCGCAAACTGCACCTCGGGATGTTGGTGCGGGCGATGGTCATTTCGGCGGGGACGCCAGGCGGCGCCTATCAGGCAGACGTCTTGCGCTCCTACCTGGAGTTTGCGGTGCCACAGGTCACGCGTGCGGCGTTCTATCGGTGGTTCGACACGCCCCTCGAGCAGTGTATGGCGGCGCTGGCGGAGCGCGCCCTGGCGTATGCTCAGGCGCAGCAGGTCGATCTGCCGGGACCGCTGAGTGGAGTGAAGGACTGGTACATCGTCGATTCCACGACGGTGACGGTTCGAGATGCCCTGCTCGCTGACTTTCCCGGGACCGGAGCCTACGCGGCGATTAAGGTGCATAAAGTCCTCTCTGTCGGCTGTGGAGCGCCGGTGCGCTACCATGTCAGCCCCGCTCGGGAGCATGATAGCCGGCATCTGACGATCGACGAGTCCTGGCGGGGCTGTGGCCTCCTGGCTGACCTGGGGTACGCCAGTATTGCGCGACTCCGGGCTTGCGAAGCGTATGATGTGCGCTTCGTCCTCCGCCTCAAGGACAACTGGAAGCCGAAGGTCGACTATATCGCGCGCGGGCAGGTCACCGGGGAGTTCTTCCCCGGCACTGACCTCGATGCCCTCTTGGAAGACGACACACTTGTCCTCGACGGCCGCGCCATTGATGCCGACGTGCATGTCGGCGGTGACAAGCACCCGCTACATCTCCGACTCGTCGGCGTCCAGACGCCGAAAGGGTACGGCTTTTTTCTCACGAACCTGCCCCCTCGGCTCGGCCCGCTGCAGGTCGCTGACCTCTACCGCGTGCGCTGGGAGGTCGAACTCAGCATCAGGCTGGACAAGTCCGTGAACCGCCTCGACGCGATCGACGCCGAGCGGCCATGCTCCCTGAAGACGCTCCTGCCTGCCTCCCTCATGGCCTCGACCATCGCCGCCATCCTGGCGCACACGCACAACCTTAAGACCCATCCGCCGCAGGCCGGAGCGCCACGGACGGAGGCGCCGCTCCACCCCAGGCTCCTCGCCTTGCAGTTGGCCGTGTCCTGCCAGTCCATTGCCCAGGCCTTCGATCTCAGGGGAACAGCGGCCAAGCGGCAGTGGGACAAGATTGCGGCGTTGCTCACCCATTCCGGCAAAGACCCCAACTGGCGCCGTCGACCGTCTGTCCTGGATCAGTTACGAGGATGGAAGCGCCAGCCCGTGGTTCGGAAGAAAAACAGTCAACACCATTTGAAGGCGGTGGCTTAAGTAGACACATATGGTCGAAGACGCTTTGCGCGTATAACGCGAGAGTAGATTGACGCCGGTCTGGGGGCAACAGCAACATCTTCGCACCATTCTGCGCAAACGCCTCACACATCTGGCAGCTTTGATAGCGGTTCGCCGCCTCCGTGGGCAGGCGAGCATTGGCAATGTAAAAGTATATGAGGCGCTCAATCTCGATCACTGGGTTAATAGCCTTGAAGGATGGCCCACGGCTCAAACCTCCCTCGGTACCTGCACATTTCAAAAATTATGTTTCATCATCACATTCATTGTTGATATGATTGACGCCACTTATATATCTCACCTTATTAAACGGTAGATCGATTAATGTGCCTCTTTGCTACGACGTAATAACCACTTGTTCCTACCTGATCTTCCTTATGTCTTCGCGATATATCTCCGTACTGATCATCGATCAATATATTTAATACTTTGAACGTATGCGCTATCAATAGCAAAAACATCTTTGTCAATCGAGAACCTTTAAAGTCGCACTGGAATACCAACCGCTGTATAAGTATGGCCACACTTTCAAATGAATTCGATTCAGGGATAATTCGTACATCATTCCAATCATTGAAAAGATGTTTTAACCCATATTTAGTAAATCTGAAAAAGTCGTGAGGAGCATCATGCAGTGGGAAGACAAACCGTGTCGTTAAAACCAGCCTACCTCCAGGCACAAGTATTCTCGAAATTTCATCGATAACTTGCTGTGGCTCCCGCACATGTTCCAATATCTCCGTTGCCAGCACCATTGAAAAACTACCAGATCTCAACGGAAGACAGTGTGCATCTCCCACCACATCTAATCCTGAATCTCCTCTTTTCGCAATATCAAGAGCTATCCTCCTTGGAAAGTATTTGGCATATGGTGAATTAGCACAGCCAAGATCCAACACGGATTCGTTAGTAGCTTGAGAAGCGACAAATCGTTCAAGGTGCCTACTGGTAATTTTTTTTGTAATACCACTTCGTAGTATTCCTACAAGCCATGATATTCCCTTGTAGGGTATGGCAAACAATATATTGCAGCGAGTATTGGTAAGGAAAACAATAGGATCCATAGGAACCATTCAAATTTTCCGCAACACAGCGATCAAATGGGCACCGTTAACTTCATCTGCATTCATGACATACATCTTATATAGAAATGTCGTAAGCTTTAACCATGGATTCCAGTTCATGATTACAAATTTGTTGACTACCATACGGCGAAGTAAATTTGCAAGAGTCCCGATCTTATGTATAAAATAAGTCTGGTCAATCACAAAAAGTCCATCAATTTCTTGCTCAACCTCGAAGATAGTAAAGTGTCGATAGTGCTTACGATTTAGAGGGATATTGCATGTGGGTACCGAGATAACGAATAATCCTACCTCATCGAGGGCTGTATGAATCTCTGTAAGGATAGATTTTAGCTCATGTGGATGGATATGCTCCAACACTTCCATGGCAATGACAGCATCAAAACGTTCCTCGAGGATATCCCTAAATGTCTCATAAATCCGAACTCTGGAATCATGTCTAGATATTGCCTGTGAGAATGAGCGTGCACGTTCAGAAATATCAATACCAACGATCTCAGCGAGTTTCTCCCGACAAAGCTCATGGATTAGCCTTCCATCACCACAGCCGAAGTCCAATACTTTTTTCGGATGATAACTGATTATCAGATTAACAATTGTATCTAACACGGCGATATACTCGTATCCCCACCAAAGGAACCTTGATATTCTCCATACCTCGTCAACATTATAAGGAATAAAGTGGTAGGGAAAGTGATATTGATCTTCTTGGATCAATTGCTGCGTTGACTGGTATTGCATATCGCTATTACTCATAAAAAAATAACCTCACCGAGAGTGTTATGTGGAAAGCCGAAATAATCAAAACAGTAGCTACACTCATACCTAGATGTCCCAGTATAAGAGTAAGTGGTACAGCAAGGACGATGAATCCAGCAGCATAAAGTCCTATGGAAAGACACCAGACCCGCATATGTCCCAGGCTGAAATATGCGGGACGAAGCCAGAAAAATGAGAGCCAAATCGCCCACCCCACGAGCAAAAACTGGGTCGTTGTCACGGCTGGGAGATAGGTCTGTCCCACCAATGGCGGCAGTATAAAGGGAAGAGGTATCGCGCATAAGACGACAGCCATTCCTAAAGGGAAACCAACGTTGAAAGCCAGCCGTCGCACTTTTTGATGGATAGCTTGCGGATCCTTAATATTATAGAGGTGAGCTATTTCAGGATAGACGACAGCCTGTAGAGGCTTGACTATATAACTCACCGATCCCGCAAAGCTTTTCGCCAATTTGTAGTACCCCGCCTCGGTAGGATTGCGCAGATATCCCAGTAACACCACATCCAGTTGTTTGGGAATCATGCCCAGCAAGGCGCTGAGTTCGTTATACGCCAAGAAAGCAAGAATCTCGCGGCGGCGCCCTCTGAGAACCTGCCAGCTCCTCTGACGCGGAAAGGCCCCCCAGGCGCGATAGGTCAACACCCAGGCAAAGGTCCCGTACAGTAGCCCCGTCGCGGCAGTTGGGATGGCATTCCCCCACACAACGCCGCGCACCTGCCATCCGGTTGACACTAAAGCCAGCACTAATACCACGCGCAAAAAGGTCGTTAGGACATCAATCCAAGCGATCAGCGGGAATCGCCCCAAAGTCGCTAACGTGGCATACGAGGTGCCAGCCAGGGCACGTGGAATGAAGGCGATGGTATAGACGATGATCAGACCAACCATCTCCGGATGATGCGCGATGGTCCGAGCGGCCCACGGAGCGCTGAGCAGCACGACGACGAAGGCCAGCGCCGCAATGGCGAAGTCCACCATGTAGCCCAGTTGACACATGGCCCAGGCCCGTTCCCGTTCGCCGCGCGTGTGAAACTCGCTCAGGAATTTCACCGAGGCCTCAGACGACCGCGCATCAAAAAACGTATACACCAGGTTTGGGTAACTCATGACCAACGCTGCGACACCGTACAGTTCTGGTCCGAGCCAACGAGCCACCAGGATACCTTGGACAAGGCTCAAGGCCGCACCGATGCCGTTGGCAACTGTTAAGACTCCTAGGTCGCGCACGAACTTCCGTTCGATAACCCTTGTGCGGAACGTGGCCCAGAGTGCTGGCAAGGATAACGCCTGAGCCGTCATGGTTCGCTCTTGCGCGGCTTTGCGGCTACAATCCGATAGGCCGAGGCAAAGCTGGCAGGGCGCTTCTGACGCCGGGCAAACAGGTGGTCGAGGCCACCGCACACCCGCTTGATCGGCCGCTCCGCCAGGCCAAGATGGATTCGCTTGAGGGCTTCAATGACCGCCAGGCCGACGACGGTGAACACCCACAGCGGGCTCTCAAACGTGACCAACTCAAAGTCCCCGAGCAGGTGCTGGAGTCCCAACGGGCTGTAGCGATAGAAGTCATCCCCATGGAAAGGGTGCATGAACGGCACCCAGATAATAAACTTCCCGCCGACGTTTAACACTCGATGCACTTCTTTCACCGCTCCCCATGGGTCTAGGAAGTGTTCCAGGGTATCTTTGCTGACGACCAGATCCACGGCTGAATCCTTGAACGGCAATCGATGCGCATCACCTATCAGTGAAGGTTCCCCATTCCCCAAATGTTTGATGTCGAGGTTGATATAATGGTAGCCTCGTTCCTGCAGCGGTTGACGGAGCATGCCCTTGCTGCCCCCCAGGTCAAGCACAGTGCCTGTTCCTGGGGGAATGGCTTCAAGGATGAGGTGGGCATCACTGCTCATGCCGATCTCCATTGTGGGTGCGATGAAGCGCCCGCTACATACTGGGCTACACGGCAAATAGATGCACTCAACGAAAACTCAACGCGGCCTTTCTTGATCGCCCAAGCGTCCCTTGCTCGCCAGCGGGGCGGCGTTCAAAACTTGCTGCTCCATAGCTATGCTGCTATGATGCTGCTACGGAGGTGAGGACTATGTCAGTCAAACGGATCACCATTCGGGTCTCTCCCAGCCTGCATCGGCAAGTCTCGCAAACAGCAGCGGAGCACTCCCTTTCCCTGAATGAGTTTATCGTCAAGGCATTGGAAGCCTACCTTCGGCAATCGGCCTCGCCAAAGAGCCCTTGGCCTTTGCCCGAACTGAGCGCCCTCCTCGCGCCTGCCGCCGAAGCCCAAGGCCTCACTGAGGAGGACCTGCTCACCCATTTACGGGAGACCCGCCGCCGCATCTGGGAAGAGCGCTATCGCCAAACGGTGCAGCAGATCCATGCGAAGAGTCCATGAGCGATGTCTCCCCTCCCAGCTCATTGCGGGTCTTCCCTGATACAGGTGCCCTGCTCTCCATGCTGATCTTCCCTCGGGACCGACTCGGGAACCCGACTCTGGCTGGCGAAGTGCTTGATCTCTACCAGCAGGGCGCCTTCGCTCTCATCATCAGTCGAGCCGTCGTAGACGAACTGGAAGAGGTCATTGACCGGGATTTTGTCGCCTATCGCTCGCAAGTTATCAGGCTGCTGGCACCCATGGCGAATCAATTCACCCGCTGGCCTACCCCTGAAGAGACTGCCGCAACCCTGCCCTTTACTACTGACCCAGAAGATGCTCCCATCTTTGCAGCCGCCGTGGTCGCGCAACCGGATATCGTCCTCTCCAACGATTTCAGGGCTTTTCATACCCCTCAGGCCAAACGCTTCTGGGCCGGGCATCAGATCGCTTTAGAGAGCCTCTATGGTCTCCTGTGCGTCTTGGGCCGACGGCAACGCAAGCCCGCCACTGACCCCTCACCATAGGCGAAGCGACGGTTGGGTGCTGGTCGCTTCCGTGCCGGCATCGTGATGTTGCGCACTACTGCCATGTGCATCAGTGCTTATCAGGCAGTTCCTCGCCGTTTCGTTGTCTCTAACAAGACCGCGGTATTTTCCACCATACGGGCATGACAGAACCGTTCCACAGTATCCCGTGCAGCAGCGGCCAGCCGCTGCCGTTCCTGAGGGCAAGAGACAAGTGTAGACAGCGCCTCCTGCAAGGCGCCTCCATCGGGTGCAGGGATCAGCCGCCCATTGCGTCCGTTCTCGACCACCTCGGGCGTACCACCGACGGCCGTAGCGACGACGGGCAAACCCAGGGCCATGGCCTCGAGCACCACATGGGGGAACCCTTCATACGTAGAGTTCAGCACGAACAGGTCGCACGTTGCCATCAGAGCCAGGGTCTCGGCCTTGGACCTGGCCCCGGCGAAGTACACCCGCTCGACGAGACCCAGGGACCGCGCCAGATCCTCTAACGCTCTGTGCTCTGCCCCATCGCCAATGACGACCAGGCCGACGCCATCGACACGGGCGATGGCCTGCAGCACCTTATCCACCTGCTTCCATGGCACGAGCCGGCCGACGGTGACGGCGTTGACCGGCGTGGATAACGGTGGGGACACCGATGTGGGGGCCTGGCTTTCACCCCCACCCTGGTCCTCCCCCGTCGAGGGGAAGGGGAGAGCGATGGCATTGTAGATGACGGCGATCTTGTCGGGGCGCACGCCCCATTCATGGACGTGTCCGGCCAGGTAGTGGCTGGGGACGATCACCCGGTCGGCCTGGCGGCTACACCAGGCGCGGATCGCCTTCAAGGCTTCGACCTTCACGCCGTAGCACTGCTTCTGAAACCCCTCAAACGACTCCTGCACCCAGCCCCAGTTGGTCGCCCGCTCCCAGGCAATGTCGCCGACGATCTTCTGCACCAGCGGCTTGCGCAAGACGACGTTGGCCAGGACGGCTTCGAGGGCCAGGCCGTTGACGAACAGCACGTCGGCCCGACGGCCCAGGCGCACGATGGTCAGCATGGTCAGCAGCCAGCGCCAAGGCTTGAACGCCTGCCGGGGAAGGCGCACGAGTTCGAAAGGATAGTCCCCCCTCACCCTATCCCTCTCCCCCAGCGGGGGCGAGGGAGACCAAGACGGCCGCCCCTGTCCTATCACGCAAAAAAACCTACCCCAGAAAGCTCTAGTGGGGGAGAGGGGAGAGGTTGAGTCACTAAGGGTCATGACGGTGATCGTATGCCCGCGCTCAGCCAGAGCCGTGGCCATCTGCGGAACGTAGGTCGCCGGGCCGCCGATGTCGGGCGGGAAGATGCCGGTGATCATCAGGATGCGCCTCGCGGTCATCGCTACGCCTCAGCAGGCGAGGGGGTCAGCACCACTTCAAACTCAACTTTGTGCCGCAACACCTCTGCGGCATCCAGCACTTCAATGCCTATTAACTGCCCTTGCCTGTTGAAATCGGCATGTACGCCAGGCGCCACCGTCTCGGTTTTCGCTGCTTTCTCCCCCGGCGGGCTAAACCAGATGTACATCAGATCCCGAACTGCGTCATATTCAATCTTCATTGAGACTTACCTCCGGGGAAAATCTCGCCCATACCGGGCTTTCGCTGTCAGCAATACCAATCCCTCAGCGGTCACTTTGTAGTACACACTCACCTCTTTCTCTGGGTAGAACTGCCCCTCCCATTCCGCTGCATATGGGAACACCAGCACTTTCCCCAATGTACCAGGCTTTGCATCAGCAGCTTCCCAGCCATCATTGAGGGTCTGTGCAAGTTCCTCTGGGGTAATACCACGTTGTTGCATCCGTGCTTGCAGATGAGGATGTAAATCCGCCGGGGTGATCTGGAACATGGCCTTGTCAGTGGTCGAGAGCGTCTACACCAGTTGTGGTCCAATGCGCCCATCCCTGCCAGCTAGCTTACAATCAACGGCTTTGTGCAGCAAGATGTATGAGGCAGACGAGGCCGTTGGAAAACACTGTACCGCATAGGTCTCGAAGCTGCCTCGTCACCGCCTCACCTCACGACGCGCCGCCGCCATGGCCTCGATGTAGGCCGCGTCGATCCCCGACGGTGGGAAAAAGCGCAGCCCTTCAGTATAAATCCACACGTAGCCATCGCTGACTTCGAGGGCGGTGCGAACAGCCCGCTGGAATTCCTGCGGCGTGAAGTAGTCCACCTTCTTACGATAATCGAGCCACAGGCCAAACCCGGCTTTCACGTGGGCCTTGTACCGCTCGGGCACGGCGCTGAGCTTCAGGGCCTGCTGGTGGATCTGCTCGTAGCCCTTGAGGAACTGCCGCCGCTCTTTGTACGCATAAGCGAATTCATAGCCGTCGATCAAGTGGGCAGAGGCCGGCATGGCTTCGAGCAGACCATCGTAAAACGCCGGCAACAGGCTGTAGGCGACGTCTGGCAGCGTCTTACCGTCGCGCAGATACGGCAACGGCTGGGATTGCCCATAGAGTGAGAGCAGCACGGCGTCCGGTAGGATGGCGGCTACGGCGGTCATGACCTCGCGGCCCCGCTGACGCGCCATCTGCGTGTAAGCCTCGAAGGACTTGTCGGCCTGCTGGCGCTGCTGGGCATAGCTGAACAGGGCATAGTTATAATGCTCCGGGTCCAGGATGAGTCCCTTGAGACGCCCTTCAGCTGCGATACGCGCCAGCACGGCAAAGTTGTTGGCAATGGTGCGCCAGCGCTCGTCATCGAACCAATGCAGCTCAGCCGCTGATTGTTGACCAGACAGCATGATGGGCAAGAAGTTGTCGGTCATGGTTTGCCACTTCGCGGCCGTTAAATCGGCGATGGCCTCACGGAACTCCTCCACCTGGAAGGTCCGGCGTCCCATCATTTGCCAGCTCAGCTGATTACCGGTGTCGCGCATGCCCTGCTGCCAGGCCTGGCGATCGACGGCTACCATGATCCCCACCCCGTCAAATGGCATTGTCTCCATGTCGCGCCAGTGCTCCCGGACATATTGCGAATCGGGGCTCCCCCAACCGTAATAGATGAGCTTTTTGGCGGCGGGGGCCCTCTCCTCGGCTGCAACTGCCCCGCCGGTTAGCACCGCGACAACTGCAAGCACGACCGCTGCCAGCTGCATGGCCCCTCTCACTCCTTGTCGACAAACTCTAACCGCAAAGCTTTGATCCACACATCCTGCGCCTTGCATACAACACGGACGCCTGCAGCCCGGCCATTCGCCAGGATACTGGGTGAAGAGACGATCAGGCCCCGGACCTGCTCCTGCCGCAGAATCTCTGCCAACCTGTCGGCCCCTCCGAGCACGGGAAGCCCCAGGACCAGCCGCCCCTGTTTGTGGGGATCATCGTCCAGGAACCCGATGGGACGGCACCGCACGCCAGGATTTCTACGGCATTCCTGGACGACCAGCGCTCCCCCATCGTCAGCGCCGTAGATCAGCACCGGCACCCCGTTGACGTGTGGCCGGACCATCCACAAGGCGAAGAGGCGAAAGGAGAGACGACTACCCGCGATGCCGAGGAAGAGCACGAGCGCGTAGAGGACGAGAACGCTCCGCGAATAGCCGACGAAGCCGTACAAGAGCACTAGCATGACCGCGGATACGGCGGTGCCGGCTGACACCCCGATACCCAGGCGCACGATATCCTCAACACCGATAATGCGCCATACCCCACGATAGACGCCCGCCACAAAAAATGCGCTGCAGGTGGCGATCAGCATAATGGGCAGCGAGGTGAAATAGCGCTCGGTGTGGGAGGGACTCAGGACGAAGTCAAAGCGCAGGGCAAAGGCCAGATAATAGGCGAAGGCCATCAAACAAAAGTCCAGCGTGACCTCGAACAGCCGACGCTTGTAGGTGAGCGTCAGGAACAGCGCCGGAAGCCGGCGTGCCATGGCGCGTCGGTAGCCTTCCTCGGGCGGCAAGATTTCAACCTGGGACAGATAGGCCGTGAACAGCACACATGACAGGACCACCAGCGGCAGCAGGGCGACACTCAAGGTATAGGAGAGCTGCTCGATCCACACCGCCGTGCCTCCTGAGATCGCGGCCATGACATAGAGGCACAAGACGGCCTGGGGCTCAGTCAGGCCCAGGACCACCAGTCGATGCGAGACGTGGTCCCGCCCCCCCTGGGAGATCGACTGACCCCGTAGGATGCGGGTGAGGGTCACGAGGCCGGTATCGAGGATGGGCACCAGCATCAGACAGGTCGGCACCGCGACCAGTGAGAAGATATTGGACGCCTGCCCGTGGGCGCGAATGGCCAGCAGGCTCAGCGTGGAGCCGAGAACGAGACTCCCCGCATCGCCCATAAAAATGCTGGCGGGGTGAAAATTAAAGACAAGAAAACCGGCTACCGCTCCAGACAGGGCGAGCGCCATCCAGAAGTGTGCCGGATCCTGATGCTGGTGGAAGAAAAAGGCCAGATAAAGGGCAGCAATGAGCCCAATGCCGCCGGCCAGCCCGTCCATATTGTCGAGCAGATTGACGGCGTTGGTGAGTCCGACGATCCATAGGACGGTCAGCACGGCATCGATAGGAGGCCAGGTCGCGAACTGCAGGGAGTAGCCGAAGAACAGGGCGGTGGCAGCAGCGCTCAGCTGGCCCAGCAGTTTGGTGACGGGATTGAGATGGCGCAGATCATCGTAGAGACCCACCACAAACATCTGCGAGGCAATCAGCAAGAGTGGCAGGAAGGAGGATGGGCTCGGGGCGAAGACAAGAGCCGGCAAGAAACACCCCGCAAAAACGGCCACTCCGCCCAAGGTTGGGGTGGGCCGCCTATGCCATCGCGCTTGCGTGGGCCGAACTACACACCCCCAGCGTGTCGCCAGACGGCGCACCACGGGGATGAGGAGTAGGGTGAGGACAAAAGAGCCAACCGCCACGAGGATGAGGTTAGCCATTAGACTTGGGCTTCCTGTTGACGCATCTCTCGCCGAGCATACGTGATGACATCCTGCACGATTTCCCCGATGCTCCGCGTCGGCTGAAAGTTCAGCAGACGTCTGATCTTGCCGATGTCTGGCACCCGCCGCGGCATGTCTTCGAAACCTTCTTCATAGGCTTCATCGTATGGGATGTAGCGGATCTCCGAACGGCTGTGGGTCATGGTCTTCACGAGCCCGGCCAGCGCTGCGATGGTGATTTCTTCCTCGCTGCCGATGTTGAAGACCTCACCCACGGCCCCAGGATGCTGCATCAGTTGGATGAGCGCTTGGGCCGCATCGCTGACATGCGTGAAGCTGCGCGATTGGCTGCCGTCACCATAGACGGTGATCGGCTGCGCCCCCAGTGCCTGGCACACAAAGGTAGGCAGCACCATGCCATAGCGCCCGGTCTGGCGCGGTCCAACGGTGTTGAAGAGGCGGGCAATGACTACCGGTAGCTGTTTCTCTCGCCAGTGTGCCAGCGCCAAAAATTCATCCAGGGCCTTCGAGCAGGCATAACTCCAGCGGCCTTTGCAGGTAGGTCCCAACACCAAATCGTCGGCTTCGGAGAAGGGAAGCTTACTGGTCTTGCCATAGACTTCCGAGGTGCTGGCCAGGAGCACTGGCTTTTTCTTCTTGCTGGCGAGCTCCAGGACGGCCTCAGTGCCCTTAACGTTCGTGGCAATGGTCCGCACCGGGCTTTCGACGATCAATTTCACGCCTACCGCGGCCGCCAGGTGAAAGACCGCGTCGCAGTCATCGATCAATTCCGCCAACAGCGGACGATCGAAGATGCTGTTGATGACATAGCGAAAGCCCGTGACGCCTTTGAGATGTTCGATATTATGAATGGCGCCGGTGGACAGGTCATCGATGCTGGTCACGGTGTGACCGTCTTGCAGGAGTCTTTCCGCCAGGTGTGATCCGATAAAGCCTGCCCCACCAGTGATCAGATAGTGCATCTGCTCCCCCCTTCAGTGCGTAACGGTTCCATGCTCTGCCATGCCGCAGGCTCGCAGGGAAAGCGCCACCGCGAGCGCCAGATAGACAAAGTTCGACATGACGGCGAGATTAAAGTTGGCGATGCCTTGCACCATCGCCCCGACGAGGGCGACTAGGCCAGCCAGAGCGAACGCGCGCGTCCAACGGCTGTCGGCCATTCGATGACCACGTAGTAGAGCAAGCGCCGTGAAGCCGACGCTCAGGAGGGTGAGGAGAAACCCTATCACACCGGTGTCGATGAGGAGCTGTACCCAGTCGCTCTCGGCGTGGGTGAAGGTGATCGGAGCCCGGAGCGTGCGGACCAGCGGGAACACCATCCCAAAGGTCGCGAGGCCACTCCCCAGGACTGGGAATTGCCGCCACAAGTCGAGGGCATCGGCCCACATGTGTAGGCGCAGGCTTTCCTCGGGTTGGCCGACCTCCTGGGCGAGATCTTCAAGAGTGCTGTAGAGGATGTCGCCGCCGATCCAGATGCCGGTCAGAACGATCAGCCCCGTGGCGAGGGCGACTTGGCCAGCGCGACCCCTGCCAGACCGACCGCGTGCGCCGAGGCTAACCATGACCAGGAGCGCTGCCAGCAGCGCCAGCAGGCCACCACGTGAGCCACTCACTAGGGCCGCGCCACCCATGAGAAAGATCAGCCAGGGAATCAACGACGCCGGGCCAGCTTCACGGGAGTTCCAGGCGCGCAGCTGGGCTCGCCAGTCGTGTCTGTGCCGATGCCGCGCGGGGTCTCGTCGGCCGGTCAGGGCCAATGCGAGGGCCATGGGCACGATAACCACCACCAGGCCGGCGAAGTGCGTGCGATTCACGAAGGGACCGAATGCGCTGCCATGCGGGGCCTCGGGGCCGAGCCAATAGAAGCGCCCGTTCCAGGTCATGCGCTGAGCGATCCCGAAAAGCGCAATGACCGTGCCCATGACGATCATGACCCAGACAGCTCGATGGACCTGGGCACGGGTGCGGTACGTGTTGTAGACGACCAAGAAGAAGAGGGCGAGGACCAGGAGCTTGAGCGCCATCCGCCAGGTGGCATGGGAGTCCAGAGACAATGCCATTGTGCCCGTGCCGCCGTCCGTGAACGCCCATGCCTCCTGGGCTAGAGTTGCAGCGCCCGGCGATACGGAACTGACCAGCCAGCCCGGCAGAGACAGGCGCTGGATCACGACGAGGCCCAAAAAGAGCACCGCCGTGAGCCATCCAGGCGGCAGCTCTATCCGCAGCTCCCAGTGGCGTAGCATGGCCAGCAGCCAGACAACTCCCATGCCGAGAATGGCCAGCTCGGCGATGGCCTCGGACCAGGGCTCGACAGTGCCAAAGGCGAGGGGAGTGAAGACCAGTAGCCCCAGAACCCCTGCCTCAATCAGACGATCGGACCAGGGGAGCCTTTCAGCTGTTCGGTTGCGGCGATGTCGATGTCTCATGGTTGGCTCAGCACATAGTAGATTTCAGCAATGCGCAGCGCATCCGCTTCGCGACGGAGAACCCAGCGCACCGGCCCGGCGGCGTCTACAAGTTGTGACGGATTATCCCGACGGATGGCGCGAATGCGAAACCACCCTTGCACGACCAGGGAGTCTATGCTGGCGGGCGCCATAGTCTCA
>Ga0137407_10001780_pt1 | contig 14115 bp, 12 predicted proteins | sample CZOMad2_2_16fung_FD_108410 | JGI IMG/M metagenome (GOLD analysis project Ga0137407, IMG submission 108410) | Vadose zone soil fungal communities from Angelo Coast Range Reserve, California, USA - CZOMad2_2_16fungal (Illumina Assembly) | ecosystem: Environmental > Terrestrial > Soil > Vadose...
CACCGTGGCCGCGAAGAGATCTAGCTTCCCGGTCCGGGTGTCGTTCCACACGAGGTGGAAACCGCCAGCGCCGCTGGCGATGCCCTGCCAGTCGCCCAGCCACCAGGTGCCGTATTTCCCGCGGGAGGCGGTCGCCGGGTCGAGCGGATCAAAGGAGACGGTGGTCACCCGCAGCGGCGGCCCGAACCGGAGCCTTCCGGCCGTTGAGACGAGCAGGACCTCGTCCATGCGGTTGCCGGCCAGGGCGAAGGCGGAGACCGCGACCAGGCCCGTCTCGTCGACCGCCAGATTCGGCTGGAAGTAGATCACGTCGTCGTCGGGAGTCGCGGTCACCGGCTGGGACCAGGTCCGGCCGCGGTCGCGGGATACGGTCACCATGATGTCCGAGTGCGCGGATCCCGGTTTATGCACGGGAAACGCGACGTGGAGGACGCCGTCCCGGGGAGAGATGGCGACCGTCGGGCCGCTGTTGGGCCGGACGCCGCCGGGCAGTGCGATGGCGGCCGACTCGGCCCCCAGGCGGACCGGCCCGGCAAAACTGCGTCCCGCATCGGTCGAGCAGACGGCGACGACCTGGCCGGCCATGTCCCCGGACGAGTCCTGCTGGGTTGTCCAGTCGCAGACCGCGCACACCAGGCCATCTGGTCCGGCGGCCAGCTGAGGGCCGGCCGACACCAGCGAGGAGGTCCTGGCCTCTCCCAGGATCCGGCGCGGCGCCTCGAAGCTCTCTCCGCCATTAGTGGAGCGGGTGAAGTCGAGGGCCGTGTGCGACTCTCCGGCCCCCCAGGCTACGTAGACGTTGTGCCCTGACGGGGGCTGGCCCGGGCCGGCGGCCACCCAAGGATGATCGCTATAGACGCCTTCGACCAGGGTCACCGGGGCCGAGAAGCTAAGCCCGCCGTCGTCGGTCCGCCAGATGTACACGGCGCGGTTAGCGTCCGGGTTCGCCGGATCGAGGCTGGAGCCGTGACCAGACCGCGCGGCGCAGACATAGCCGTGTCCGTCCCCGCCGAAGGCGACGGTCACGTCGTCACCAGCCGGGCCGGCCGCGGGCTGGGCGGGCACGCCGCCGAGGTGCCAGCTCGCGCCGCCGTCAGCCGAGCGATAGGTCAGGACGAACTCAGGAGTGAAGGGCGAGCCCTGGCAGGCGACGAGGAGCTGCCGGGAGTGCAGGGGGCTCGCCGCCAGTGACGGTCCGACATGCTCGCGGTACCGGTCGCGGCTGATACGGACGTTGGCGGCGATCGTCGATGCGGGAGATGGCAATGCCGGGGATGCCGCGCTGTCGCAGGATGGAAGCGCCGCCAAGGCCGCCGCTGCGGATCCGCTACCCGGCGCGCCACGAACCTGGTCACCTCGTCCACGTGCGCACGGTAGAACTCAGTGAACGCGGCAGGCTCGGTCCCGATCGACCGGACCGACCGCTCGGCCCCTCCACCCATCACCGGCCCCTTCTACGACTCGTACACCAGTGAGTGGCTGAACACCGCAAAAGCGTTACCCTGGCTGGTCAGAAGGCATCTGGCCAGAAGCCATATGGTTAGGTGCGGTTGCTCCGCCGGTACAGGTTCCGGGCGTGGTCGTCGAACGGCGCTGGCTGCACGGTGGCGCGGATGCGCGGGAAGCCGAGGTCGGCATCGGCGGGCGTCCCCGGTCCGGGGTGCTCGCCCCACACCACGCTCACCTCAGTACCCGGTTCGGCGTACTGCTTGTCGATCAGCGTCAGCGCGAGGATCGTCCCCACCGGGTCGATGGTGGCGGTCTGGTAGGTCAGGCCCGCCAGGACCCGTCCGGCCTCCACCCGCTGCCGGGCGTAGGTGAGCCGGAACTGATCCTCCGGCCCGATGACCCGGCGCACGTCCTCGGCGCCGAAGACCAGGGTGACCTTGGTGCGCCGGACGTCTGCCCGGGCCTTCTCCAGGGCGTCGCGGCCGATGAAGTCGTGGTTGAACGAGATCGACCGGCCGTAGCCCAGCTCATAGGGCGTGCAGTAGTAGTCCTCGATATTCTCCGAGAAGAAGCTGCCGTTGAGCGGCCGCTGACCCTCGATGCCGAACAGCGGCAGGTAGCGGCGGTAATCGGCCAGGTCCGGGTCGGTGTAGATGGCCGGGACCGGCGAGGGGATCCAGCCGCTCTCCACGCTGGCCGAGGCGTAGGCCCAGGCCCCCACCCGGACGAGTCCCAGCGGTGAGCCCGCGCTCAGGAGCGCGTCTAGTACCGCGGCCGCATCGGGCCACGACCCGATGAACTCGAAGCCATCCTGCCCGGCCATGTTGTGCCGCAGGGCGCGCAGGCCGATCCCGTCCAGCGTGACCGGGACCGAATGGAAGAAGCGGGTCGGCGGCAGCGGGCCGCCGAACGCCCGGGCGACGAGCTCGCCCGCCTGCGGGCCCTGCACCTGGTAGCGGAAGAGCGCCGGGTCAGCGCCAGACCGGAACGCTGAGGACGGGTCGGTGCGGAAGGAGACGTCGTAACCGCCCCGCTCCCCGTGGTACGTGACCCAGTTCTGCGCGGCCGGGATCCCGCTCAGCGTGTAACGCTGCTCGGCCTCGCGCAGCAGGATGCCGTCGGTGACGATGTTCCCGTTGCCGGTGACCGGGATGAACTGCTTGGCCTGGCCGATGGCGAAGGACTCGAAGTTGTTGGCGCTCACCGCGGCTAGCAGCCGGGTGGCGTCAGGCCCGGCGATGAAGGTGTCGAACATGTGATGGGACAGGTCCGAGATCGACACGCCCTCGTGCCAGGCGTTCTGCTCCTGGCGCCAGCCCGCGTACTCGGGCTCGATGTTCTCCGGCAGCCACGGCGCGGGGTCTGGCTTCCAGAGCAGGGCGACCGGCGATCCGGCCTGGTCAATGCCGTCTTGCAGAGTCGGTGGGGCCATAAATAGCATGCTAAATCGATCTAGTAAATCGATCTTGTAAACCTTAGGTTGCAGCCCAGACCGCCCGGGCGGTGTCCGCCACCAGCCGGAGCTTGGCGAACTGCTCATCGCCGGTCAGGCGGTTCCCGCCTTCGGCGATCGACGCGAAGCCGCACTGCGGGCTCAGGGCCAGGTCGCCGGGATCGACCAGGCGGGCCGCCTCGTCGATCCGCCGCCGTAGCTCGCCGGCCGACTCCAGCACCGGCGACTTGCTGGTCACCAGGCCGAGGACCACGGTCCGGCCGGGCGGCACGAACCGCAGCGGACCGAAGCCGCCCGCCCGTTCGTCGTCGTACTCCAGCAGGAACCGGTCCACCGCCACCGTGCCGAACAGGCGCTCGGCGATCGGCTGGTAGTCGCCCGCGCTCATCCACATGCTGGCCTGGTTGCCGCGGCAGACGTGCAGGCCGATGACGACGCCGTCCGGGCGCTCCACCCCGGCCACGCTGGCGGCGTCGGTGTTCACCATGCGCTCGAAGTCGGCCGAGCCCCCGTGCCCCCCGACAAACCGGCCATAACCCGGGTTGTCCAGCTGGATGTAGCGGACGCCCTCGGCGATCAGCGCCTCGATCTCGGCCCGGGTGATCGCCGCCAGTTCCGCCGCCAGTTCTTCCCGCGAGCTGTAGACCTGGTCCGTTATCCCGTCGGCCCAGAACCGGTCGGCCATGAAACCGGGCGCGATCAGGGTCACCTTGACCGGCGCATCGGTCAGGCCGCGGACGTACGCCGCCTCGCCCGCGGCGAGCCGGTCCCGCTGCCGCAGCCGCCCGGTCACCACCCAGGTGTGACTGCGCAGCTTGGTTAGGCCGTCGCTGGTGTGCCAGGGCATGTCCCACGACCGCATCTCCAGGCCGTCCACGGCCTCGACGAAGCCGGTGCGGAAATCGCGGCGCCGGAACTCGCCGTCGGTGATGACGTCGATCCCGGCTTCCTGCTGGGCCTTGACCGCGGCCGCGATGGCCTCGTCTTCGATGGCGCGGAGGTCGTCGCCGCCGATCGCCCCGGCCTCGTGCCGCCGGCGTGCCGCCAGCAGCGGCTCCGGGCGCAGCAGGCTGCCCACCTGGTCAGCGCGGAAGACAGCCGCCATCACGGCACCTCGGCCTTCGCGTAGCCGCGCACGTCCGGGTACGGCGGCTCGACCGGCTGCAGGTCGACCTCGAACGCGTTGAGCAGCAGGGCGAGCATCGAGTAGTTGCCCAGGCTGCCGATCAGGTCGACCAGGCCCCGCTCCCCGAACTCGGCCAGCGCGGCCGCGAACGTCTCGTCGCTGACGAAGTGCCCGGTCAGGATCTCGGCGCTGAACTGATAGGCGAGCTGCTCGTCGCGGCGGGTGAAATGCGGCTCCTGGCGCTCGGCCAGCTCGGTCAGCGCCGCCCGGGAGACGCCCAGGTCGGCCGCCTTGCCCACGTGGGCATTCCAGGAGTACTGCGCGTCGAACGCCCGGGCGGCGACGAGCAGGCTCAGCTCCCGGATCCGGGGATCCAGGGCGGACTCGAACCGGCAGTACGCGCCGAGTGCCTCCACCTTCTCGCACAGTTCCGGGCTGCGCAGCCAGACCAGGAACGGGCCCCGGGTGCCGCCGCGGCGGGCCGTGATCCGGTCGCTGATTTCCTGCTGCCGGGCGGACAGCTCGGTCAAGGCGGGTAGCCGCATGGCTCACGATTCCCCTCTGTCGCTGGTCGTTGCCCGCCCATTGTGCGCCGCCGGGTGCGTCCCGAACCGAACGCTTAGCCTTCACGCATCCCGGCCGGCCCGGCGCTAGCCTCGGCCGCATGACGGTCATCAAGTCGGCCCAGGTCGAGCGGCTCGGCCGCGGCGGCGGGGTGGTGTCGGTCCCCCTCATCACCCGGACGAGCGCGGCCGCGGAGAACAAGATCACCAGCGGGATCAGCGTCTACCCGGTGGGCACGGGGGCGCCGCTGCACTCGCACAACTGCGACGAGCAGGTGACCCTGCTGGCGGGCACGGCCGAGGCGGAGATCGCCGGGGAGATCACCCGGCTCGAGCCGGACGACACCACGTACGTGGCGGCCGGCATCGTGCACGCCTTCCGCAACACCGGCGACACCCCGATGAAGATCCTCTGGGTCTACACCTCGGACTACGTCACCCGCACGTTCGCCGGCACCGGCCGAACGGTGGAGCACCTGTCCGCCGACGACCAGCTGGCCCGCGATCAGCCTGCGTAGACCTCGGCCAGGAATGTGCGCAGGGCGTCGTTGAACAGGTCCGGCGTCTCCCAGTACATGGAGTGCGGGGCGCCGGGGACGATCTCGACCCGGGCCCGGGGGAGCAGTTCCCCGGCCCGGCGGACGGTGGCCGGGCTGAGCACCGCGTCCTGCTCGCCCGCCAGCAGCAGGACCGGGAACGGGGCGGCGTCGACCTCTTCCAGGCTCGGGCCGTCGCTGCTGAGGTTGCGCAGGTCCTGCATGGTGGCCGTGTTGAACGTGCCCAGCTGCCGGAACAGGAACGCCAGCGGCGCCTGGCGCTCGCGGAACCCCGGGGTGAGCAGCCGGTCGAGCACCGGCAGCTTCTCGGCCTCGGCCCGGTCCGCCCGGACCAGCGCGGCCAGCTCGTCATGGCAGATGCCGCCGAGGGAATGGGCCAGCACCACCCCGGCCACCAGGTCCGGGCGGGCCAGGGCCGTACGGAGCGCGGCGGCCGCGCCGATCGACTGTCCCACGATGACCGAACGGGGCGGTCCGCCCGCCTCGGCTACCGCGTCAAGCACGGTGATGATGTCGCCCGGGAACGAGCGTGCGTCGTGGTCCCCGGTCCACCTGGTGCAGCCGAACCCGCGCAGGTCAAGCGTGACGACCGAGTAGTCGTCGCGCAGCGCCGCCACCTGCTGCCACCAGGCGGCGTGGTGGCCGCCCGAGCCGTGCACGAACGCGACCGCGGGGCCGCTGCCGTTGACCTCGTAGTAGACGCGGACGTCCCCGTTGGCGGCCCAGCTCACCGGGCCGCCCCGGCCCCGGCCGGCTTGTCCGCGGGGTCGTGCTCCATCGGCGGCGGGAACTGGCGGCGGTGGTGATAGACCAGCTCGATCATCGTGTGATCCGGGTCGTGGATGTAGCAGAACATCGAGTTGTTCTCCGGCCGCTTGATCGGCCGGGTGTGCCGGATGCCCAGCTCACGCACGTGAGCCAGGAAACCGTCCCAGTCCTCGACCTCGACCGCGAAGTGGTACGGGGCCATCCGGTCCATCTCCTCGACCGGGGTGAAGTGCAGGTCGAAGTTGCCCCGGGTCATGAGCACGACCTTGGTGTTGCTCTTGGGCTTGATGTACTTCATCCCGAACACCTTGGAGTACCACTCGATGGTCCGGTCCGGATCGGTGGTGGGGAAGTTCACGTGGTGGATGTACGCGGGCCGTCCGCTCATCGGGGCTGCTCCTCGGTGACAGGGTTGGCGAGTGTTCCCAGGCCGTCGATGGTGATCTCGACGACCTGGCCCGGGACCATCTCGGCGGTCTGGTCGGTGCCCAGCCAGATGACGTCGCCCGGGCTCAGGGTGATGTAGCGCGACATCGCGCGGATGAAGTCGGACGGGCCGAACAGCATGTCCCCGGTGCGGAAGGCGGCCTTCTCCTCGCCGTCGACCCGGATCGTGGTCATGGCCGACAGCGGTTCGGCGTCGGTGACGATGTACGGGCCCATCGGCTTGAACGTGTCGCTGTTCTTGCAGCGCCAGAATGTCCGGTCGGACCGCTGCCAGGCCCGGGCGCTGACGTCGTTCCCGATGGTCCAGCCCAGCACGGCCGCCGCGGCCTCGTCCCGGGTGCAGTGCCGCGGCACCGGCTGGCCGATGACCGCGACCAGCTCGCCCTCGGTCACCAGCGGCTCGTGGTAGTCGGCGGGCCGCACGATCGGCTCGCGGTGCCCGGTCAGGGCGTTGCTGGCCCGGTACCCGATCTCCGGGCGGGCCGGGACGGCGTGACCGCCGGACGCGGCCCGCTCGGCGTGGGCCCGGTAGTTCAGGCCGGCGCAGAAGAACGTCCCCGGCGTCACCGGCGGCAGCCAGCGCAGGCTGTCCTGCGGCCGGGCCTGCCCGGGACAGGGCTGGTAGGAGGTGAACGGGTCACCGGTTACGGGGATGACCGCGTCCCCCTCGACCAGCCCGTAGCGAGGCCGGCCGGCGTCGTCGAAGCGGCACCAGATCATGGGCGCAGCTGGTGGGAGACGCGCTTGCTGATCAGGTAGCCGGACAGGCCCTCGGGGCCGCCTTCCTTGCCGTAGCCGCTCTCCTTGACCCCGCCGGACGGCGCGTTGGGCACCGACCCGCCGCAGTGGTTGATGGACAAGATGCCGGCCTCGAAGCCCGCGATCAGCTTCTCGGCGGTGGCCGCGGAGTCGGTGAACCCGTAGGCGGCCAGGCCGTACGGCAGCGAGTTGGCGATGGCCAGGGCCTCGTCCAGGTCGGTGAAGCCCACGATCGGCGCCAGCGGCCCGAACGGCTCCTCGTGCAGGATCGCGGCGTCCGGCGGTACGTCGGCCAGCACGGTCGGCGGGTAGAAGAAGCCAGGCCCGGCGACCGGCCCGCCGCCGAGCAGCACGCTGGCACCGCGGCTGGCCGCGTCGGTGACCAGGGCGTGCACCGCCGCGCGGCGCCGCCCGTTGGCCAGCGGGCCCATCCGCACGCCGTCCCGCAGGCCATCGCCCACCGTGACCGCCGCCATCGCGGCGACGAAGGCAGCGGTGAACTCGGGCAGGATCCGCTGGTCGACCAGGAACCGGCTGGGCGCGGTGCACACCTGGCCCGCGTTGGCTACCTTCGCGGCCACGCACGACCGCACCGCGGCCGGCACGTCGGTGTCCGCGCACACGACGACCGGCGCGTGGCCGCCGAGTTCCATGGTGCTGGCCTTCATGGCCGCGGCGGCAAGCCCGGCGACGTGCTTGCCGACCGGGACCGAACCGGTGAAGGCGATGTACCTGATCACCGGCGAGGCGATGACCCGGCGGGCGATCTCGTCCGGTGCGCCGAAAACGACGTTCAGCACCCCGGCCGGCAGCCCGGCGTCGGCCAGCGCCCGGGCCATCAGGCAGGTCGTGCCGGGGACCTCCTCCGACGGCTTGATCACGATCGAGCAGCCCGCGGCCAGCGCGGCCGCGATCTTGCGCATCGGCCCCCCGGCCGGGAAGTTCCACGGCACGAAGGCGCCCACCGGGCCGGCCGGGCCGGTGCGGACGGACAGGACCTGGCCGGGGCCGGTCGGGATGATCCGGCCGTAGGCCCGCCGCGCCTCCTCGGTATAGACCTCGAGCTGCGCGGCGGCCCGGTGGACCTCGCCCGTCGCCTCGGGGAGCGGCTTGCCCTCCTCCAGGGTCATCACCCGGCCGATCCCGGCCGCCCGCTCGTGCAGCAGCGCCGCGGCCCGGCGCAGGATCGCGCCCCGCTGGTCCGGGCCCGCGTCCCGCCAGCCGCCGAACGCGGCGCCGGCCGCCCCGATGGCCCGGTCTACGTCCTCGGGGCCGGCGAACGGCACCCGCCCGAGCACCTCGCCGCTGGCCGGGTTCAGGATGTCGTCAGCGCGGCTGCTTTTGCCGTCGGTCCACTCGCCGTCGATGTACAGCCCGACCGTGGGGTAGGTCATGTGCTGGTCTCCCGGGAGCTCTTCAGCGCGAAGACGGTGTGCGGCGGGGTCTCCTCGTGATCACGCGGCCCGTAGCTGTCGTCGACCCGGTCCATGTCGGAAGCGAACTCGACCCGCCCGCCGCAGGGCGCGTGGATGAAGCGGAAGTAGTTGGAGCCGATCGTGTGCCGCCCGAGGCGGCGCGCCTCGGACCAGCCCCGGTCGATCATGTCGTTGGCGCCGACGATCACCTCGTCGACGGTGGCGACCTCGTAGGCCGTGTGGTTGACGCCCGCCCGGTCGGCCCGGTGCCCGAGCAGCAGGGTGTGGTGGTCGCTGTCGCCCGCGGCGCGCAGGAACACGCCCACGTCGCGGACCCGCTCGGACGGGACGAAGCCCAGCCGTCCGGTATAGAAGGCGACCGCCTGCTCCTTGCGGGCCTTCGGGATGTTCACCGCCACGTGGCACAGCCGGATCGGCCGGACCCGGCCGGGATGCTGAACGGGCTGGTTCCACCGGGTCTCGCTGCCCGGCCGGTTGACGCCGGGCCGCTCGCCGTGCCAGGGCCTGGGCGCGCTGACCGCCAGGCCGACGGCGAAGCCGGTCTCGTCGACCGCGTGCACCTCGCCGCCGGCCCGGGTCACGTCCCGGTCGGCCGCCAGGGCGCCGGCCAGTTCCTCCAGCGCCTCCGCGGTGTCCACGCCCCACACGACCGCCCGGAGCGTGGACCCGTTCTCCACCGCCGGGGGGAGAGAGGGATCATCGGCCGGGCGCACCTCGACGACCTGGCCGGTCTGCGTGCCGAACCGGACCCAAGAACCGCCCGCCAGCGGCTCGAGCCCGAAGTCGGCGAAGAATCGCGTGCACTCGTCCAGGCCGGTGACGCCGTAGACAACCCGTTCGACCCGCGTGATCGTCATGGCTGGAAGCTTAGACGCGCCCGGCTGACGCGGGCTGAAGCCTTTAGTTGCAGGTTCAGGCCGACCTGACCGCGGCCGGCTTACCGGAACGGGCCTGGCGGCGGAACCAGTCGGTGACGAAGTCCAGGAACAGCTGGACCCTGGTCAGCGTCTGCCCGCCGGGCGCGTACAGCGCGTACAGCGGGCGGTCGGGCACGTCGCAATCAGCCAGGACGTCGACCAGTGGGCCGTCGGCGAGGTCGTCACGGACCAGGCGGACCGGGAGCAATCCGATGCCGCGGCCCGCGATGGCGGCCTTGCGCAGCGTCTGGTAGCTGTTGGAGGAGTAGACCGGGTCGCTGATCTTCAGGTGCACATCGTGCCCGGCCGGGCGCAGATGCCAGATGGGGTCGTTGGTGTTCAGCAGGCAGTCGTGGTCGGTGAGCTCGCCGGCCTGGGCCGGCCGGCCCGCCCGGTGCAGGTAGATCGGCGCCGCGCAGAGCGAGAACTCCAGGTCGGCGATCTTCCGCAGCATGAGGTTGCAGTCCCGGACGTGCCGGGTGTGGAACGCCACGTCGAACCCGCGGTCCAGGAACTCGTACGAGCGTTCGGACATCCCGCCGACCTCGAAGCGGATGTGGATCTTCGGGTAGTGCGTGGAGAACGCGACGATCGCGTCGCCGACGTCGTTGCTGCCGATCCATTTGGGACTGATGATGGACAAAGTGCCTTCGGGCTTGTCCCGCAGGCTCTTCAGCTGCGCGTCCTCCCGGTCGATCTCGTCGATGATCCGCGCCGCGAACTCCGCGTACTTGGTGCCGGCCTCGGTCAGGCTGATGGTCCGGGCCGTCCGGTTGACCAGCCGGACGCCGAGCTCGCGTTCGAGCTCGGCGACATGCCGGGACACCAGGGACCCGGAGATGCCGAGCGTGCGGGCGGCCTGGCTGAAGCTCTTGGCCTTGGTCACGCCCACGAAGCTGCGCATGATGGTAAGCCGGTCCATCTGATCCTCGCCGCTGAGGTGTCTGCCCGATGACGACACCATAGCTCGCGCGGGCCAGGGGCCGACAGATCCCAGGTCAGCCTGGTATCGGCGTGGGTACAGCGACTCCCAGCGCCGCCGCCGCCCCGGTCAGCTCGCGCCACACCCTGGGCCCGAGCGGGATGCCCGACGTACCGCGCTCCAGCTCCGACCGGTGACCGCGCTCGCCCGGCACCAGCACCTCGGCCACGCCGTCGGCGGGCGGCCGGGCCTTGATCGCGTCGACGGTGTCGTCGACGGCGGCGGCGAACGCGGCCGGGTCGCAGAACGCGGACACGTCCACGGCCAGGATGAACGCGTTCTGCCGGTGCCGCTTGTCGCCGGCGTGGTACGCGGGCACGATCGGGCTGGCGGCCAGGCCGCTGGCCAGCAGCTCGAACACCAGGCTCATCCCGGCGCCCTTGGCCCCGCCCACCGGCAGCGGGACCGCGGCCCGGGCCGGGTCGGTGGTCGGCTCGCCGTCGCTGGTCACCGCCACGCCGGCCGGAAGCTCGCTGCCCGCCGCCTTGAGCTGGGCGATCCGGCCCAGCGCCATGACCGCGGTGGCCATGTCGAGCAGCACGGCCGGATGCCGCCCGGCCGGCACCGCCACCGACAGCGGGCTGGTCGCCACCGCCGCGCCCCGGGTGCCGGCGTAGGCCATGGTGGGCACGCCCGCCACCACGCCGACCGCGGCCATCCCGGCGGCGGCCGCCTGGCTGGTGTAGTAGCCGATGGCCCCGGTGTGCACGGTCCCGCGGACGGTAGCCCAGCCGACGCCGCACGCGCGGGCTCCGGCCATCGCCTCGGCCACGGCCCGGTTCATGGCCACCGGGCCGGGGGCAGTGTGCGCGTCCACGATGGCGATGGCGGCCCGGGGCCGCTCGACCGTCGGCACGGCGTCCGGAGCGGACTCGCCCTGGTCGAACAGCTCGAGATAGCGCGGGACCCGGGAGACGCCGTGCGAGTCGATGCCCCGCAGGTTGGCCCAGACCAGCGCGTCGGCCACGACGCCGGCGTCAGCCGCACTCGCGCCGCGGGCGCTGAAGATGCCGCTGACCAGGGCACGCAGGTCGTCCGCGCTGACCCGGACCTTGCTCGCGGTTGTTGGGATGGGCACGCGCCATCTCCGTTCGGTCGATTATTTGGACAGAACCAGGTTGACGACCGCACTTTGGCCACCGCGGACCGTGGCTACGGCCTTTTCCAGCGCGGGGACCAGCTCGCGGGTCGTGGCGGCGGTGAAACCGGCGGCGCCGGCCGCGGCGGCCACGGCCGCCGGATCGGGCTGGGCGGACAGGTCGACGCCCAGCTGGTAGCCGGTGCGGGCGGCCACGCCGCCGGGGTAGACCCGCCGGTGGTTGTGCCGCATGGACAGGTACTTGCCGTTGTTGAAGACGACCGCGAGCACCGGCAGCCCGAACTGCGCGGCCGCCATCAGCCCGGGCAGGACCGGGTTGTAGAGCCACGACCCGTCGCCCACGGTGAACGCGACCAGGCGGTCCGGCCGTCCGGGGCGGCCCGGCCCCTGATTACGGAGCGCCAGCTTGGTGCCCAGGGCGACGCCAAGACCCTGACCGAGGCCGCCCTGCACGTACCGGTAACGGCCCGGCGTCCCGGCCATCAGGTGCCGGGCGATGACCCGGCTGTGCGTGATGGTCTCGTCGATCACCACGGCGTCGGGCCCGAGCACCTCGCGCAGCGCGACCGCGGCGGCGACCGGGTCGGCCGGGGAATCGGTCGCGGCCAGCGCGCTCTGCTCGGCGTCCAGGCGGGCGGCTTCCGCTATCCCGTAGGCGGTCTGCGCCCGCTCCCGGCGGCCGCGGACCGCGGCCTCGTCCACGCCGAGCTCGCGCACCCGGGCGCTGATCGCGCGCAGCGTCGCGGCCAGGTCGCCGCCCGCGTACCGGCTGGCCGCCAGCACCTGATAGGCCAGGTTGGGCCGGTGCGGCGTCTCGTCGATGACCAGCACGGCCGCGTCGCCCGGCTTGGCGCTGGGCGGGTACCACGGTGACCGGCAGCCGGCCAGCACCACCAGGTCGGCCGACCCGGCCAGCTCGGCCAGCTCCCCGCCGGCGTGCAGCGGGTGGGTCCGCGGGAAGCTCGCGCATACCGCTGACTGCGGCTCGACGACCGGCAGGGCCAGCAGCTCGGCCAGCTCGACCAGGGCGGCGAAGCCGTGCGGGTCCCGGCCCGCGGTCTCGGTCGCCAGGACCGGGCGCCGGGCCGAGGCCAGCAGGCGCGCGGCCGCGTCCACGTCCGCGGCGGCCGCCACGGTCCGGGCCGGGGGCGCGGCCGGGCCGTCGGCGGGCGACGGCTGCCAGGGCGCCAGCAGCACCTCGACCGGGGTGTTCACGTACACCGGCCCGGCCGGGGCCTGGGCGGCCAGCTCACCCGCCCGCTTGACCATGCCGTAGAGCACGCTGGCGTCCGCCGCCGCGCAGGCCCACTTGGTGAACGGGGCCGCCACCGCCTGGGGACCGCCGACCACCGACAGGTTGCGGTACCACTGCGAGCCCGGATCGGGGCCGGCCCGGTCGCCGTAGCCGGTGGATTCACCCGAGCACACCACGACCGGGGCGCCGGCCAGCAGGGCGCCGTGGATCGCGTTGGCCCCCTGGAGCAGGCCCGCCGTGGCGTGCAGCAGCACGACCTGCGGCCGCCCGGTGACAGCGGCGTAGCCGGCGGCCATCCCGACCGCGGTCGTCTCGTGGGCGAGGTCCAGGTACCGGGGCCCGTCCGGGTGGCCGTCGGCGGCCCGCCGGGCGTAGGCCTCCCAGACCGGTGCCCACTCGGACCCCGAAGCGCAGAAGATGTACTCCGCCCCCAGGTCACCGGCGGCCCGGATCACCGCCTCGCCCCCGTCAAGGGGATTGTCCAGGCCACGCTCCGTCTCGGTCATGTGAGGACCTCCGCTCACGCGGTCACCGGCACCGGCCAGTTCAGGCACTCGCAGATTCCGCGTCCCATGATCCATTCCAGTTCGTCCTCGCTGAACCCGAAGTGCTTGGTGAACTGCTCGACGGTGTCGGCGTAGGTCAGCCCGTGTCCCATCAGCCGGGTCAGGTCGGTGCCCCAGAAGCAGCGCCGCGGCCCCATCTTGCCGACCATCTCACGGACGTACGGGGCGATGTTGAGGTTGGGGAAGGGATGCGTGGAGTATCCCGGTATGGCCGAGACCTTGACGTAGATGTTCGGGTGGGGGTTCAGGTCAGCGGTCTCGGAGACCCAGTAGCCGATCGCGTCGTCCACGCAGCGGGCCATGATGCCCATGTGGTCGATGATGATCCGCAGCCCGGGGTGGCGGTCGGCGATGGCGCCGAGCTCGGCCTTCCAGATCGGCGCGTGCACCATGGTCGGCAGGCCGAGTTCCTCGGCTAGCGGCCAGTACCAGTCGTTGGTGCCGTCGATCATCCAGTTCCGGTCGATCGGCCGGTGGAAGGTCAGCCGGGTGCCGAAGATGTGCGGGTTCTGGACGAAGTCCCGCATCATGGCCGCCCCCTCGGCCGGCTTGTTCTGCGGGACCCGGGCCATGATGCCGAACCGGTCGGGGTGGGCCGCGCAGGCCTCCAGGGCGTAGTCGATGCGGTCGCCCTCCCAGGACGGCGGGATGATCAGCGCGCGGTTGACGCCTGCCTCGTCCATCAGCGCAAGGCACTCGTCGTAGCTGAAGGCTTCCTCCCGGTGCCCGTTGAGCCGG